>Ga0222717_10000379_pt1 | contig 38137 bp, 23 predicted proteins | sample C33_18DmetaG_FD_165053 | JGI IMG/M metagenome (GOLD analysis project Ga0222717, IMG submission 165053) | Estuarine water microbial communities from San Francisco Bay, California, United States - C33_18D | ecosystem: Environmental > Aquatic > Marine > Unclassified | place: USA: California... | reverse complement strand
TGTTGTGGCCCCAACCATCGTTGGAGGTTTGCCTAGGTGTTGATAGGCCAAGAGGCTTACCATGCCGTTAAACCGCTGTAGGGAGCTCATAGTCTTTGCTGTGGTCTTTCCACCTGAGAACATTGAGAATGGTTCTTCAATTCTGACTTCGTTGATTCGATACTTTGCGAAGAGGGGCTCAAGAACTTGTTCTTCCAATAAAGTTGCTCGCTCTTCCAATGGCGTCTTTGGTTTCATCTTGAAGAAGTCTGAGTCAACATACTCTCCTTCATCTGTAATAATTGCCCAACCGGTTCTTGAGGTTGAGACGTCTAAGCCTAAAATCATGAATACTCCTTTTATATATTATAGCACATACGCGAGGGTTTTACAAGTCTAATTTCATTTTAAATGTAAATTCGTCGTTAAGAGTTTTTTTGACAGGCTTTGCCATTGATGTAATGGCTATTAGATTTCCGGATTCGTCATAAATGTGAACTTTGGAAATGTAAGTTGTTTTCTCGAATGAAGCAGAGACATAAGATGCTGATACAATATTGGTCAATGGCATTTCTCCTTCGGCAAACATTTTCCCAGATCCTGTTGTGTGAGTTGGTGTGAAAGTTAAATCCTTATATGTTGGATTATTAGAATGATTTAAGTGTCCTTTACGGGCATGCGCAAACATTGTCATTGTGTTTACATAAGATGTGCCCTTAAAGTTTAAATCATATGATGCTGACGATAATCGATTGGCGACAACATCGGTAGCAAAATTGTCGTTCAAGCCAGTTCCATAATATAGCCACGAAGATGCTGTTGAGCTTGTGCCATTATATCTAATGTTAGGCGATACATTCTCTAGGTTTGCAGAAGAGGTGAGCATAATGATCCCCTCGTCATACATTACTAACCCGACAACGTGTCCTGTTGTTGAGCCTGTTGTTCCAATTAATTCTCCGTTGTGATTTATATCAGCGCAGGTCGCCATCTTTGAGCCAGTTATGTAAAAGTTTAACTCAACAGATCCTTTCTTGATTGTTGACCCGTAATACATGTTTGGGATGAATATAAAGTTGATATCATTAGATCCTCTGATAAGATCTCTGCCTCCTAGGAAGTTGGTGACATAGTCTCTTTCGTGCGGGGTTGACCCAGAGAATATAAAGTGTGGAGAAAGGACTCTATATTTCCTTGCAGAATTATGAAGAGCTGAGGCAGTGAGATTAATTGGAGACGGAGAGTCTCCGCTCGTGGTGGGGATTTGAGCAAATTCAATATTAGCAGATAATGTGTTATAGTATCTAATTTCAGTCGAATTAACAGCAGACGTTAGTCTTCTCTGTATTTGAACTTCGGATGCATAACTTGATTGATATACGCTTTCATTATCTATAGTATCAAAAGGGGAACCATAGCTCGATAACTTCCTTCTGTCTTCAACTCTAGCCTCGTATTGTCTGGTAAAAAATGCATCGGAAGAGAAGTTTTTTACCAATGGTTGATATAGCTGAGCTTTGAATACAGTCTTATCGGATCCAGACACAACGAACGGAGTCACTGCTCGGTTGGTTACGTGCTCCAAGTCCGTATTGGACCCTGAAGGTCTGTTGATATCATAAACAACCAAACCACCATTACCAGCCCTATTAGCTTGGCGGTTATTATACATCTGGCCCTGATAAATGTATATATTATATTCAGGGTATGTTTTTAGTCGATTAATAAAGAGGTCATCTGATTTAAATTCAAATTTATGCATGACACCTTAGTAGTCCACTCTGGCTCGGAATGTCATCTCAATATTATTATCTTTTCTGATAGGTTCTGAGAACTTCCCGATTGCCAACAATTCATTATCCACTGAATAAAGCCCAATTGATGTGATGTATGAAATAGGAACATCTCCTGTTTCGTTCTTCACTCTGATTTGGGACCCAGTTAAGTAAGTAGGGTTTGAACTGTAGTTAAACTCATTGTGCTTAACGCGGCAGAAATATACTGTTGAGTTTAACTCAATTGTGTTGTTGAATTGAATGTTGACAATTCTATTTCTCAAATAATCCGCAGAAGCTGTAGTCGGATAATTCTGCATAGCACCTGTGATGAAGTGTCCACCTGCGGCATCCCATTCAACAGATGATGATAGCAATCCATTACCAGCATTACCACCGGCGCTTCCTTCAAACATAGAAGAGGTCAGAACAACTACACCAGCTTGATAGTATATTAAACCACAAGGAACAATGTTGGCTGTTCCGTTCGCAGTTACCATTTTTGAGCCTTGAACTTTATTGCTACCGGCAGAATTAGATAAGTATAGAATACCATACTCTCCAGCAGGGGAGTTAACTTTATAAGATTGAGCAGCACCAAAGTCCTTAATTGTCCCTTTCGCTGCATTGGGTGTCCCATAAGCAGCATTTAGTCCCACTTCCATTTGGAAGGAGCCTTTCTTGATCTCATCTTTAACTACTAATCTCGAGAAAGTTAAAAACAGAGCGTCCGTAATTTTTGTTCCACCCGAGGCAAGGTCGCCGTCTTCATCAAATCTTTGGATGTTACCATCTTTATCGTAACCCATAAGAACTTGCGCCATTTGATTATACAGATTGTTCTTCTTAGCTTTCTGTGATGTAGCAGCGGTATAACGACCACTGGTGTGGTGAAATCCTAAAGATATATCAAAGATATGGTTAGCCGACGAAGAGAGGTAGGGGTAGTCATATACTGACTGAAACATGCCATGTGTAAAGTTCTGAATGTTTCTCTCGTTTGGAAACGTTCCATATGTGTTAGCCACAATTGTTCCCGTTAGGGGAATTGCTTCATGAAGCAGGGTCTTAGTCGAAACTCTATCGTCTGCTGATAATGTTTTAAAAATTGTCATATCTTGTTCCTTAAACTGATTTTGCGAATCTTACTGGAATATCGACTGCGTAGCCTGTGGTCAGCCCACTTACTCTAACAATTGAGTCGATAATCTTAACGGTTGCAGGAGAGCCTGCTTTGTTATTATATGTCGAGGTGTCTTGAGATCCCAGCCTATCAAACAAAAAGTTTGATACTCTAAGGTCTTGAGATGATCTAATTTTGAATTTCAACCTTGCACCGACGGGTCCATTAAGTGGAGAGTCAGAATCTCCAAAGTCAGATTGGTTTACGTTTGTCACAAACGAGGATTGTCCGCCTGCGGCTGAATTTAGGTCCAGCATGTATGTTGCAATATTATCATCATCGACTTTAGAAACACCAGCCATTTGTCGACCATCGGCACTCATGATAGATCCCAATCGACTATCTATCTCTATCATGAAACTAGTTTCAACTAAAGACCTATCGATCTCACTCACATTTGATGAGTCAATACCAGAATCAATTACAATGTGTGCCCCTAATTCGTTAGTAGAGAGTCCGTATATCATACCTTTGGTCTGGCCAGATATGTTTCCAATCGCCTTATTATTACCTGTAGATCCATCATCCCAAGTCTGCTTATTGACACAGACGATGAAGTTTCCCTGATCTGAAGTTTGGTTATCTCCAGAATTAACTCCTTCGTTTAGTTTCAACACTGGTAAATATAACAGATTAGGGTTCGGTAGTGACAAAAGTCTAGATTTCATCATTGAAGTATTGTTCGTAAATGCTTCCAAAATTGGAGTTTGCAAAATACTAAGATCCTGTAATGCGGTTGTCGAGCCGGTTTGAAACAAAGCATAGTTTATTTCATCATCAGCAAGACCAAATTGTGTTACTTGGAAACTGCCGTCTCCTAGAGCCAAGCGTCTGCGACCCTCATCCGTTAAGACAACATCCATTATGATGTCTCCGTTGTTTAATTGAAATGCCATTTGATATTCTCCTTTTCTCCAATAATTAGATTCTTTTTAAGTTTATCTCTTCTAATTCAAGCCATCGCCTTTATTTAATTTAAAAGCAATATTGAGATCAACTTTTTTTCCAGTATGTTTCGATGTGATTCGTATTTTAAAAGTTCTATGCTCTGTTCCATAGTTTGACACAAGTGTTCCATCTCCCAGTTCCCAATTGTTAATACCATCCTCTTCCGTAAATACCAATCTTTCTGGGTTTGGAACAAGTCTGAGTAGCCTTTTCATATTCTTTTCGAATTGATCCCTATCGTTGGACGGGTATTCATACAGTTTTATGTTTAGCTTATATTCGTCTGAATCTCTCTGTAGTTCAACCTCGATAGGGTGTGTTAGTTGAGATGGTGTGCCATGATATGTCAAAGACCTGAACACGTAGTAATATTTCTGATTTGGCATTATTTTGTCACTGAACGATGCTGTCGTTATATCTATATCTTCGGGTGGAAGATTTTGTGTAACATATTCGTAAGTAGCTGTTTCGTCAACTCTGGCTCGAAAATTATCAGCAAAATCCTCTTTACTTCTAGGAGGATTCTTGGTTCTATACACTTCATAGATTCCTGTGAAATATTCATGAGTCGCGCGAGATTCTCCGGAATGCTCATAGAGGTTCGCAATATTCTGATCAGAAGGTCTCAAATCTCCCACTCCTGTCATCTCCGGATCCTCAGACTCACCTATAGAGAAGAACCTAGGTCTAAGCAGAAAGTTAACTGACGGGTCATTTTTTATACCATAAAACTGAATATGAGGTGGCAGTGTTGGATAATCAACATAGGCAGACTGCAGTCCGTCATTTGGTGTTAAATTTATTTCTATAATTTGAAATGAAGGAACAACTTCGACATCTACTTGTGCCCAATATTTAGAGGAGTTGTCACCCAATGATGCAGGTATTTCCTCAACTTCTCCAATCTCGGATGTTGATGTTATGAGATTGGAGTAAGTATATGAACTACCCATTATTCCAACCAAAGCTGTTACCTTGTAGACATACATTATTCCATATTTTAATTGAGTATCAATTAAATTTGGGTTGGTGACATAGTATGTCTGAACTGGTGATCCTTGGAAACTGTTTAGATATTTTTCTATCTTATATCCCACAATAACATAATCACTATGTTCCGTATCGAATATAGATTCGATATTTCTAGTTTTTTCAAATAGTGTCAATCTAAATTTAGATAGAAATCTAGCAGCAAACACTTGATTGATAAACCTATTTGAATTTCTAGAATCTTGTTGCTCTTCTTCTGGGAGTAAAAATAATTCATCATCTAAGGATTCAAAACTAGAAATAGAAGTTGATAACAACAAGGATTTGGCATCATGTGTCTTTACGGCCTTTAGTGATGCGCCAAAACTATCAGACATATAGAAATTGACATATGAAAAGTTCACATTTGTTCGGACGGATTGAATCAAGTTTTTTTTCTTATTATATTGATCAATTTCCGGAAATATGTCGCTGATATTATTTGGAATTACAGAATTAGAATTCGAATATATTGCATTAAAATATGGTAATTCAAAATCATATCGGCCCGTATCTGGATTTATAATCAAAAGATTATTGATGGTAGATGGATTGTTTAAGTTGTATATATTTTCTTGTTTCTTGGCTGCTTGAGCTATGTTGCCACGGAAGTTTTTTATTCTGTTTCTAAAAGTATCTAGAAGTTCGCTATATCTAATCCCAAAAGTCGAGTTCTCACTATCAAACTTGGTTCTTATTAATCCAATATCAAACACTTCAGAATCTCTGTAATGGCGAGCATACTCTATCAGGTTGTAGTTTAAGAGCTGGTTCGATGGCAGGTCTTTTGTTGCATCTTCATATTCCGGATTGTGAAAGCTCCGCATCACTTCTGATGTCATTGTAGGTAGATTAGTGCTTGTTTGGTGGTCTAAAAAGGGATTGTTAGTTGTGATTGTTTCGCTAACATAATTATTCCACTGTGTTTCATCTCTGAAGCTTCGTTCTTTTCCAACAATATTTATTCTGTGTTTTTTTGACTTGAATAGTAGTTGGCTGTCGGAATCTAAACTAACTATAGTGTGAGATTGAAGAAGGTTTGATTTATGGGTTGATGGTGGTTCTAAATTAGAATTAACACCATCCCATCCATAATACTTTCCCAATTCGGCCCTCAGCTTGTCCGGTGCCTCTGCTCTAGAGGATATTGCATTCGTAGAGTCTACTATAGTTGTCACTGGTAGCCTCCAGTGGGGGCAGAAGGACTAATTGTTGGTCCTTGAGAAGACGTTTGTGCTGCTTGAGCCGCTTCGCTTTCTTCTAAGAGGAATAATATTCCAGATTTTCCCTGGTCTTGTTTGATGACTATTGAAGTTTGAAACTTCCTATTGTTGGCGGAAACATCCATTGGCTCATCAAACCCATCTGTGTCATAAAAATTGCTCATACTTATCCTCTTACGTATAGAAGGTTATTATAAATAGTTGGCATGAATTTATCTTTTACTATACCCAATTCTGGGACTTCATAATTATATGCTTTTGCCATAAATTGCTTACCAGACAATGTTGCCTGCGATACATCTTCCATAATTGGTCTATTAAGGTCTGGGAATCCATTTGGATCTTTCTCAAATCCAGTATGGGCTCTTACTAGAAATATATTCTTTTGTGTTTCTTCTATAATTGCTCTAGATTCTTTATTGTGCAAAGGATCTATATTGGGATTGGGTTGGAAATTCTTAGACATCATAGATTTTATTTGAGGAGGGATATCCGATAAGCTTAGAGATTTTTCTGCTACTATTGATCTTATTTTTGATTTTTTATTAGAAAATTGTAAATCCTTGATTGTTTCAATGGATCCAGGATGTCTTAAAAATCTAGCCGGTATTACGTCGGAAACGATGGCAAATATCTTCTGGTCTTCTAGATTCTCGATTCTTCTAAATGCTCTAAATATTGACGACGGATTGTCAGTAACAAAGAAGCTTCTGCTTCCGACATAATGTTTTGCATCAACTAGTGGGTCAATTTCTTGATCAGATGCTCTTGTAAGCAAAGTCTTTTTTGGTGGCCCTATCGTCAAATTAAATTCCGACATTACATTTTTGGAAAGCGAAAAAGATCCCAGTAGCCCATTTTTAAAATTTGATTTTCTTATTTGTGAAGCGCGTGCAGATTTTGCAATCCTAAACATTCTTACATCTTCAATATTTATATTGTTCATACCTCGCGAGGTAGTTATTTTCTTGTTTCCCATTAGTAAATTTGCAGGGGTCAGAAACGATGGAGCATTATCTAGTTTGGAAAAGTCTGACTTTTCTTTTGAGGTCATAAAACCAGACTCATCCGCAACCTCTATAGAGGGATAATACTTAGCCTGTTCCCTTACAAACCTATCTCTATATTTTTTCGAAGACATTTTGTTCAATCCACTTTGTTGTTCGCTAAAGATGTTATACCCTAGAACACTTTGGTCCATTCTATAGGACCTAGATTTGGCTGTTAACTTGTTGAGTAGTGGCTTTTTTATTGAACTAATTTTCATTTGTCGATTATTTCTAGAATATTTGTCATTACCAACATCATAACTCTTAATCACTGACGTATACAGGTTTGAAAAATTACTCAACAATCTTTCCATTGCATTTGCAGACGTCAGTGAAGTCGGCAATAGTGACCTAATAATTTTGCCATATATCGACTTGTTAACGGTGGGTCGCAACAAGATTGAGGCATTATAAAAAGCCAATGCTGCAGTTCCAAACTCAGAATTCTTTACTCTATCAGAACCTATATTCGCACTACTTACACCAGAAAGGCCAAGCTGCTTCAAGACACTATTTGAATACTCTGGCTTGAACTGCATTGTTACACCATTATAGTTTCCTGCTAATCTTATTGAGTTTACATAGTTTGTTATAAATGTTATGGATTTTGATAGTTGCTCTAGGACATATTTTATGTGTTCTTCAAACTTTGTTTCTACTGATATCTCCATCCTATAAGAGACTTCATTTATACCAGTTGTATCTTGCATATAATCTTTCAATATAAAAGATCGAACTCCAACATCTTGAAACAGAGAAATCTCTTCAAAATCAGAAACCTTATGTGAATTGATAATATCATCGTTGGTTAGATTCATAGGATCTACTGAAGTCAATAAGTTGTTTATTTCTAGATTTTCTGGGTCATAGTCGACCAAAGCGCCTGAGCTTATTTTGATTCTAGATTGCTTTTTTAAAAAGTCTCCTGATAGATTTACTTTTACAATTTCCTCTTCCAAGTTCTCATAATTGGCATCAACCATCACCATTAATTTATTTAGGTAGTTTTGTTTTTTGACTACAACTTGTCTATAAATTACTCCGCCATTTAATGTTGTTGACTTGTTTAACTTATTGAATAGATCCTTGTTTAGTTTAAACATTTTTCTTGCGAACCTTGAGTGGTCTAGGGCGACTTGTTTTTCGTTCAGGTGGCACATAGCTAATATTTCATTGTTTTCAGTTTGAGTTTCAATTGTAAATTTTAAAGATTTTTTCATATCAATATCCCGTAGGTTTAATTATGCTAGTTAGATTCCCTACTAGGTTAAAATTTGGACGCTGTGCTTGATTAAAAGCCTCAACATTGAGTTCATAGGAAGTGTTAGTTAATGCCGGTGTCCTTACGGAAGGATCAACATTGAGTTCATAGGAAGTGTTAGTTAATGTTGGTGTCCTTACGGAAGGATCAATAAGTATCGCATCATCATATCCTCTGGGGTCAGTGTCGTCGAATACCTCTGTGTTTTCAGGGGTGACACTCTCAAAATCATCGATAAAAGCTTCGATCTTGTAGTTCTCCTCCTCTACCATAACTAGTTTTCTATGTGGCTTATTTGAGTGACTAGACATTTCCATAAACCCCTCAGTTGGGTGTTGGTGGACAGGTCCTCCGTATTCCTCGTTTGTATCGGGATAGTAAAAATATTTCGATATTGTATTGATTCTTCTCCCTACAAATAACTGCTCTCCTACCATGGGACCGTAAAACTTATCAAATATTGGATTGTTAAACCCTAGATCGTCAATAAAGCATGCGACATACACGTTCAAATTGTTTGGCTCAAAAGGAATTATCGCGCGAACTGTAGATGAGTATGTGCTATAATTACCAGATGTTTCAGATTCATAAAACATACTGGGGGATAAGATCATTGTCATAGACTGCTGTGGTTCATAGTCGAACAAACTAGATAGTCCTGAGTTCAAATTTGAGATCCCTAGTGGGTCCGTGACAAAACTAACCTTTACTTTTAAATCATCTATCCTATCTCTCCATGAAGGTTCGGACGTGTGGTCATACATGCTTAACATTAATACTACTTCATACCCACCCACAGTAGAGTAAATAGAGACTTTGTTAATATATATATTTGGGAGATTCTCCATCCCTACGGTCATATCATTCATTAGTCGCAATCCTCCAAATCATCAGGTCCGACGCGTGTAGCATAGATATCAAATCGATCAGTTCTTCGATCAGGACAAATAAGCTCTTCGTCTAGAAATTGATTCGTTATTTCTAATTTGTCTACCACCTTACAGAGTTCCTCTTGTGATATTTCCTGATCTACATAGAGGTCAAAATAATATTCAACATAGGAACCATCAAGGACAATATAATCCTCAGCAGCTAAGTCAAAAAATGCAGTGTCTCTCTGATTTTCTTCAGGGTCTACACTATCTGATGAATCTAATAACATTTCATTTCTTATGAAGCTTGACTCTTTCATAAACTTTAAAGGAACTAGATTTTCATCTTCAGATACTTGAAAAACTTCTATTTCAAAATTTTCTTTTTCATAAAAAGAACCGAACTCTTTTATGTGCATAATGGGGTCAGAGTATTGTATATCGATATAAGATCCATCATCAAATATTTTTGATATATCCTCCCTCCCAAATGATGACACAAGGATATCATTTAATAAAGATGCCTCGAATACGAAGTCTATGTCGACTTGAGGTATCAGCACTGCTCCGCTGGTTGGTGTTTCATATTGAATTTTTGTGCTGTTCATATTACCCCTTAACATTGAAACTTGCAAAGCGGGGGCAGTGTCAACAGAATAAGAGGATTTTCCAAGAGCGAAAAGTGAATTTTGTTTTTGATCCATCTTTTTGTTCATATATCTTTGATTTCCAATTCTAGCTGGGGATTCTAATTGCGGAGCTTCATCTTGAAAAGCTCTATTGATTTTTAGTTTTGGAGTTTCTTCCATAATTCTTTTGTGAGCAGTGCCTTGTCCTTCTGCAGATTCTTGCGAACCAGCATTTCCATATAGGATATCATCGTCAACAAACTCGTATGAGTGTGGCTTGAACTTTCCAATAGAATAGAGATAGCGACCATAAGGAGTCATTTCAATTTGCATTACTTCTGTTTTTTTGTTAAAAAATGTCATACTATTCCTCCCGGACTATTCCCGTCGCCGGAATTGTTACCAGAAAGACCAGCAGAATCATTGCCATCACCTTCGTCAATTTCTCCTAGTGCTCCGCCTAAAGCCCCAGTAATTCCACCTGCTGCACCTGATGCTTCATCTAGTTCACCGGCCATTGCTGTCATTCCGCCGGGTTGTGCTAACGGAGAGTCAAATCCTTGACCCATTTTGCCGGCGATATTAGCTTGAATTTCATCAATTGTGGCATCTAGTTGCTCTTGTCTTTCTGCAAGGAAAGCATTTCCAGCTCCGCTTTGAGGTCCGGGATCGTCTCTGTCAGTGCCCAGTTGCTGCTCCTCTGATGGGGGAGGTAGTGGGTCAAGCACTATGTCGTCTTCCATACCGGCAGCGATTGATATAATTTGTTCGGGCTCTGCTGTTACAGGGTCCCACGCAGGTATTCCTTCTGTGTAATTCTCTATTGCTTCTTTGCTAAAGTTTCCAAATTCAACCTCGGCATCAATCTTAACTAACTCAATTAGCGAGAAGAAGTCATAAGGCCAATTGTATTGAATCTTACCTTGAGCTCCAAACTCATCCGTTGTGCTAGAGTTGCTATTGTTATCGCTGGTTTGTAGGTCCGGATTTTTTTCAATTGTCTTTTTGAAATAATTTGACGCAGCACGCTGTTTGACTTTGAATACCATCCACTTTAGTTCGTGAGGCATATCGATCAAGGTGTTTCCTGCTGGGCCGCCATTACCAAGCAATTCTTTTTTGAGCAATGGATGGGTAATAGCAACCTCAGAAATCTCCATCTCAGTTCCAATGTCTGGTGGTAAGTTCTGCCAAATATCAGAAAGATCTTGTTGAGATAATGTATGAGAGAATTCAAAAATATACATTGCGATTGGATCAATATCGTCATAATTGATGAAATCAAAAGACGGAGGGAAGATGTATTTGTCCATTTTTTGCATTTGTTTAAGCAAGGTCCTGCCAATTTGAGATTGGGGATCGCCCGTAATTAAACTATTGAATAGGGTTGTGTCTCCATTCTTGACTGCTGTTTTATAAATTGTGACCTTATCTTCATCAAGTTTGAAAAATTTCTTTCTAGATCCCTCGACGATAAAGGGGACTGCTACGACAGCTTCATGAATTTTCTTAGAAGGCCGAATTCTACCAATTTTGGTAGCTTTTCCGGAGAATCCAAGTTTTGCAGCTAAGTTCTGCATTAAATTAGAATCTGTTTTTCCTAAAACTTGCTTCTGCCAATTTGTCTCAATTGCTTTTACTCCCATGTAAACACCTTCAGTTTCCTCAGGTATCCTACCATATTGATGCCAGAGACCTCGAGGCACCACTTCAGATCCATTGGTTGGTAGTGTTATGTTGTTGCTTTCGTGCGATATGTGATTGAAGTTTAACATTGGACTTTCAAACTTAGTCTGAATAATCCAGCGGTTATCCTGATCAAGTCCTGTGTCAACTACAAAATTACCAGCAGCAGAGCCCCCTTTTATATTATTGATAGTTCCTACCGATTTTAAATTTAAAGAGGCAGATAGCTGCAGTGCGTTTGAATTAATAGCGGATGGTCTTTGAGGACCAAGTTGACTAGTTATGGATCGTCCAGTAGGAGATGTATAGAAAGAGTCATCAAATCTTGTATAATTGTATATGGATGCACTTTGTATTTGCTCAATTGTCATTGCTTCACCAGTGCCCTCAACTATAATGTCACACCATGCCTCTCCATGATAATAAGGGGGTGTGAAAGGAAAGTTGTAGCCTAACGAAGAATCTTTTTGAATTATATTTGTTCCGCCATCAAATCTGTCTTCGTCAAAGTTTAATACCGCACCATTGTAAGTTGTTTTTCCATGAGTTGGAGGACCAAATGCTGATGGTCTTGAATACATCGTAAATGTTTCTCTAACAGCATTGTCACCAGTTAATATGATGTCTTGAGGTGGTAAATATGTAAGATCTATTTTGCCATCATGATATACTTTGATCCTCTCTTTGTCATAAGATCTTTTCATGAAAACTCTCATTCCATAAGTCACACCGGCATCTAATAGTATTCCAGCGCCTTGCTTTTTCGATGCAACTGCTGAGAAGTTTCCATTAGGTAAGAAGAATTCCGGAATTTCCGCTAAGAAATTATTCATCATTGAAGTGTATAATTGATCTCCAGTTCCACCCCAATAAGCAGAGGCAGAAAGATTACCGCTTATATGCGGCTCCATGGATGGAATGTTTTCACCAGCTAAGAAATCCGCTGGTTCTACTAAAGCTTCAAAAGGTATTCTTCTACCAAATGAGTTGTTTTTGATTTTAAAATCGATTGCATCACCATGGGTGGTATCGCGGACAACAAATAGAGATCCAGAAATTACTGGGTAGTCTACAGCAACACCTGATCTTATAGAGTTAAAAAGAATACCCGGTCCAAAAAGAGGAGCGGCAACAAGGCTTTTCCCATAGTTAAATCCGGATATGGTATTGCCTTCGGCATTATAAGTATTTATATGTGGTCCATATGAATCATGAAATTGTTTGGCTAAATCGACAGTTCTTTGGCAAGGATAAAAGCCTTCATAAGGCAAAAATTTCTTTATGGCTTTGCACCTAAGAGATAAAACTTTTCCGTTAGTAAATTCTTCATGATCTTTATCAACTAGTTCAAATTCCCTCATGAAATCAGAATTAGAATATATCTTATAAAAATCTGATTGAGAAGAGTTTTGGGCATTTGCTGCCCCGCCTGTGACATCGAACATGTCTAGTTCTAATGATTTGGGGTTACTAATATAGTCTGCTACTTGTGTGCTCATTCTAAATTCAGGAACGACTGAATAGTTTTTACCAAATCTCCTAGCTTCTTCGACATATCCCTCGTATGAATCATAAGATGGTTGTCGAGGAGCGGAGACATAGTTTCCATTAGAATCTTTAACTTCTCTTTGGCCACCAGCTTCCCACAATGCATTCCCTTCAAATAGAGACGCAGTATTAACAGGAATGCTTCCAGTTTGTGGAATTGATAAACCGGATGGGTTTGATACAGATGCAGTATTTTGAAGAGCATGTCTTCTAGCATATATTGGATATGGAGACAGAATCATGTCAAATGCTCGAACGGCTTCATTAGCTAAGACATCATTGCTACTCGTCAAGTATGCAGAGTATGTGTCGGTCATTACATTAAACGTATTGGCTTTAGATGTGAGAACTCCGTTGCCTTTAGTCTTATAAATATTCCAAGAAGTGTTCGAGCTTATACTGAAGTTTCTAGTTAAAAAGTCTTTGTCGACATCTAAGGGCCAAGTGCTTGCTTGATAATCTGACCTAGTTGTTGGCCAACCAAACGGTTCTATAGAGCCAGTTTTTAAATATTTGTTTCTATCTTCTCTTCTTGTTCTATAGAAGCTTTTAAAGTTTGGTCTTTCTAAGTTTTCGTTTTGAAATTGATTTTTCATATGTGGCCAAACAGTTTCTCTGTATTGTAGAAACTCCCAATAGGTCAAAGGAGATTTTTGAGAATTTAAGCCACCGTCCGCATAAAGTTTATATATTTCAAAATATTCGGTATTGTCTTCTTTTGGTTTGACTTTTAAAAGTTCATCAACTTCCTTGTTTGCAAAATTAATCAATTGATTACTGAAGCTTGATATTATTGAAAATTTTTGAGGATTATTAAAATCTAGATTACCGTTCTCATCCTTTACGTGTCGTCCGACATTCCAAACCAAAGGGTATGCTTTTTGAGCAATAGCTGGTTCAGTGAATCTGTATAGTTTAGAGTATCTATCTTTCACTCTGAACTCGCCATTTGCCAAAACGTTTCTAGTTGGTCCCGGTTGCACAACAAAACTAAGTGTGCTATTTGCTCTATGATATCTTGTAATTGGGTTTTCTGATGCTCGAAGTTGAGTCCATGTTGAATATCCGTATGGCCCATTTCTGTGAGTATTTAAAGCTGCGAACTCTTCCACTGCTGTTGGAGTAGCAGGAAAGCCGGCAGCTTGAAAGGTTCCGGTTCCCGTTGGATTGTCGGAAGTAGTTCCGGTAAACAATTCAAGGTTATTGGCTCCTGTTAAATTGTTGGTTCCGTATGAAGAAGCTGTGATTACTGTGTTTAGTGCAATACCAGACCCAACAGCTCCTGCCAATTGATTTCCTAAGACCCAATGATCCCTAACACTTCCGGAGTCATAAGGAACATCTCTGACGATACCATTGTTATAAATTTGATCAACTTCGCTCACCGGAGTGTGAGTAAGTTTTCTATTGTAAGTTGTAACTGTCTGCAGCGATCCTTCTAGTTCATATATACCAGATGAAAAATAAGCATCCAAAAGGTAAATGGTCGTTGTTGCTGGAAAAGATGATGGAGTTCCAGTTGTATTATTGAGCGCCAGTGGTAGAAATCCGGCTAATCCATTAATAAAACATTCTGGTTTGTCATCAAAATCGCCAGTCCAAGTTACAGTAAGATTAAACCATTCGCCAACAAATTCCTCAGCAAAATTACTTAAAGTTGAATAATATGTTTTGTGGTTCGTAGCATCTTGTAATAATTGAATGTTGAATTGGCCTGTGCTGATTGAAATTGAAAGGTTTTGAACACCAGTTGAGGCTACTCCTTGATAAATATATCTACTTCCGGCGGTCGAACCGTCCAGATAAACCCAAAATGATAAAGTTATTGGTGTGTTTGCTGAATATCCCGTGACACTGGTATTGCGTAAAAAAGCAAAATTCGTTAAAGTTGCGGGACTTCGAATTGCCTTATCGATAAGGATTTCCGATGTAGTTCTTTTAGAGAACCCAAGTTTAGTGTTGGTCTCCGTATTTAATTCGTCATTAATTACAGAATTTAACCCTACATGGTCAACAAATATTGGCATTCTTAACTCCCGAGAATAGTAGATATTGATGGAAAGACAATTGCCTCATGGTATCCATCTGATGAAGACACAAATCCATTTCTTGGAGCGTAGCCCAAGATTCTTTGGACTGGTGCGTCTGATCCAGATGTTGCATTACTAATCCACGAGTATTGTAACTCGCTTCTCGGCATCGTTGTATTGATAAAAGCATTGTCATGATTACTACCAGTAATTATGCTCGAGCCTGAATATTCCATTCTTTTGCTTGTGTTTCTATGTTGCTTGTTGAAGGATCCATTTGTGGGATAACCATCAACACTTATAACTCCGTATGTCGCATCAGTTCCAAACTTGCCCATGTGAAGCGCTCTGAGGCTATTCAAGCCCCTTCTGTGGCCCAAGTGGTCTTCCACCCTTATGGCTCCAGTCTCGCCGCTGTCGGTCAATACAGATAGGTTTCTGAACGGTATTGCATTGTGTGTAGAATATGTCTGTGTGTATGCATCTAGATAACTAGTTGTTTGAACCTCAGGGCCGCCTGGTGCCGAGAATCTTGTCACAATGTTTCTTTCTGAGCTCGTTAAGTCTGTTCGAGGTATCGTTATGACATTATTTAGTTCCGGTGTCAGAATATATGGCGTAGTTTTTCTTGTTGCAGTATTGTTACCTGCAATCACAGTGAGGTCTCCGGAAGACGTTAAATTATTCTTTCCTCCATAAGATGAAGAAAATATTGTTCCAGCAGGGACCGATAGGCCTAATGATAGATTTGGATTTTCGTTCCCTAAAGTCCAATGATCGTAAAGATCACTTGTTCTTATGGGGGTATTCAAAGATACTCCACTATTATATATTGATTGAGCGTTAGCGAGTGTCAAAGATCCAGAGTATATGGCAAAATTCTGAAGCGCTCCTTGGAGCTCATATGCATTACTATTTGAAGTTCCATCATCAAATAGGTAAATTCTTGCTGGTTGTCTAACGGTTGTTACACCATCTGGGCCTGATGTAACTGTGCCGGCTACACCAGACGCCCCATCCAAAAATAAAGTTGGTGGCTCGGTTGTATCTCCACTCCATGCAATCGCTACATGTCTCCATGTATCAACAAAGGAGTCATACGATATAGTCCATCTCCACAATTTGGTGCCACCAGCACCCGCAACTCTATAGTATAATCTACTACTGGTTGAAAAAAATAAAGAAAATGACTCATTATTACTCGAGTCTTGTGCTCGAACAATGGTCCTGCCTGTTTGGGTATCATTGTTTAAGTTAACCCAAAATGAAAGAGACTTGTGTCCAGTCGTATAATTTGCATATCCGGATACACTTGTTGACGATGCCATTCTGTAATTGTCAGATGTTGTCTCGGCTGAATTTAAGGCTATGGATTGGACTTCATTTAAAGAGTCGTCAAGTTGTCTATTGTTGTTGTGTGATCCGAAGATGTTACCAACCTCTTGAGCTCCTTGGCCTACTAGGGTGTGATAGTGTGTGGAGTCGGGAAGTTGTCCTGCGATGCCTGTCGGCAATATATCTATGCTTGGATCATCACTTGCTCGTTTCGCCCATGTTTTTTGAAAGGTTGGAGATACTTGAAATATTTCAAGCTCATTCTTGTAGTTACCAACCTTCCATGATCCTACTGTGGTCTTAATATTCCTGACGTTTACAGGTCGCTTTGCATGCTCGTCTCGATATCTAGTTGCTTTTTTGGAACCTGTGGAAGGATATGGCGCTTCATAATCTGCACCTACAAATCCAAATGCGCCATCATCCGATCCTGATGCAATTGGGTGTGCAGAGATTAGCAACCCCCACCCTTCAGGTCTATCTGATTGAGTATTGATTCTACCTAGAGTCGTATTGTATTGGTTAATATCGATATGCCTATATTGCAATCCCCCAACATGCTGCTCGGTAAAGGGGCCCTGCATAGAGGTTTCGTTATAATTGCCCACGACGTCATTGTGTAAGTTGGTAAAGTGAACACCATTTTTGTATTTCTCGTGGACTGTTTTATTGAAGCCCGTAGTAATAGTTCCGGACATTACGTTCATCGGAACTACGGAGTTGCCCAATATGTTATATGCATATTCGTTACTTTCTTTATTTCCGATTAGGGCGCTAAAGTTAATTTTTCTTTTTCTCGGAGGGTCATCTATATCATACTCTCCCATTGATCCAGAAATTATTCCTTGACCGGTTCCTACACCTACGGTTATAACGTTTTGTGGGACTTCCGAGGTTGATCCAAGAGCACCGGCGGGTGCGATTGATTCATGGAACAGTTGAAGATTCTTCTTTCTTCCAAAGTTGGTTCCGCCATGAATTGTTTCTTGAGAAACCATCGAAATATCATATAGTTTTGCAAACCTTCTAACTGAAAAGGTATCACTTATTCTAGTGGTTCCGTCGATTTCCCTTCTTATCAATCCTGAGGATTGAATCGAGTGATTATTTCTAGAAACTCTCAGAGTTTCTCGTAGGCCAGTTTTCTTCTTTCTATCTATATGCCATAGTGCATTTTGCTCCTCATTATCAGAGCCGCCAGTAAAGTTTGAAGAGGTTCCGATGCCGTGAGCAGGCCAAAGTGCCGATCCATCAACATGAGTTGCTTGCGCAATCAACTGAGTGTTTCCAGATGGACCTGGGACAGATTGAGTTAAACGCAATATCTTACTATCTGATGAGTCAACTGTAGCCACAATACTACCTGCATGACCATTGGCAGAAGAGATAGCTGTCACTAATTGAGCCGTAACTGTTGTGGAGCTTAATCCTTGAATACCTACTACTACGTGGTTTACAGCACCAGAGCCTGGATCTAAAGAAACCGTTGTTCCAGTATTTGATGTTGCGGTATTTTGTAGGATATATCTCTTTGTAACGTTATTGTAATCAGTGATTCTTATAGCTGTGTTGTAGAAGTTTCCAATCGCTATGGCGTTTAAAGATACGGTAGCTGTTGCTTTCGGTAGAGTTGGGGCATGACCAAGTCTCCAGTTGTATTTCATTTCCGCCAAACCTTTTATCGAACCTTCTGTTGACTCAAAGTTTGAAAGGATTGGTATTTGATGAACGTATTTGTTTCTTTCTAGGACGTGACTCTCGATAACGTTGTTTATCTTCTCAGAGAACCTAGCGGATGCCGGCACAAGTTGTTGAAGAGCGATTGATATTGAATCGTCAATCCATTTATAGAATGATGTAAACTTTTCAATATCTGGTTCGTTCTCAACGTCATCAAAGAAACGATCTCTTAAAAAGTCAGCCATAGAATATCTGTGATGATATCTCTGGTTTGGTTGACCTATAAGATTGTTTAAGTCCAATGCAGTCGAGAACATACTCATCATCTCATCAGAGATGGTTCCCCACATTGACTTTTCAAAAGAGTAAAAATTGTCAGATACATCTTCGTCAACAAAGAATTGTTCAGTCTCGTCTGTTTTAATTGTTGTTAAGTCAGATGACATTAGATCATCTGGTAATCTTTTTCTTGCAGAGTAGAGATAGTTCTTATCCAACACCGTTGATGTTGAAGTATTAAAACCAATTCCTTTTGCCGGTATATATCTTTGTATTATGTTTGACAGCGAGCCATAATCATTACGTGCTGATCCAGAGGAAAGGTCTGAGACCATAAATTCGCCGGATGAATCCGAGCCAGTTAAATCATTAAAGGCCCAATGGAAAGCTAAGGTTTTCTCTCTAGGAACTTCTACAGGATAAACGTTAACAATATCTTGCTCAAATGGTTCGTTTGTTCCAAAGGTTTCTGAATCAAAAGCATGTTGATCAATTGCATCATTTGACAAATAACTATGCCAGTAACGAACGTAGCCAAGTTTAATATCTGAATTGTGGATTACTGACCCTGTAAACTTGGTCCTGTTGGCACCGGCATAGAATATCTTGTCGGAGGAGTAATAAGATCGTGCTAAGGATGTCGCCGACAAGTGAAAATAGTTTCTCTTCGTATTTCCATCTGCCTCAACACCATAGAACTCTACTAAATAGTCGTCTGGTGTGCTTATTACCCTATTCGGTCGAGGATAGCTTGAATGTTTCATTCTAACGGCCAAAGACCATTTGTTGTTTTCATATTGTCCAGTATACCAGTCGGTGTGTATTTTAATATTGGAGCCTGTTAAAACAAATTTAATTCGATGTGAATCACTAGGATCTAGGTTGCTTTCTAATCTATCTCTAACGACATAAACCCGCAATCCACTAGTATCTTCTGCTGCGTTATATTCTTGCCCTTCTTTGTAACCCATGATTGATGATGATAGATGTGGAAAAGGATTATAGTTTACTTCATTTTTTCTTTGTTTTCTTGGAAGAATTATTTCAGATTGCAGCGAAAAGGAACCAATGTAACTTGAGTCCGCTGGTATATATCTTTCGCCGGGCATTTGCGTGTTTGAGGAAGTTTGGAAAAGAGTTGCATCAAAGTGACCATCAACATTAAAATCAATAAACTTTCTTTCGTATGATTTAAATTCGTAATTGTTTCTCAAAACAAATGTGGAGTCATCAGCATACATCTTGAGTTTGACCAAGTCTTGTCCAATACCTAAAGATCTAAAAAAGTTTCTAAATGATTTCTCCGTTCCTTTTGACTTGTAAATGCATTGTAAATTGTTATATAAATTGTGATATATTGTGTTTCTAACTTCGTTTATTTCTTTTTCGTAAATTTCGTTAGAATCTTTTTGTCTAAATGTTTCTAAAATGTTTGCGTCTACAAAAAGATCGGGCATAACGAACCCTTGGTTGTAGAGTAATTGTTTTGCAAATGGTAGCGGTTTGTTTGATCCGCTTATATAGTGGTTGTCGTGTATCTTGTTGACAAAGTCTATTTGGTGCCAAAGGGTGTCAAAGTATGACCCCATGATTTGAGCTAGGTGTTTTAGTTGTTTCCCGTTTTGCTCGTCTTCTTCTTGCATCCATCCCGGAAAGTAACTGTAAAGCATTGACGAGTTTTCCAAGTCCGCTAGAGACCCAGATGTTTTGTATTCTGCTTTCTTCGCAACTACAGTTGGGTGCGTGGAATATATAATTGGATCTTTAAACTCTGTTAGTCCAAGTTTCTCGGTTATTGCGGAAGATGTAGATCTTGCACCAGTGGTTGTTCCAATCATCTTACCATTATTAAATCGACCAGAATAGTCCAACACTGTATCATCTAAAGCGCTATTGCCCGTCACACCTTCGTTAAATTTAAAGTAACAACCTAAGTCTATGTTGGAATCATGCTTGTTTGTTCCACCACCTACCGGTATAAACCAAGTGTTGTAAATATCTTCGGGCGTTCTTGCCTTTTTCCAATATCTAAACTCGTCAATAGAAGCACCTCTTAGCTTGTCTGAGCCATCATCATTAGCACCCAATGTTAAGTTTAGTCCACCTTCCGCTGGTAAGATTTCAGAGATACCATAAGCAGCAGAGGTTCCAACTTTTTGCCCTGCAAGTTCGCCATTTTTAAATGATTTAAAAACAAGTCCAGAACCTGTTGTCTTTATGGTAAATGCAAAATGATTCCACTCATTTCCTGTGGTAGCGTTTGTGACCATGTCTTCAATTACTGTGCTCAAAGATCCTGAGTTCATAACTACCTGCAATTTGTCTGTTGATGTTAATTTTATTTTTATATCGCCAGCTTTTGCTGATGATGATATATGCATAATAGTTTTGTCGACAGCCGCATTCATCTTAAGCCAAAATTCTATCGTGGCCCCGTCGTCTCCGCGAAACTCAAAAGCAGATGTTCGTTTTTTCTCGGCATCATAAATTGATGAGTTCTCGAAAGTATCGGCAAACTTTTTACCGGTCATGCCACCAGATGCTGTATGAGGACCGCCAAAGGCAGTAATATACATCGACCCACTAAAGTTAACATAGCCATTTGTTCTTGGGTAGATATTGTCAAAAACATACTTGTCCAAATAAGAAGAAGAGTTTTGGAACTGGATCTTCTCATGTAGAGTTCCGTCGTAAGGATAATAGTTGTGAATTCTTTCAAAAGACTTTTCGTAGTAAAGCTCTGCTGATCCAAATTTTGCAAAGTTAGAGGCCGTAGCAAAATTTATGTGAGGAACAACTTGGTTAAATTGCTCTCTTTTTGCTTCTATAAAATCTTGCGACTCAACCTGTGCAACCAGCTCATCACTGGTTACTGATTTTTGAATCTTTGGTGTGCCCTTATTATCAAATAAATTTTTAATGCTCATTAATCTACCACTCTGAATTTAAACCTGTAAGGCTGCTCTTCCCAGCCGTTTTCCTCATCGTAAAACGAGTATTGTATATCATATAAATATCCCGCTTCTAGATAAGTTGTGTCTAAATCAAAGTAGTTTCCTGATACGTCATATGAAAGCTGAGTATGCATGGTTGTGGATGCTGTTCCGTATGGAACAATTGTTAAATCATCAATTGATCTTCTAAGTTGATACGATGCGCTTGGCATGATTAGTGACGGTATTGATGATCTCACCGCTTGAGTGTGGATGTTCGGAGACCAATTCTTTTGTCGAACGTATAAGTTGAGCCTATGTGTTTGGCTTTTTCTATATTCTTTTCTCAAACTTGGCATTGACAATACATATGTGTCTTCTGGATTGTAACCGGAGGCAGCAAAAGTTTTAACTGAGATTGTTCCCGTGTGATATCCAACTGATCCACTATACCAAACATCTCTTACTGTTGATGCCGTTGTTTCAACAGCAATGTTTGCAAAATATATCCCAGTTGTATCAGACAGTTTGGACACAGGTGCAGATGTGATTTGAGTATCAATATGGGTAGAAACTCTAATACTAGCACTAGTGGGTGCTATAGGATAGTCTCTCAGGCGTCCTCTAACGCGATTGTAGAGGTATAAAGTGTTTAGGTTATCCGATGGAGGGACAAGTGATGAAGACGCGTAGAAATAGCCTCTATCGTCCTTTCTCGCACTATTCCAACGTGCTTCAAGCACAGGTTTTTGGAAAAAGAACTCTGAATCTCTACCATAGAACTTTTTTCTATAGTAAGATCTTTGTGCTTGCTCAAGAGCATCTGTAAGTTTAATACCAAAACCATTATTATCTTTCCCGCCAGATGCAACTCCTTTGATCCATTGCTCCACCAGTTCTGAAACATCTATTTCTAGATCCTCTAGACCTGATGAGAATGTCTTTGTAAAAGTTGGTGTTGCATGGTAGTCGCCGCCTGTTGTTGACCATGTAGTCGCATTTGCTCCCGATACGTGAACTATCGCTGTGAGCCCTGCAATGGTTCCTACTTCATTAACGTGAGCATCAACAGTCCCAGCAGTTGATGCTGTAACATAAACTATGTTTGTTGCTAAGCTAGCTGTGAATGCTGATAAGGAATTAACAGTATGAAAGAAATCGGATGCAAAATTGTTTTTTGATCCCGAATTGTTGATTGATGTTTCCGACCAATTTCCAATAGACCCAGATGTATCGTCTTTAGAAGCTGAAAAATATAGATTAAAGGCACTGTTTCCATTATAAATCTTTACATAGTTATCACCGTTTCCAGATGAATAATCTGAAGCTGTATCGGATGAGAATGTAAATTTTGATATTTCGGCTATATTGTCACCCGATCTATTGACCCAATTTGATCCGACACTGTCGTTTGTTTCGTCTTTATAAAAGTCCATATCTAGGCCATAACCCTCTTCCCATGCACCATTTACAGCAGAAACAATAAGGCTAAAGTTAGTCGGAGTTGTTTGAGAGTGAGGAGTGTTATACATTTTCAAGAACCAAGAAACACTACCAGATGATGGCACAAGTTTAGCAGTTCTGTCGGATGATATTTGATCTGTGTCGAACTCAATTAAGATCCTTGCTAGTTCACTTGAGATTCCTGATGAGTTCGACACTTGATTATAGATCGAGAACGTTTCTAGAATATCAGAAGATCCCATGTTTGAACCGGTAGCTCGAGTTTGCAGATTCTCATTGAACGCGTTGGTTATAGTATTGTCTTTTGTTGCATAGTATTTGCGTATCATACTGCTGTTCCTCGAATATCGCTGTTAAAGAATTTGATTTCATAAATAGCATTTTTTGGGCACATCAAATATGTTCCGTCTCGGGATTTGACATCCTCTATTGTTATTGAAGGGTTCGAATAGCTTGACCCTATTTTTAATGATGGCCTAACTTTGGTGGTGTCAACAACTCCATCAATCTTGTTGATGATGTTGAATACTTTTGTTAAATAAAATGGCTCGGCGATATACATCTTTTCAGATAATTCTCGACGAAGCTTCATGTTTATTTCATTCAGAACCTCTCTCCTATCCCTAGTTGGGTCAACAATTACTTCATAATCAAAACCTAGGTTTATTATCTTTACATCAAATATATCAATATTGTCATTGAGCATCTTGTTCTTATTAAGCCACTGCTTTAAGTTTTCTTTTATTGTGCTATTTGCTTTTGTCAATATTCCGGTATTGTTTTCTGATACGACATACAAACTTAGCCTCCTATTTGTAGAGGATGGATCATTAACTATTGATGCTCGCTTGATTGATCCATAATATGACGGCATTAAATAACAATAGGCCTCATAGTCATTTCTAGTGACGGTTCGAGATTGTGAAGCCTTAGAGGCATAGGTCCTTATTCTTATCTCCTCCGATGTTGGAAGAGAGGTATTAGAGATAATTGCTTTTTCGTTTACTACCTCAATTGATGATCGTATCATAGAGAACAACGAAGATGTCATTGATCCATCATCACTAGGAAATGATAACAAAGCTGTAGATACAGAATTCAATGCTCCTGCTGCTACATTGATAGACTCAGAGTCGTTATTGCAGTATCTTACTGTTAAAGTCGTATTGGATGGTGCAACACCCAAGGCGTTACTATCTAGGAGCTTTGTTGGGTCGAACGACCTATCTGATATATAAGGTCGTCCAGACATTTTCAAAGATGCTTGAGAGGGATCCATTATATCAGTTGTCAATATTTCATCATCTGAGCCATAACCAAACTGCAAATATGTTCCATTCTCGTCTCTTTCTACAATAAACCTTCTAGGAACTATTCGTGGCTTTATTATTTGAGGAACACCATCTGATTGCGCACGAGGGTTTGTAGTGTTTATATAGACTACGTCTTGCGACAAGCTATCGACTTGATAGTATTCATGACCCTCAGTGTCTTTGACTGACTTAATTTCAGACACAGAACTTGGACCTATCCTTATTTTTAAAAATCTAGTGAATGACCCAACATCAACTTCCAACCTATAAGTGACGACTGACTTAACTTGTCCATATGCTCGAATCGCATATTCTGTTGGCTTCCCTGTTGTGTTTGAAAGTGATGAAGCAACCACTTCGTTTTTGGAATTGGAAAAGTCAACATCTTCAGTAAGAACAAATACGTCTCCATTCTGAGATTCGAATTCCGATGAGGTTTTCAATATTGGAAGATATCTGCTGTCTGGTCCTTGGCCAACGGAGAGCGCAGGAACGACTGCATAGAATGCACATAGACCATATACTGGTGGTCTAGAATAATAATCATATCCTCCATATTTTGATAACTTCTTTACGTTTTCATATTCTAGAGCAGTCTCCAAAAATGATTCATTAACTTGGTAGTCCAAATAAAATGATAGCATATCTCCAACATAAGCAACAGTATCCAATACGTAGGACCCAAAAGAGTTCTCAGAAAAGTCTCTAAAACTATCTGGGTAATAAAGCTTTGCGTGTTCCTCCAGATCACCCTTGATAGAGTTAAAATCTCTGTTAGTATAGTTAATTAGAACTTTCTTTTTTGACATTAGTAGAATCCTATAGTTTGGGTATCAGAGGCATCAATCTCAAATACATTATCAATTTCTTCTCCAGGGAGATTATAAATTATCTTCACAGATATGGTGTTGCTATCGATTTGCAACGAGCTAGATTCAACAACCACATCACGAACATTCAAGTATGGTATAAATATTCTTATTTGATCCTGTATGTTTGAGGCCAGTCTACCCATGGTTGATTCAAGGTTCTGTTCAAATATGAATGACTTTAACCCTACTCCATAGTTAGGGTTGCTCAAATTCTCCCCGGGCGAGGTCAATAAAAGATTTTTTAAATAAAAAGATATTTGATCTTTTATATCGCTATACATCTCATATAGGTCTTCATTTCCTTTTTTCAGAGGCCACCTTGGTCCATATTGAGGCATAAACTTCTCCCTTTAAACATAAATAGTTTTACTCTAAATCTTTTTTGGGGTCTGCGCATTCTACTCTATTTCTATCATAGATTTTTGTCTGCAATCTTCTCTTATACCACCATGGTATTTTTACCGCTGGTAAGGCAAATTGATCGAATGGGTTACCAAAAGATAGGAGTCGGCCTCGCTCATTGTCATCATCGTCAACAGACTGGCCGTCTGGTGTGTTTGCTAGATAAATCGATTTAAACTCTCTCCTTAGGAAATTCTTTGCGAATTTATTGATGGTGCCGTCCCAAGAATCCTCTACATCTGCAATTAGATCTGGTGTATATCTCTCTGACTCATCTCTACCAATCGATGGAACAAGAGTCTCTATGCAGTAAATTGCCAACATTGACGAGGCTTGTTTCATATTCAATATCTTTGAGAATAATAAATCAAAACCAGGGTCTTTAGTTATTTTTGAAACTAAACACTCCAAATCATATCTTTGAATTCCTGAAAATGGATCAAATTGGTCGAATAATCCATCTATGACATCTATCTCATTCGATATAAGAGGAATTACAAACCCTCCATCGGCAAACCTATAAGACTTTTCAAGAGATGAGAGTTTGGATATTTGTGGTATTGAATTCACTTCGTCACCCAAGTATCCAGCTGGTAGCATCAAACTTATTCTCAATCCATATGATATTCCAGATTCACCAATCGTGGAATCTGGATCGACCTTACTTTTGCCACTTATAAAACTTTCATCATATAGGACATGAAAATCGACATAGTCCCGAGATGAAACGTGAGACATCAATGAATTTTGAAGCAATGCAATGTTGATATCGGTTCCTTGGTTTAGTTCAGCCAATCTTTTGATTGATGCATTGTTTGCATTACCATCAGCCATTAGTCCCTTGAATGATCCTTTGTATAAAAAACTTAAGCTTCCAAAAACATCAGATATTTTCTTACCTTCTAGTTGTGAAATATTCAAGTCTATGAAATCTGATAAATCTTCTAGGGATACCACCCCCCTGTATCTATCAGATCTACCATCTATTGCTTGAATACTTGAGCCATCAGGCTTATCTTTTATTCTAGCGTATTTTTCTATAATAAATTTTGCTTGATTTATGTCGGGAGTTTCAGGCGAGATTGCCTGAGTAGATTTTACATTAGGTATATCTCCTGGGTCAGCAGATCCATTCGCTTGTTTTTCGTTAATATACGTATTTGTTCCAACCCTAACTGTTGATGATGGAAATACTTCTTGCATCCCCAATAAAGACTTGCTCAAGTCTTTGTAGTAAGGCTTATCTGATAATCCATCATTAAGTATGCTAGCGAATCTAGCAAATTCTTCCCTTATCAACTCTGACATAATCAACATGGATTCTCTTTCATACAATCTTATAAAGTATATTTTTTGGAAAAATCTCAATTTTTTAATACTTGACACCCTCACGTCACCAACTGATATGTCACTGTAGGTTTCTCCATTAAAGAAATTCATTTTCTTATCTGGATCAGTTGTTAGCCTATGAGCTACGGATTGGAGGATGAATAACGCGGGCCTCTGGCTTACCACCACTAGTGGGTTAAAGTTCGACGGAGGCTTCTTAAAAGACGGGGTTGTCTTCAATAAGTCTTTCATTCTAGCTTTGATTGATCTATTGACCGATACATATCGATCTAGTCCAAGTTGTATATTGTTCAGTGCACTCATGACGCTATCAGGTGGAACAACTTTGTCGATATCAATCGTTCTCTGGTATGTCTCTACACATTGTTCTAGAAATGTATACCAATATTTCTCTCTAGAGATCCTTATTTTACTAGAGGAAAATGGAGTTCCCAATTCAAACATTTCAGATTTCATTTTTGAAACTAAATATTGAAATAATCCACTATCAAAATTATCATCTGTTATTTCAATATTCGAGAAAAGACCATACCCCTTGATAAAATACTCAGCCAGATACGACCTTATTGTAGTTCGAACTACGCCATCTAGCTTTGCTTTATTCTTAGAGTCAAGCAGTAAACTAAAAGGCTTGTCACCAACACAATCGGGATCTTGTGACAATCTAGGGTCATTCTTCATTGAAGAGGCCAACATCTTTGTTCTATTAGATATGTCAGTGAAGGAAATCAGTGCAGGAGTTTTTGGATCGCAACCATCTTGAGATTCAAATGCTTTGACTGCTATTTCCAACCAACCTCTAAATTGTCTTGGTTCAATATAATATGGCGGATTAGAATGTCTACCACCATACAGGTTTGGATCTAGCGGTATAATTCTGGGACTTTTAAAAGTTCCCAATTCTCCTTCGTTTTCTGACGGTGTGTATTCAAAAGATTCCGTTGTCAACTTTTCATCTATGTATCCGAATTGATAGCCGTTTGGAATTGACCCCCCTTCACTTGTCAATAAATTTTCGATAGTTGCCATATTTACCATTTTAAACACTTGTTCAAATATGCTATCATAATTCTTTGAAACACCAGACCTGCTTGATAGTATGGCGTTGAATGCTTCTTTTCTTATGTCTTTTTCATTATTTTCTTTGTAAGAAAAGCCCATATCTTTCATTAGATTGTTCTGCTCTTCACTAATTGAAACAGGTATGTTGACAGATAATTCCGAAAATTCTGATTCGTCTGCTACTTTCTCCAACACCTGAAGGTTGTATCCAAAAATCTTTTTCGGACCCCTAAGGTTTGAAGAGGCAATTGAGACCCTATAAACTGAATTATCCAGCTCATCTCGATACCTGTAGACAATATTCTTGGACGATTTTTTACCTTTTTTAACTTTTTCAAAATCATATGACTTTGACTCTTCTTCTAAAATCTTGTTTCTTTGAGTTATGCCAACAGTTGGTGGATAAATCCCAATCGCTTCTTCGTTCTCAGTTGTTATATTCATCAATAATTTGCCAACTCTACCTTTCGTATTGTATTTGGTATCCCTTTCATATTGAGAATTTTGATAGTTTGGATTGAATATTTTAAAAAATCGTCTACCAAATTCTTTTTTTCCTAACTTATCCGCCATGGCTTCACCAAGAATACTATTTCTACCGGTGAAACCCTTAATTAAAGATCTAGAAATATTATCAAAAAAAGCATCAGTCAATTCGTCTTGAAGTTGCTTATCTATGCGGCTTTGGCTAACATCATTAAACAAATTATTTTCATTACAAACATCCTTGAGAGCCTCATTTATCATCGAGCCTATGAAAGGACCATCAGTCTCTAGATCACCTATGTCATCCATCAAATCGCCTAAGGCGTCTTCCGTTTTTTTGTTTAAATCGTCAACAATTTCACTAGGATTTGGATAATCAGATAGCAAGTTCTCTCTCAATCTGTTCCACTCATCAAGCTGATCGCTGGTTAAACATATGGCTTCAGATACTGGTAGGTTTGGAATATTGGAATCTAACAAGTCTCGCATTCTCTCTCTATCTTCTGGGCTTAAAAAGCTACCCAAATTGGAAAAGAAATATGCAACCTGATCTGGGGAGCCCAATATACTCTCCATCTCCGGAGCTAGCGCAGTAACTGCTGCAGAAATTCTTCTATTAAACTGAGAATCTTCTTCTCCTTCTCTAGCAACCATTGCCCCTAGAAGCTCATTTGTTGTGGCTACAGATGATATTATATTTGATACTTTTGATCCGGACCCTTGAAAACCTTGATTACCACTGAAGGTTAAGGGGGTGAAAAGTGCGTCAGCCAACTCTTCTGCTTTTGACCTGTTTGTTTTATCGCTATTGCTATCATTGCAGAACGCTTCATTTAGTGCATCAGTAAAATTATTTTTTATATTTTGAAAACCGCCATCCTGTATGGATGATGCTACAAGCCCACCAGCAGTCTCCACCATATTACACAATGAACTCTCTAATGTCGACATTAGTCTTTGCAACATGCGGACAACGATGTTTGTCATTGATTTTGTAATTGATTCCCTAAATATTTCACCAAACTGTCTTTCTATGTGGAATCTATAATTTATTGGAGCTATGTTTATTTTTGGAATAACAAGTGGTGCTGTAGGATCACATACATCAATTTTTAATCCTTTCAAAAAGTCTCCGGGCGGAGGATAAATAACGTCAGTGCTTGGGCAATTTTTCAATAAAAGATTAGTCATTTTGTCTAGAGCAAAATCAACAGCTGGGTATGACCTCAAAATCTTAAATAATTCATCCATGGAAAAAAAGTCTTTTACGACATCAATTGCAAAATCAAATATTATGTCAAATACTGCGTCTACTTTGGTCCCTAAAGTTGTTTGTTCAAAAGACGCCGCAGCTTTTTCATAAGCATTTGTGTCCTCAAATGACACAGCATCAACCACGCTAGTTACAGCATCGGTTGTGGCTTTCGCTGCTTGTTTTACAAGATTAAGTTCGTCAATTTCCTCTTGAATTTCTTGCAATCTTTTGTTGGCTTCTGAATAAGAATTCTGATGAGTTTTCATTAATTCTTGCATCTTCGAAGCTCTACTGACACCAGATTCGAGACTTGAACCATCAGCTATAGCTTCATCTCTTTCTTTTAGAGCAGCCTGAAAACTAGTTTTATAGGCTTCTAACTCTTTTTTTGTGGAAGACTTTAGGGGTCGAAGTTCAGATAGTCGATCACGATCTTCTTTAAATTCACCATATCCTTCAGCGATGTTTCCGGGAGCAGCTTTAATGGCATCTCCAGTGGCATCCCATGCCTTACCTACAGATGAGCCAACTCTTTTCATAGCAGCTTTAAAGTCTCTACTATTCTTTCTATGTTCTCTCTTTAGATATTTAATCCAAGCTAAAACATACTTTTCTGGTCGGTATTCTTTTAATTCTGTTTTTTCTGATCCTGGTTTTCTTTTAAAAACTTTGCCATTTTCATTGAATGATCTTTCTTTGGGATCCCAACCCATGTCTTTCATCACATCATAAATTTTGTTCCATGGGCCTGAGCCTAAAGCTCCGGAACCAGTAAAAGGTCCAATTGCATTGTCGATGAACTCCTTGTCTGTTTCGGGAAGAGAGTTCCTAAGAACAGACACGCTTCCATCAACCCACTTACTCTTGTATAAGTCCAAAATTCGTCTAGCGGTTTGTTTTGACTTAACAAAGTCTTTCATCTTTTGGCCGCCGCCTTCAGCGTTCTTGATTCCAAACAAGTCAGACAAGTCCACATTTGGTCCAAATTGCTTTTCTATTTCGGAATTTAAATGTTCTCTAAAGTCAGCTGGTAATCCATTCATGAATAAACTTAAAGTATTAACTTCCATAAAGTCAAAGGTTTTTTCAATCAATATATCTAAAAAAGCATCAAAGGAAACACCGTTGGCAATACAATCTAGTGCCTTCCCAGCAATCTTTGACATTCCACAAAGACCTATGACAGGTATAAAGTCAGATAATTCTATATCACGATATCCATCTATCACCTTTTTAGCCTCATCAACATAAGTTGATTCAAAACCCTTTATAGTCTCCCTATATGCATCTTGTGCATCAGCATAATGTGGTGAATTGCTAATTTGATTTCCAAAACTACCTTTCTCTAGGTTTGCAAATTTTATCGTGGCAAAATCAACTGCAGCTTTTTCTAGAAAATCAACATTTGATATATCTATGTATGATGGTGCGGAGTCTGGGTCTTTATTTTTATAGTTATATTCTGGTGTTTTAAACCTTATTTTTTGTAATCCAATTTTTTTCATCACAGAGAAGAGGTTAGACTCATTGAGATTCAGAGATTCTCTATAGACAGACAAGTCTTCTATAGAATATTTATAAAATTTATTAATGTATTCCTTCGTATACCTGTTTAACATTTGCTGTCTTCTTTCTTCTTTGAGGGACATGTTTTTAGAAGATCTCTCTTTAGCCTTTGTTGTAGTGCCTCCCTCAACACGATTTTGAAGATCCCTACAAGCTTGTTCGGCCATGTCTTCTTCAATTTTTGAAAATGCCGACATGACTTCATTTGTTAATGAGTCTATTACTTTCCCATTTCCGATTCCCAACTGGGCCTCAATAAGGCACTCCATGCCATCTCTAACAGATGGTATATCCTCTACGTTTCCATAATCTATAATATATCCCGGGTAGATATGCTTCACAGTCCACTCGGCCCAAGGCATTGTATCTTTTGCTAGCATATCATTCATTACGGAGCCTAGGTTGGCCATTAGGTTATAGATTACCCTCATTACAGGCTTTCTCAGGTCACTGCTTGGATCCATCTTTAGCTTTTTATACTTGTTGCAGCCGTCGTCTGGTAATGCTAGTATTTTCAATAGTTCATACGGCTTCCCATTGGATTTAAAAACAAACTTAATCCTTTGAGCTCTCTTGGGATAGAAAATACCGGGCCTATCAACCCTGGGATAGTTGTTATCATTGAGGATTGTATTTAAGGCTGATTTAAATCGATTTAATCTCTTTATTATATTTGAATAATTAATTCTTCGACTTGGATCTGATTTTTGTCTTATTACAAATGAAGATGAGCTCTTTTGTATGAGAGAATAGTATTGCTGATATAGTGAAAGTGTTTGCCCAAGTTGAATTATTTTTTTATTCAAACCCTCAATATCTAGAATTAATTGGTCATCCGTGTCAACATCTCCATTTTCAATGTCGGAAGATTGTGCATCTTCATCATCATTAGGCTTAATCTGATCAAAATTGAAGGCTGGGACTGCTATCAAGTAAGCAGCGCCCAACTCTTTAGATCTTGTTCCCAAAAACTGATCTTTTACATATGCAGCTTGTATAAGTTGATTTTTTATTTGAATATTGACGGGTTTGTCGAGATCTATTAATAAGTTTGTTATCCCTAAAGATAAGGCTATGTCTCTATTGGACCCTGCTTTCAACGCTTCTTCAGCAGAATCTAGAGTTACATTCTTACCTCTTATTTCCTCTCTTTCTCTTTTTGCTTGACCTTCATAGATTCTTATGTGATACTCGCACACAGCCTCATTAAGGTATCCTTCTTCGATTTCCCACCAGTTGTCTTTTAGTTTGAAATCTGGATTTGGTGTGCACGTTGGACATATTTTCGGATCAATAGGTTCTATTAATTCTTGAGTTTCACACTCATTCTCTTGAAAATCAGAGTATTTTTTTTCCAATTCAGACATCTAGCACCCTAAGTTGTATATACGAAATAACTATTGATATATCTAGACCCAATTACATCCAAGTAATTTTCCTTTAATATATCTAGTTTTTTATTAAATAGTTCTCTAGAAATAGTTGCGCGGGCTGTTGTAGTTTGGATGAGTGGCGAGGTAGCCGTATAACTACCGCCAGGTCCGGCGATTGGAGGAGCCAAGGGGTGGACATGCACTGCTAATGCGAGATCCATTTGTTGAATGAGACTTAAACTATCGCCAACTAAGGCAGATAATTCTTGAATAGCAAGAATCATGTCTTCCAGACACTCTTCCAAATTGTTGCCTTTGGGAATTGGTTGGAGACCTTTTACTGTGCTTCTATATATCCTACGAGGTTTCAAAAAATCAAAGTCTCTGACTCTCTTATCTTTCACGTTATTACCCGCTATAAAAGATATTGTTCCAACAGTTTCATTTTTTCCACCGCTCGATAATCTCTCGCCCGATAATCCGAGTCCCCTAAATTTACCACGGCCAGTTACTATCTTGATATCCCTTCTAGAGTGTATCCTTATTTCGTCTGCTTTTAATCCTATTGAAGACTTTCCAGTCGAATTTTGAGCAGGAGTTTCAACTAGTCCCATATATCGATCTATGTCAGATTTTTGAGATATATAAACCCTAGCGGCGTCGATAGCAAAGTTTGGACTAACTAGCGTCTCATCTTCGCACGGTGGTCCGTAAGTATCATCTTTATGTCTATAAGAACTAGCCATGCCGGCAATCAAGTCAATCCTAGATGCTTGAGTAGCACCTCTTCCGCCATAACCAGAAGAAGGATCTCTATCTCTATCCCTACCCATTATAATAAATGAGTTGTTCGCTCCCTTAGGTAAGACGATTTCTGATCCGACCTTTTCGTATGCGGGAATCGGCTCGAGGATGTTGCCATTTGCAATACCCCTATCGGTTGCCGCTTCTTCAGATCTCAATATTTGATCCTGATCACAATATTTTGATTGGTCTATAATTTTTTTATACTTTGTCATGAATTGTCTCGAATTCTATTTTTTTGGGTCTTATCGCCATCTGGATAGAAATAAAACTTTATCGTTCCTTGCATCGATGTCTCTTCTCCAAAGGTTCCGGCTTGTCCATTATACTCTGTTGATGATGCGTATTTTAGCTTCAATCTTTCCACTTCAGCAGTTTCATCTGCTTTCTTTTTTTCTGCTTCTTCTGCTGCTGTATTTTTAGCACTAACATTACTAGAGACTTGACCTAGGGGGATAACCAGTGTTGTTAACCATGGCCTTTTCTTTGGATATCTAGCTTGTCGAGTCAGTTGAATTGATGAAATTAATGCTATAGATTCTTTGGCCGCTTTGGCCTCTTGTGCTTTTGAACCTAGATCATCATCGATCACTACTTTCAAAGATTCCTTTTTTATTTCTGCTATGGTAGTATTCGATAAGGGCATATCAAAATGTATAGGATCGTAATTGCCGTTAAAGGTGCCGCCCCATCGTAGAGAATAACTATTTATTATCCTAGGAATTCCGGAATTTATCCAAGTTTTTTTTGCCGTCGATTTGTCATAGGATTTCTTACCTATCTTGGCTTTAAAATCACAGGCCGTTCCAAAGTTGTGATTTGAAGACCCAGGTTTTGCTGGCCAACCACCATAGTTTGGTGGAAGTTTTTTATTGTCTTTGTCAGCATCCCAGTCCGGGTTGTCCTTCTTCCATTGTTGGCAAAATTTATACATCTTATCTTGTTTTGCTATGCTTCGAAATCCACTAGCTAGCGTTACCGTTCCTCCTAGTAAAGTGTGAATATCATATATGACAGCTTTGGCATAAGGTAGAAAGGAAGGGTGCATAAGCTGCATTTTTGACTTGTGTTGGTCCTTGTTGGGAACATCGTTGTCATCATACGCCTTTGCAGCATCATAAGGTAGTCTGTCGTATTCTTGATTTAAATTTGGAATTCCCATTTGGGTTGCTCGACCATTGGAAAAGGCAGTCAAAGCAGTGGACTTATCTGATCTACTCCTTAGAGTTCTATAAGCTGGGAGAACACGAGGCTTCTCTCCAGGAACTGGAGTCCACTTTAGCTTTCTGGTATTGGAATTCCTAACCGACCCTTCTTCATAAAACCCAACCAAAATCTGCCCGAACATCGGCGCTGAGGCTGAATCAATGTCATCTTCGGAAATTGCTGTGAATACCTTATGTAAAGTTATGCTACCGATGGCACCGAGGGTATCTTCGTCTTGTGCAGGGTCGGATAATACCATGCCAAAATCAGTCAAAGGTCTTACCCATATTGACAGTTTGGACCCTACTGCTTTTGCAGAGAGTGTGCTAGGACTTGCTCCAGAGTTATCATTATCGTCAAACCCAGATAAGCAAATACACTTAAAAGTTCCATCAGAAGTTTTATCCATAGCATAGCCGTAGAAGCCATCATTTAGATTGGTCATGGTTAGATTGAAAAGTTCCTCATCTGTTGTGGCATCTCTATACCTTGAGGAGCTGTGCAGTCCAGGAATGCGCTCGCCCATTACTTTTCCTCTGATTTTTGAATTTGCTCAAATATTTGAGCAAAGTCTTTATCGGTCAACTCATCCGTCTTTTCATTCTTTGACATGAGTCCACAAAGCTTTACAAGCTGTTCATTTGACCTCTGAAGCGTTTCTACATACTTCGCAAGGGTTTGACCCATGTCTCTGTGTCGAGACTGGTCTACGGCCAAATATCGCATTGCGTCATCAAGTAGTTCTCGTGTTGTTTCACGATCACCTCTGATGTTATCTATTGCTTCTTTAATGAATTTATCACTGCTCATGGTAATAATTAGTCTCGGTTAAATTTTGCCATTGTCCCAATCTTCTCTAAACTCTCTATATCTAGAGCGCATTTTATTCAATTGAGTAACGATTTGCTTAGTATTCATCCCAGTTATTTCACGAAGATATAAGTATATTGCTTTTTTATTAAATATCTCAATATCGTCTGCTGATTCAAACAATACTATTACAGCATCGTAAACTTTCTTTTCGGCTTCTTTTGTAAAGTCAACTTGCCACGTTGACATTTCGAATTTTAAGTGCTCCATCATTTCATTTCGGATCTTCTTGTCCTGATACGACTGGCCCTTATCTATCAAGTCTCTTTCAAGATCATAATCAACAGCTTCAAACGATATCTCTTTCTCAATCCGTTTCTTATTCTTCTTTACTTTATGAATAAACCAATTCTTCGTAACGACAGAAAAGTAAGAAAAAGCCTTAGAGCCCTTGTTTGGGTCAAACTTTGCTAGGATGGTTACAAGCCAACCCTTACATTCTTCACGCAAGTCGTCAATATCCGGTAGTGACGTAAACCTATATGTAAAAACAATCTTGTCAACCATCTGCGAGAACGCAGGTTGTATCAAACTCATGTATATCTTTTCTTTCTCTCTAAACTCTGCAGTGTTGCAATATTTAACTATCGCGTCTTCGTGAACCTGCGTAAAATACATGTTCTTCTTTTTTGGGGCTCTCTTCCTCGGCATAATCTTCTTCCTGTTCAATTTGATATTCGATTGGATCAGTTATAGAAACTGTTGATCCGTATTGTTCTTCGAGCAGAATCCTAACTGCTTTTGTGTGTTCCATGAGAAATTCCAAAGTCTCATCTCCATAAAATGAGTCTAAAGAATACACCCTTTTCAGATGCTCTCCGTAATTGCTCAATATATCAACTAGGTCACCTAGATTGTCTGATATATTTGTCAAATCTTGACTCTGCCACACTGCTAATCTCAACAATATTAAGTTGAGAATAATCGACGCAACACAGACAATTCCTAAGAGTAAACTAATTTCCATCTTTATACTCCACTCTCTTCTTCTTATCTTTTCTTAGAAGCTCTCTATTTTCCTCTATAGCGCGTTTTGTAGCTTCACCTACCCTTTCACCCTTTGAGACTTGTTCGCGATGAATATGAGGCATTTGCGGGACTCTCATGATACTATCTGATTCGCACATTGTGCAAGTATCTTGGCAATCAAAAATACTGTGCACAATGTCAAATACGTAATCACACCCAACGCACTTGTAGGTATACCTAGGCATTATTGAACACTCGTTTTAATATTTTGCTTTTGTTGCTCTGATATCTCAAACGTTGGCGGGTTCATAATAACTAATTCCCCACTATCATCAACTTGAATTTCAAAACCCTCTAAAACGGGCGTTATATCTGATTGCTCGAGCAGAGACTTTTGTAGTGCCATCATGATTGCGCCGATGGCTTGGCTTGATAGTTTATGATTCATAATTTACTCCAATTTTTTTTATCTTACAGGCCGCTTGACCTGCGTTTGCGACGTATCCTATCCACTCATATTCTACGTCATTTTCTTCTACAAACTCCATAAAGGCTTTGTATTCGTGTTCTTCCCATGCGTTATACCCTATTAATTCGTCAAAAAGTATCACTGTTCCAGAGACAATTCTATTTTTTATATTGGTCAATATATCAACTGTTGAAGAGTATATATCGCAATCAATGTGAATAAACGCAAAGTTTTCTTCATGATTCTCTAAGAACTCGGGTATTGTATCCTTGAACCATCCTTTGTGGAATGTTACTCCCGGAACATCAGGAATGGTTCCAGTTTTAAATTTACCTTTGGAACTACCGGTTCCCGACCATGCCTCCGGTAGACCGTCGAACGAGTCAAAACCATGAAAGCCGTATTGTGAATCCGGAAAAGCTTTGTTCTTCAAGTTATTCAAATACTTCGAGCTAGCTCCCTTATAAACTCCAAACTCAGCCCATAGCCCATCTACTTCTACATGCTGAATGCAATGCTTGTAGTATGAGTATTCGCGGCTTCTTTCGTGATCATTTGGTCTAGGACTCATTTTAAAGAACGCCTTCTTTTCAAAAAGATCTGGTAGTTCTTCCGCAATCTTCTCTTGAATAGGTGATGGGAAAGCATTTACCGTATATTGTTTCTTTAGGTCATTTCTTATGTTTTTTAGTTCGTCAAATCTGCTCACTTTTTTCTCCTAGTTAAAAAATCTTTCAGTATTAATGTTTTTGTCATCTATAAACAGATCATATATTGGTTTACCAAATTTGAGGTCATGATATTTAACCCCCCACTTTGTAAACTGCTTTTCCGTTACTTCTCTCCAGTCTATGCCGGAACCAGTTCCTCTGGCTGTCCAATAAACTATTTCAACACCAGCGTCATAGAGTTCATTGATTTTGTGTATGTGGTCAACTATCGGTATTGCAAGAGAATAATCTCGACTCTCTGGTGACCTACATATCGTTTCGTCTATATCAACGTAAACTGTTTTCATTTTAAACCTCTTTTTTTCCATTTATCAAATTCTTTTTCTAAAAATTGTTTTGTATATTTTCTATCTTTGTATTCGTTATACTTAAATGTGTTGCCATTCCATACGTATGGAGTAATATTGTTTTGTTTGCAAATTTCAAGCAACTCAATTGATTCTTCAAAAGACTTTCCACACTTAAGACCGTGGATCTCACAGAAAAACATATCAACGTATTTAAAT
>Ga0222717_10000378_pt1 | contig 38137 bp, 37 predicted proteins | sample C33_18DmetaG_FD_165053 | JGI IMG/M metagenome (GOLD analysis project Ga0222717, IMG submission 165053) | Estuarine water microbial communities from San Francisco Bay, California, United States - C33_18D | ecosystem: Environmental > Aquatic > Marine > Unclassified | place: USA: California... | reverse complement strand
CTTTCCAATTCGGCTCATTTTTATAAATTTCTTTTCCCTCTAGGGGAAGATTGATGGGCGAGAGCATGAGCCCTGTTTTTTTAAACTCAGGATCGTATTGAAAAGCAATTCCATCAGACTGTTGAACCAAAACACCCACACGCATTCCCCAAATAAAAACCTCAATGCCCATCAGTTTCTAATTCTTTTTCTTTTTTTCTTTTCTATTTCTATCAGTTCCAAGGGGCTTACTAAAGGAATTTCTGGAAGAAATTCCTCCAAATGTCCCAAGAGTTGTAATCCTCTCAGCAGTTCAATCAAGCTCACTAATGAAATGTTCTTTTCACCTCGTTCAAATCCCGTAAGTGTTCGTTCGCTCACACCGCTACGCGCCGACAACTCCTTGGCCGTTAGATTTTGATTTAAACGGTGTTGTTTTAATCTGTTCCCCAAATCTTTTAGGATGTCTTTATTTAAATAAGAATTGTATTTCACAAGTATTATATTGCTTTTTAAGACAAATATACTGTTTATTTAGCAATATATTGCTTGTTTTTGGTCTTAAAGACAAATAACTTTGATTCAATAACTACTTTTAAGATAACTTTGCTTGTAAAATTATCTTTCATGAGAAGAAAACGGTATTACTATGTAATCAAAATCCAATTTTTAGGGTATCGATATCACGGATGGCAAAAACAATCCGATTCCAAAACAGTGCATTTGATGATCGACAAAACCTTGCGATTTGTGTTAAAGGATTTACGTTTTAAATCTTTGGGGGCCGGAAGAACAGATGCCATGGTCTCAGCACAAGAAGGGGCGTTTGAACTCTTTATTGAGGAGGAACCTTTATCGAATCTCAATGTATTTTTAAAAGACTTTAATTACAATTTACCCCAGGATATCCGTGCGCTTTCCATTGAAGAAGTCGATGCAAAATTTAACATCATCCAAGATGTCAAACAAAAAGAATACCACTACGTTTTTGCTCAAGGAGATAAATTTCATCCTTTTTGCGCCCCCATCTTGACCACGGTACTCGATCCTCTTGACATCAATCTTATGAAAAAGGGGGCGCGTCTATTTGAAGGAAAACACCATTTCCAAACCTACTGTTATAAAGCCAGTGAAAACGGCACCTACGAACGTGAACTAAACGTCTGTGAGCTAGTAGAAAATAAACTTTATCAAGCCAACTTTTTCCCCAAAGAAACCCATCTTCTCAGAGTGGTAGGAAAAGGATTTGGTCGGCATCAAATACGACTGATGATGGGGGCTTTGATCCAACTGGGGAAAGGTGAAATTGATTTGGACTACATCTCCAATAGCTTAAAAAAAGAGAGCACCCAAGTGATGGGTTACATTGCGCCTGCCTCGGGACTGATTCTCTATAAAGTCGAATTTTAAAACCCTGCTTATTTTATCCCTGATTCAGACAAAACAATAAGCATCGCCAATTGAATGGCTTTATACCCCTCTTTATTCAGCCACCATTCCTCTAGAGAATGTGCTTTCCCGCCTTTACCTCCTCGCCCGATCGTAACTGCGGGAATTCCTTTGGAAATGGGAATGTTAGAATCTGTTGACCCTCTTGTTAAATAGGGCTGTGTTCCAAAATAAGTGGTTGCCGCAAGGGTGCGTTGAATCAAGGGAAGCGTATCTGAAAGTTCTCCTGAAGGACGGTTTCCAATTTTATCGATTAAAACGGTTAGGTCAGGTCCTCGACGTTTAACACCATTTTGATGCACTAAAGCTACATTTACTGCTTGTTGCAAAAGGGCTTCCATAGCATCCAAACGCGAGGGTTCAATGGAACGAATATCAATTTCCATTATCGATTCAAAAGGAATCGAATTGATTGAAGTTCCACCAGAAATAACCCCTACATTATAACTTGTCTTAGGACCCTCGGCGGTGAAAGCGTCTGCTGCTACAACAAAATTACTAATGGCTTCTCCAAGAGCATGGTGAGGATTAGCTAAACCAAAAGCCCCCCAAGAATGTCCTCCAGGACCTTTGAAAGTTACTCGATAACGGTAGGATCCTAGGCCTTTGTTGTTTACTCGTCCTATTTCTCCTCCATCAATAGCAATCCAGCTATCAATTTGAGGGCCATTTTCTCTAAAAAGGTGCTTAACCCCGCGTAAATCTCCCAAGCCTTCCTCACCCACTGTACCCACAAAGAGAATGTTGTCTTTGGGCTGGACACCTGTGACTTTCATTGACTCAATAATGGTTAAAAGCATGCTCAGTGCTCGGGTATCGTCTCCAATACCCGGTGCAAAAAGAGTATCGTTTTTTATACGAACCTTGACATCTGTGCCTTCAGGAAATACCGTATCCAAATGTGCATCCAACGCAACGGTTCTCTTTCCTTCAAACCCTTTTAACACTCCCAGTACATTCCCAACTTCGTCGATCCAAACAGAATCTAGCCCTACTGTTCTAAAATAATCAGCATAGACAAGGCCGCGCTTCTCTTCCTTAAAAGGAGGGGCTTCAATTTCAGTCAACTCAATATGGCGTTCCATGGTAATCGGATCCATAGCTTGAATGTGCTCAAATGCTTTTTGAATCTTTTTATTCTTAGCTAGTTTTTGAATTGCTTTTATATATTGTTTTTCAATGATGGGTGCTTCTTGACAGAAGCTTAATTGATTGAAACTGAAAAGGAGAATAAGAAGTGAAAATCTGTACATCATGTATGGGTTTATAGGGTTAAATCTTTTGGAATTTTATTCCATTTCCGCGTATCTTTAGAAGTAAGTTCCTTGTAATGTAATGTTTTATTTGCTTCTTCAAATTGTTTTATTAATGCCGCAGGGAGTGTCGTCAATTTTCTGGTATCGAGATTCATCCAACCACCCATCATTTCACAACGCGCAATATTGGCGCCATCCATGTTATAGAAGTCATGTTCAAATTCAAAAAAAGTTCCGTCTTTACTCATTCCTGTAAGTACCGTTGAAACTCTTATTTTTTGATCGGATAAAGCCTCTTTAAAATAAAAAAGGTGCTCATTAAAAACAATAGGGCCTATACCCAGCGCCATTAGTCTCTGATAGGTTAGTCCTAGAGACTGCAAAAAAGACATTCTTGTTTCGCCCGCATAGGTGATATAGGACAGATTCGCTAAATGGCGATTTGCATCCAAATCACTCCATCGTATTTCAAATTCTTTTAAAAACATACCCTCAATTTTTTCTGTAAATCTATTCTTTTTCTATTTTTGGTAAAATTAATAACATGAAAAAAATAACACTACTTTTTGGACTCGTATTTTTAATGAGTTGCGGATCTTCAGAAGAAAAGAAAAAAGGGTTTGAATACAACCGAACACAAAAGGTTGAAAAAAAGTCCTACACGGCAAAAGAATCTTCAGTTCCCGTAGATTTAGACAACAAAGGAATAGGTCCCATAAAAAGTATTGATTTTGGAAACGATGTTGACAGCGCTCTAGCGGATCAAGGAAAAGCCGTTTTTAATCAAAAGTGTACCGCATGTCATATGGCAGCAAGAAAACTAATTGGACCTGCTATGAAAGGGATTTATGAGAGAAGAAGTCCAGAATGGGTAATGAATATGATTTTAAACCCTACGGAAATGCTAAAACAAGACCCTATTGCTATCGCCCTGCTCAAAGAATATAACAATGTATTGATGCTTAATCAAAATTTAACAAACGAGGAAGCCCGAAGTATTGCTGAGTATTTGAGAACTTTGTAGTTGTTTAAGGCCTTCATTCCAAACCGCTTTAAAGTATAATCCAATTTGCACTCTTTGCCTCAACAGGCTAATAAAGTAATTGATTGGTATGGGTGAGCTGAAATATAAAAGCGCCATTAAATTAAATTAATGACGCTAATTATCTGTCTTTGGTAACGCTACAGAACTTCTTTCACTTCAAGTTTAATTGTATTGGCAATGAAATCAAATTCACCTCTCCATTGCATTATTTTTCCATTTGTTAAAGCATCGTAACTATATCCAATAAATTTGTCACCTTCAGGACGTGTTACTCCCTGAAGCGTTGCTTCTGTTATTCCCTCGGGTGTTTGAGACCAGGCGAATCCTGTAAACTCACCGATACCATTAGTGTTATTTAGCTTATTGGTAAAGTGCATGGTTACATTAACTCTGCCATAAGGTCCTGCCTCTCCAGAAGCTGTTATTTCATAATCCTGAGCCCCTAAAGTTTTAGCTGATGTTATTTCAAAATTTGCCTGAAACTGTTGACCCATTTCTTTTTTCTGAGCAAACATTAAGGATGAGGAAATAAATAAAGCTACAAATAATAATTTTTTCATTTTAATTGATTTATGGTTAATAAGCAGCTAAGATAAAAAAACTATGTATAATCTCCTGTACCTGGATTTGTCACCATAATTAATTAAACAAAAAGGCAAATCTTCAACCGTGTCTTTTATCACTCTAGCTTAATCAGGGTAACGTTTATTGTTAAGCCTTTAGATTATCTGTGTAGTTGTCGCTTTTCTTTTACTTCTGCCGTAGTTTTATTTGATGCTATTGCTATTCCTACCATATTTTATTTATTTTTGAGACATGGATAAAGGGTTACTAATTGCATTAATCATCTCATCAGGCGGGTTTATATTGCTCCTAAGCAAGGATAATAAGAGATTCAAAGCGTTTTATAAATGTGAGATAAAAACATTTAAAAAGCTACTTGGTATTAAGTGATTAAATTTCCTGCTATTCTTCCCATAATATTTTTAAACTAGTGTTGTGGATAAAAAGAAATTTATAAAATTTTCTATTGCTTTTGGGATACTAAAAAAAGCAGCCTCAGCCATTTTCATCTACTATTCTACTCTCTAATTGGGTATTTGGGTTTGCGTACAGCTCATATTTGTAATTCCAAAATATCGTCCTAATCCCAGCTACCTTCGCTAATTAAAAACGCCTATAAACAAAAGTTTATAGGCGTTTAAAAAATCATTAAAATTATATGGTCTGTAAAAGACTGTTCTGAAACTCCGTCAAAAATCTAAGTCAAGACGGAAGTATGCTCCATAAGTGCGTGTTTAAGAACACTATAAAGACCAGGCTTTTCCTCCTGTAGTTTCCATCAGATCAACACATCCTCTAAATTCCCCAGGAATGGGTGCATATGCCATTACTTTTTCTCCTATAAATTCATTTGTTTTAAATGCATTTACGGTTAAACTTCTTAGTTGATTAATAAACTCAGCAGCTCCTTCTTCTTCTTCAGGAATATCATTTCCTGGTTTTAGATATTTTGCTAATTGCGCATCCCAATCCTCAACACTGAGTTGACTTGGTTTTTCTTTGGAAGCTGCTTTTGTACTCGCTGCTATAAATTCACGCCACCCTTCCGTAAAACTTGCTTTTTGATTTTCATCCCAAACCGCAGCAATATAAGCATCGGTAAATTCAGGAAGTTTTAATTCTATCGCTCCCGGAATCTCTGTTTTTGGAATGATCAATTCCATTAAATTAGAAACAATATCAAAATCTTCAGCAGGAATGAATGCTGGGGTATAGGTTGCAGCTGTCTGACAACTTTGAAACAAACTTACTACGGTAGGCGTTACGGCTATAGCGCCAATTCCAGTTCCAATATTTCTTAAGGCTTTTCTTCTATCCATTTTTATAGTATTAAATATTCATTTTTTTTAATTCTTCGACTGCATGATTTGCAGCTCTTGCAGTCAATGCCATATAGGTGAGGGATGGATTTACATTCCCTGCAGAAGTCATGGCAGATCCATCAGTAACATAAACATTTGGAACTTCATGGACTTGATTATTTCCATTAAGGACAGAGGTTTTTACATCTCGTCCCATACGAGCTGTACCCATTTCATGGATTCCTAAACCAATAGCATAATCTCCATCATAACCCCGGACATTTTTAAATCCTGCACTTTCTAACATTTCAACAGCTTGCTGCTGCATATCTTTACGCATATTGCGCTCGTTCTCTTTTATCGTAGCATCAAAAGTAACTGTTGGTAAACCCCATTGATCTAGATTGTCATAATCTAATGTCATTCTGTTGTCTTCATAAGGAAGAATTTCTCCAAAACCTCCCAAACCAATACTCCAGTTTCCAGGCTTAAGCGCCTCTTCTTTAAATTGAGCACCATATCCTATTTCTGCGACCTTAGAGGTCCAACCCCTTCGAGAACCTCCTCCTTGGTATCCATATCCTCTGAGGAAGTCTTTTTGTTTTGTCTTGCCTCCAATATTTCTAAAACGCGGAATATAGACTCCGTTATTTCTTCTTCCAAAAAGGTATTTGTCTTGAAAGTCCTCTGTAATTGCTGAAGCACCAACACCTAGATGGTGATCCATAATATTTCTTCCCAATTGGTCTGAAGTGTTCCCCATTCCATTTGGAAAGGCATCTGATTTAGACTGCATCAATATCGATGTAGAAGCAACAGCAGAGGCACATAAAAAGATTACTTTCGCTTTAAATTCGATTACCTCCTTGGTCTCAGTATCAATGACTCGAACTCCAGTTGCGCGTTTTTTATCTGCATCATAAAGAACTTCATGAACTATTGAGTTTGGACGAAGCGTCATGTTCCCCGTTTTGTCAGCAGCCGGTAAAGTTGAAGAATTACTACTAAAGTAAGCTCCAAAAGGACAACCTCTCATACATCTTGCTCTGTACTGACAACTCATTCTACCAAGTCCAGGCTTAGTCCCTTCTGTAATAATAGCCGTTCTTCCAATGGTTAAAATTCGATCATCATACTTTTCACTTATAGAAGACTGAAGGTGGTCTTCCACACAATTCAGATCCATAGGCTTTAAATAATTTCCATCCGGAAATTGTGGAAGACCAACGTTCTGTCCACTCACTCCGATATAACCTTCAACATAATCATACCATGGCGCAAGGTCTTTATAACGAATGGGCCAATCAATAGCTACACCTTCTTTATTGTTTGCCTCAAAATCAAAATCAGTAAGACGATAAGATTGCCTTCCCCAAGTCAAAGACCTTCCTCCAACATGATAGCCTCGCATCCAGTCAAATCGCTTTGTCTCATTATAAGGATGCTCTAAATCATTAACAAAAAAGTGTTTACTTGACTCCCTTGTCGTATATCCTGTTCTACTCTGTTTCCCCTGAGTTTCTTTAGTTTCGTTTGTAATGACATCACCATTTTTATAATCCCAAGGATCATCATTCATCGTTGGGTAATCTTCCACATGTTTGACCATGGGTCCACGTTCCAAAACCAAAGTTTTCAATCCTTTTTCACATAGCTCTTTTGCTGCCCATCCACCACTAATTCCAGTTCCGACAACAATTGCATCGTAGTTTGTATCCATTTAGGTATTAATTTATTGTTTAGTTTGTTTTAATCTGAGTCCCTCAAATATATACATATTTTAACTTGGGATCTTAAATATTTACCTAAATTTAAACCTAATTATTTAAATAAAGTGTAACCAAATGAAACAAAATATTTTTCTTTCTAGACTTGGCGTTTTTTTTGTTGTGATTTTCACTGTCACAAGTACAGTGTCCTGTAAGAATAATCAAAAAAATAATCCCCCCACCTCCAATCCTCTTTTTTTTAAACTTTCTTTAGCACAATGGTCATTCCATCGAACATTTCGTTCTGGAGAAACATCTCCTTATAAATTTGCGAAAATGGCACATGATCTAGGTTTTGAAGGTTTAGAATATGTCAATGCGCTCTATCCTGATGTAATGGAAAGTGAAGACAAAGCTGCCGCAATCAAAAATTTTGTTGAAAAGAATAATGCTCTTGCCGCGGAACATAAAATGAAAAATGTATTAATCATGATCGACGCTGAAGGAGATTTATCTAGTTCTGATGAAGCAAAACGATTGATTGCCATTGAAAATCATAAAGCATGGATAGAGGCCGCTCATCAAATGAATTGTACTGCTGTACGATTAAACCTTTACGGAGAAAAAGACCCGCAAAAATGGGTTGAAAATTCAATAAAAAGCTTGGCAGTCTTAAGCGATTATGCTGCCCCACTCAACATCAACGTAATTGTAGAAAATCATGGCCGGATTACATCAAATGTTCCTCTTTTAATGCAGGTAATTGAGGGTACACAGAAAGCGAATTGTGGAACCCTTCCAGATTTTGGAAATTTCTGTATTTCTGAAGAAGGCTACGGTTCTATTTTTAATGGAAGTTGTGCTAATGCTTACGATCCGTATAAAGGAGTTGCTGAAATGATGACAAAGGCTTTTGGTGTGAGTGCAAAATCAAATGATTTTGATGAGGATGGAAATGAAACTACACTGGACTTCACCGCACTCTTGCAAATCGTAAAAGACGCAGATTATACCGGATATGTAGGTGTAGAATATGAAGGCAGTCGTCTATCAGAAAAAGATGGAATCATCGCGACAAAAAATTTATTACAATCGGTAGGTGCTAAATTATAAGCATGCATTATAAAACAAGGTTTCAACTCTCTTTTCTTTTCTTCTTAGAATTTTTTATTTGGGGAGCATGGTTTGTAACCATGGGTACTTTTCTATCACAAGAATTTGGTGCAAGTGGGGGGCAACTTGCAATGGCCTATGAAACGCAATCAATTGGTGCTATTATTGCGCCTTTTATCATCGGATTAATTGCAGACCGCTATTTTGAAGCACAAAAGATTTTAGGCATTTTACATCTTATTGGGGCAGGTCTTCTTTTTATAGCGGCTGGTGCTGACCGCTTTACCCTTTTTTATCCCTATATATTTATATACATGCTTTTGTATATGCCAACCTTGGCTTTGGCAAATTCTGTAGCCTTTCATCAAATGGAAAATCCAGCTAAAGAATTTGCACCCATTCGTGTATTGGGAAGTTTAGGGTGGATTATTGCGGGACTTACCATCGGATATTTTGCTTGGGAAGGTAAAGCCGTGTTACAATACACTTTTTATATGGCTGCTACGGCATCCCTTATGATGGGTATTTTTAGTTTTACTTTACCCAAAACACCTCCAAAGGCAGATCGACAACAAAAAATTACCTTACGAGAAATTCTGGGACTCGATGCTTTAGCCATGTTAAAAGATCGAGGTTTTCTGTTTTTCTTTATTGCTTCTATTTTGGTTTGCATTCCCCTTGCCTTTTACTATCAACATGCAAATCAATTTTTGAATGAACTGGGAATGAAAGCTGCCGCATCTAAAATGATCATGGGTCAAATCTCTGAGGTATTATTCCTCCTACTCCTCCCGCTTTTTCTAAAACGATATGGAGTAAAAAATGCACTAATTGTTGGTATTTTTGCCTGGGGGATACGGTACTTATTGTTTGCCTTCGGAAATGTTGGAGAACAAACTTGGATGTTACTCTTTGGAATTATTCTTCATGGGGTATGCTACGATTTCTTTTTTGTTTCTGGACAAATTTACACTGATTTTAAAGCTGGAGAAAAGTTTAAAAGTGCAGCACAAGGACTTATTACTTTGGCCACCTATGGCGTTGGAATGCTCATCGGATTCCGTTTTGCTGGATGGCTAACTGATCAATATGCAATTGAGGGAGGACATTTATGGAAAGAAATCTGGGTTCAACCCGCTATTTTTTCTTTTATTGTCCTCATTCTATTTTTATTATTTTTTAAAAACGAAACCATTAAAATTAAATCAATATGAGTAAAATTAGACTTGGCGTTCTAGGAGGAGGAGGAGATTCTCTTATCGGAGTTTTACATCGCGTGGCGTCAAACATGTATGATCGCTACGAAATTACAGGTGGGGTGTTCAACCCTGTTTATGAAGAAAACATAAAATTCGCCAAACATATCGGCGTAAATACCGATCGAGTGTATCTTGATTTTGACACTTTCATTGAAGAAGAAATGAAAAAACCTGAGGGGGAACGTATCGAAGTGGTTTCCATTTTAACTCCTAATTTTTTGCATTTCCCAATGGCAAAAAAACTTTTAGAAAATGGCTTTAACGTCATTTGTGAAAAACCCATGACCACTTCTTATGCCGAAGCGAAAGAACTCCAGGACTTGCAAAAAAAGCACAATGCTATTTTTGCAGTAACCTATACTTACACGGGATACCCCATGGTGCGACACATGAAACATATGATCGCTGAAGGGGAATTGGGAGACATTCAAAAAGTAGATATCCAATATTATCAGGGATGGATTAATCCCGTTATTCACGATCCCGAAGTTCGTAAAACAGTATGGAGATTAGATCCCAAGAAAGCTGGAATAAGTTCTTGTATTGGTGACATTGGAACCCATGCTTTTCAAATGGTAGAATATCTTACTGGACAAGAGGTGAAGTCTATTCTTGCTGATTTAAATAATTTATACGAAGACAATACATTGGATATTGATGGAACCATTTTGGTTCGTTTTTCTGATACCTTTAAAGGCGTATTAAGAGCCAGTCAAATCGCTACTGGGGAAGAAAACAATTTATCTGTTGCCATCTATGGAACCAAAGGGGCCTACAAATGGGAACAAGAAAATCCAAATTTCCTTTACCACTTAAAAGATGATGAGCCAAGGCGCGTTATAAAACCTGGAAATGCCTATGTCTCTGACGTAGCCGCTGATGGAACCAAATTGCCAGGCGGTCATCCAGAAGGAATTTTTGATGCAATGGGAAATATTTACAAAGGGGTTGCTAAGGCCCTGAGAGGAGAGACTGCTTTTAAAGGAGAATTCCCTACCATGCATGAAGGAGTTAGGGGAATGCTCTTCATAGAAAAAGTTGTTGAATCACATAAAAATGGAAACGTATGGCAAAGCATGGAGAACTAATGAAAACAGTAAAAGGACCCGGTATTTTTCTAGCACAATTTGTGGATAAGCAAGCTCCATTCAACAGTTTGGATGGCATCTGTAAATGGGCTTCAGATTTAGGATATAAAGGAATTCAAATTCCCACTTGGGAAACATTTCTTATCGATCTTGATAAGGCCGCAGAAAGTCAAACTTATTGTGATGAATTAAAAGGAAAAATTAATTCGTATGGATTAGAAATAACAGAACTTTCCACTCACCTTCAGGGTCAATTAGTTGCTGTTCATTCGGCCTATGATTTAATGTTTGACAACTTTGCTCCGGAGGCGGTTAGAAAAAATCCTAAAGCAAGAACGGAATGGGCAATAGAAACCATGAAAAAAGCGGCAGTTGCAAGCAAACGTTTGGGATTAAAAACCCACGCTACCTTTTCAGGTGCCCTATTATGGCACACCTGGCATCCATGGCCTCAGCGTCCTGCTGGACTTGTCGAACTCGGTTTTTCTGAATTAGCCAAACGATGGAAACCCATTCTGGATGTCTTTGATGACAATGGGGTAGATGTATGTTATGAAATTCATCCTGGAGAGGATTTACATGATGGGGTAACTTTTGAACGTTTCTTAGAAGCTACAGGAAATCATAAAAGAGTCAATATTTTATATGACCCTAGTCATTTTGTACTTCAACAATTAGACTATATCGAATACATTGATCATTACCATGAATTTATTAAATCCTTTCATGTAAAAGATTCTGAATTCAAACCCAATGGTAAAAAAGGAGCTTTTGGTGGCTATGGAGATTGGATTGATCGTGCAGGTCGTTATCGCTCGCCAGGAGATGGGCAAATTGATTTTAAAACGATTTTTACTAAACTTACAGAATATGGTTGTGATGTTTGGGCGGTAATGGAATGGGAATGCTGTATCAAAAGCCCAGAACAGGGAGCAAGAGAAGGCGCACCATTCATTCAAAGCCATATCATAGAAGCAACGCAAAAAACCTTTGACGATTTCGCAGGTGGATCTATAGACGACCAACATTTACGAAATATTTTAAACCTTTAACTTTTTAACTATAATTTCATGAAAAAAACATTTTTAGCCCTTTTGGCTATTGGCTTAATGAGCAGTAATACACCCATAAAAGAAAAAAAAATTCCTGCTGACGATGCAAAATGGGAGTCATTATTTGATGGCGAAACACTTAATGGATGGCATCGCTTTAACCGTAAAGGAGTTAAGTCCATTTGGAAGGCTAAGAATGGGATCCTTTCCTTAGATCCTAAACTTCGCCCCAAAGGAGACTACATCCATGATATTGTTACCGACAAAACCTACAAAAGTTTTCAATTATCTATCGAATGGAATATTTCTGAAGGAGGAAATAGTGGGATCTTTTGGGGGGTTCAAGAAGGTGAGGGTCATAACAAACCCTACACATCGGGTCCAGAAATTCAAGTCCTAGATAACGAAAGACATCCTGATGCGAAAGCGAATCCTAAATACCATCAAGCAGGAGCACTTTATGATATGGTTCAACCTTCAAAAGATGTGTGTAAGCCTGCTGGAGAATGGAATCACGTCCTACTTACAATTGATCACAATAAAAACGAAGGGAGTGTTGAGTTAAACGGAACTAAAATCGTTGAATTTCCATTGCGTGGTGAAGTTTGGGAAACGCTGGTTTCCAACTCTAAGTTTAATGATGATTGTAACTATAAATATTTTGGGAAAATCAAATCTGGAAAGATAGGACTACAAGATCATGGAGACAAAGTGTCATTTAGAAACATCAAAATTCGTGAACTTTAAGCCATAACATATGATCATGTCCATGACGGGTTTTGGGAAAACCGAAACCCAATGGGAAGATAAAAATCTCAGCATTGAGATTCGTTCCTTAAACAGTAAAAATGCCGACATTAACTTGCGAACCCCTTCGTATCTTAGAGAAATGGATACGGAAATTAGAAAACGTATCGCGCAAAAATTGCATCGAGGGAAGATCGATTTAAACATCTATATTGAATTTAACGGTCAAAATGCGCCCTCAACAATCAACACTGCGGTTGTAAAGTCTTATATGAACCAGCTTAAAGCAATAGGAAATGTTTCAGAAAATGAAATGATGACCATAGCCATGCGATTGCCAGATACGCTTTCCTCAGAAAGAGAAACCTTACAAGAAATTGAAAAAAACACCCTTTTTGACTTATTAAATAAAGTATTAGAGGATATTGAAAACTACAGAACTGATGAGGGTAATGCACTAGAAAAAGACTTTATAAAACGCATTGCTCTTATTGAAGACCTCCTTCGATCTGTGGTAAAAACAGATCCTGAACGAAATGAGAAAATTGAACAAAAACTCCGTTCTGCCTTGGAAGATTTAAAAATCGAAGTGGATGCCAATCGCTTTGAACAGGAATTGATTTTTTATCTTGAAAAGTTTGACATCACCGAGGAAAAAGTGCGTCTTAAAAACCATTTAGACTATTTTAAACAGGTCATGCAAAATGATTTTCCAAACGGAAAAAAATTAGGCTTTATTGCCCAAGAAATCGGAAGAGAAATCAATACTATTGGATCCAAAGCCAATCATTCTGAATTACAAAAGATTGTTGTTCAAATGAAAGATGAATTGGAAAAAATAAAAGAACAACTCCTAAACGTCCTCTGATTTGAATTCCGGAAAACTCATCGTATTTTCTGCCCCCTCTGGAAGTGGTAAAACGACTTTGGTACGTCATTTATTAGCCCAAGATCTCCCCCTAGGATTTTCAATTTCTGCTACTTCAAGAAAACCCCGAGGAAAAGAAAAAGATGGAATCGATTATTACTTTATGAATGCCCTTGAATTTCAAAAAAAAATTGAAGAAAAAGCGTTCATAGAATATGAAGAAGTCTATCAAAACACCTTTTACGGAACCCTTACTTCCGAATTAGAACGGCTTTGGGCAGAAGGAAAACAAGTTTTATTTGATATTGATGTCGTAGGGGGTATTAACATCAAAAAAAAATATCCCAAAGAAACCCTCGCTATTTTTGTAAAACCACCCTCCATTAAAGAACTTGAAAATCGCCTGAGAAAACGAGGAACAGATAGTGAAGATACCATCAAAGAACGTTTGGCAAAAGCAAAAACAGAAATGGAATATGCAACTCAATTTGATCATTGCCTAATCAATCAAGACTTGGAGACTGCCAAAAAAGAAGTTGTACAAGTGGTTTCTGACTTCTTAAATTCCTAAGGGATGCCTACCTTTACCCTGTGAATAAAATTGGCTTATATTTTGGAACCTTCAATCCGATTCATAAAGGACACCTGGCGTTAGGGAACTATTTTGCGGAGCATACAGACCTTGATCAAGTTTGGTTTGTAGTGAGCCCACAAAATCCCTTTAAAGTCAAGGATTCGTTGTTAGAAGATCAACACCGATTAGAACTGGTTCGCCTTGCCCTAAAAGATCAGCCTAATTTAAATGTAAATGATGTTGAATTTTCTCTTCCCAAACCCAGTTATACCATCCATACCCTAGAACATTTAGTTCAAATCCATCCCGATAAACAATTTGTCCTGTTGATGGGCGAGGACAACCTTGAACATTTTGATCAGTGGAAACAATCTCAGAGAATTGTAGAACTAGTTCAGGTTTATGTGTACCCCAGAAGTAACGAAGTTAGTGTTCCTGAAACAAGCCCAGCCCATAAAAGAATTCAGTTTGTCAAGGCACCTAAATTAGCGTATTCGTCTACAGAGATCAGAAAAATCTTAAAAGAAGGAAAAAGTGCAGAAGCCTTAATTCCCTCTGCCAGCTGGGTATATTTAAACAAGAAAGGGTTTTACAAATAAACCTTAGTCCCTTCTTAACACTTAAATCATGAAACCTGAACAAAGTTATCGTTTCGGTGCTGTACTCTAAACAGGCTTGGAGTTGGCTTCTTTTTTCTAAAATAAATCCGCACTATTTTATTATAGGTATTACACTTGGGCTGAGACTTGGACTGTTCTTAATTTCCGATCCTAAAAAAGAAATAAAACCAAAAAATCTTAATTTTTTAATAATACATCTTTCACCAACCTTTTTGTCAAACCTTCACGACTCCATTGAGCTAAGTTGGGAAATTCATTTTGAAGGGTTTCTTTTTGATTAGCTACTCGCTGAATAAATTCTAAAATCCCCTTATGATTATCGGCTACCATCATTTTGGTTTCTGATCCTTGGTTTATAAACTTTCCTGCCTCTGAATCGGGATCGCCTATGGAGAGTAAAGGAACTCCGGTGGCCATATATTCCAATAACTTCCCCGAGATCATTTGTGTTTGCGCCCCTTCAAAAATAAAATTCAATAATAAATGGGCACTTTTCATCAAACCAATGGCCTCTTTATGGGACAAATAGCCAAGAAAAACCACCTCAACTTTAGGGAGGGCTGTTTGAATGTTTGCAATAATCTCAGGAGCGATCGTTCCGGCTAAGGAAAATCGGACAGTTTGTTGATCCGCTAAATTATTTAAAGCGCCAAGCACCGAATCATAGGCTTGATTTTGGGTCAATAAACCCGTATAGACCAAATGGAATAGCTCCTTAGGCTTTGTACCCTTACTATCCTGCATCAATTGTGCATCATAGCCATTGGGAAGTGCATGAAATTGTTGCTTGGGTGCTTTGGCTTTTAACTGTTCATGGAGCTTTCCCGCTACCGTTGTCAAAACGCCATCGGCAGCTTGAAGTACTTTTGTTTCGAAAGTCAAATCTTTTTTAATTGCTTTTGGAGAACGATATAAATCCTTATTGTAAAAAACTTCCGTCCAGGGATCACGAAAATCAACCCACCATTTTAAATCAAATTGTGCTTTCAATTGTAATCCAGCTAAATGAGTAGAATGAGGGGGTCCTGTTGTAACTACATGGGATATTTTTTCTTCCTTCAAGACTTTTTGAGCCGCATTTACTGCATAAGAAACCCACCCTTTTCGTGCATCGGGTATAAAACAGTTCCCCCGAATGTAAGCAGCTATTTTTTCAAATAGTGATTTCGTTTTTACTTCGCCTTGAGGAATACCCCCTCGATTATTTCCCGAAACCAAGCGAGAATACCAACGTAATGGCTCTCGGGTTTGGGTTTTAATGACACGAATTCCCACTACTTCTTTCAAAAGACTTGGGTCGAGTGTGGGGTAGGAGGCTTGACTTTCGTCAACGGTAATAACCACGGGTTCCCAACCCAATTGTTTCAAATGTTTAGCAAAATACATCCAGCGCTGCACTCCCGAACCTCCCGATGGGGGCCAGTAGTAAGTTATAATTAAAATCTTTTTAGGAGTTGGACTCACTGTGTTTTTTTTGCCTTCCATAAAGGTACGGAAGAACAGGCTTCCCCGTAAAATAAACTTTTAGCAACGGTCTGTAAGCGCTGTACTAGAAGAATATAGGCATCTTGAGGAATCGTTTTGTCCGAACACCCTTTGATCATAATGGGTTTGCCTTCAAAAGGAGCGAGGTCTAAAGTAGAAAGCATTTGACGGTATAGCTGTTGCTCCAAGTCTTGCAAAGAACCTAAAACGATTATTTTACAGACCGGTTGTAAATAAGAAGTCACTAATAGAGTTGCCCAAGCGGGAAGGATGGCCTCTGTGCTGGAACCAAGAGCAACAAAATGGTCATTATATTTTTCCCAATCATGTTCTTTTAAAGCGTCTCTAAATGGTTTTTCCCGAAGCAGAAACCCTTCCTCTAACCATTGTGATAAATCAATAAACGTTCGCGTTCCTTTAGGGATATAATCCTCTAAGTCAAAATTGACTAAAACACTACTTGCTACTTTATTGACAATCGTTTCTGACATGCTTATAACATTCCCAATTCCAGTTTGGCTTCCTCACTCATCAATTCTTGCGTCCACGGAGGATCAAAAGTGATCTCCACCTCTGCGGTTTTTACTTCATCCAATGATTTTACTTTTTCCTCTACTTCCATCGGAAGCGATTCTGCAACGGGACAATTGGGTGTGGTAAGTGTCATTAATATTTTGACATCCAGATCTTCATTGACAAAAACATCATAAATCAATCCCAATTCATAAATATCAACGGGAATCTCTGGATCGTAAATGGTTTTTAAAACCGTTACTATTTTTTCTCCAAGGGCATTGGTATCAATCGTTTCTGACATAATTATTTAATTCAGTTGAGTTTGAAAGGCCACAGCATACATTTTTATTTGTTTGATCATGGAAACCAGACCATTGGCACGTGTGGGTGATAAATGTTCTTTTAGTCCAATTTTATCAATAAAATCAGTATCTGCTGCTAAGATATCTTTGGGATGCTGATTAGAAAATGCACGAATTAAAATTGCAATAATTCCTTTGGTGATAATAGCATCACTGTCTGCCGTAAAATTTAATTTATCTTCTTCCAGCTCGGCATGTACCCATACTTTACTCTGGCAACCTTTGATAATATGGCTGTCTGTTTTATATTCTTCAGCGATTAAAGGAAGTGATTTTCCCAAATCGATCATGTATTCATAGCGTTGCATCCAGTCTTCGAATAACGAAAATTCTTCTACAATCTCTTCTTGAATAGTTCCTATTGTTTTCACACTTAAAATTATAAAATTATTGCAACATGGCAACTGCCCTTCTAATTCCCGCTTCCAATCGATCGATTTCTTCAAAGGTGTTGTAAAAAGAAAAAGAAGCCCGAATGGTTCCTGGGATTTTATAAAAATCCATAATGGGTTGCGCACAATGGTGTCCCGTTCGAACGGCAATTCCCATTTGATCTAAAATACTTCCAATATCATAAGGATGAATTGACCCTACATTAAAAGAAATAACTGCTGTTTTTTCTTTGGCTTCCCCATAGATCTTTAATCCATCTATACGTTGCAAAGCCGTTGTGGCATAAGCCAATAATTCTGCTTCATAACGCGCAATGGTCTCAATACCAATCCCGTTCATATAATCCAATGCGGCACCAAAAGCGATACCCCCTGCTATATTGGGCGTTCCTGCCTCAAACTTATGTGGTAAATCTGCATAGGTTGTTTTTTCAAAAGTAACCGTTGCAATCATTTCTCCCCCTCCTTGATAGGCAGGAAGTGCATTGAGCAATGCTGATTTGCCATACAACATTCCTACTCCCGTAGGCCCGCATAATTTGTGCGCAGAGGTCACATAATAATCCACATCCAATGCTTGTACATCCGCTTTGATATGGGGTGATGCTTGAGCCCCATCAATCAAAACTTTAGCGCCTTTCTGGTGGGCTTTATCAATAATTTCTTGAATGGGATTGATTGTTCCCAAGGCATTGGAAACATGGTTTACAAAAACCAATTGGGTTTTGGAATTCAAAAGAAGCTCAAACGCATTCATATCTAAAGTCCCCTCAAGGGTCATTGGAATGACTTTCAATAGTGCTCCTGTTTTTTCACACAACATTTGCCAAGGCACAATATTAGAATGATGCTCTAAGGCGGAGATTAAAAGCTCATCTCCTTTTTTAAGGAGGGATGCATAGCCCGAAGCGATACAGTTAATGCTTTCTGTTGTTCCCGCTGTAAAAATTATTTCATGAGGATGCGCAGCATTAAAGTGGTTTTGGATGGTTGCCCGAGCTTTTTCATAAGCATCGGTTGCCTCTTGACTTAATTTGTGAACGCCTCGGTGAATGTTGGCATTATACCTGTAATAATAATCAGATATGACCTCGACAACTTGCTTAGGAGTTTGTGACGTAGCGGCATTATCTAAGTAAACAAGGGGTTGCCCATTTACCTTACGAGATAAAATTGGAAAATCTTCACGAAGTTGGTTTACATCAAACATCTATAGATCAAATCCTAAACTAACGCCAAGTTTATTGGCTATTTGGTTGTTAATTCGCTTCTTGAGCGAAGGCAACTGTACACTTTCTAAAACATTATTCGCAAAGGCATAAGTCAGAAGTGCTTTGGCTTCTTTCTTAGGTATTCCCCTTGAGCGCAAATAAAATAATGCCTCCTCATCTAATTGTCCAATGGTACATCCATGAGAACACTTTACATCGTCTGCATAAATTTCCAGTTGTGGTTTGGTGTTGACTGTAGCTTTATCATCCAACAGAATATTGTTATTCTGTTGAAATGCATTGGTCTTTTGAGCAATTTTATCCACCAAAATTTGTCCGTTAAAAACCCCCTCTGAACGTTCAGCAAAAATCCCCTTATAATCTTGGTGACTTTCACAATTAGGTTGCGCATGATGTACAAGGGTAGCATGATCAACATGTTGTTTTCCCTTTAAAATGGTTACTCCTTTGAGCGTAGAAAGAATATGTTCCCCCTTGTGGAAGTAGTTTAAATTATTACGAATCAATTTACCTCCCAAAGAAAAAGTATGCACACTCGCATGACTGTTTTTTTCTTGAATGATATACGTATTATCAATCAATGAAGCTGTTTCTAAGTCATTTTGGAGCTTGTAGTAATCCATAAATGCGTCTTGATGTACATAGATTTCAGTTACACAATTGGTCACTACAGGATGCTCTTTTAAACTCTGGTGGCGCTCAATAATCTGAACTTGGGCATTCTGGTCCACTACGATTAAATTTCGTGGTTGTAACCAAACCGCTTTTTCTTTCCCTGTGGAAAAGTGAATGATTTCTATTGGTTTCTCGGCAACAATACTTTTAGGAATATAGATGTACGCCCCTTCTTTGGCATAAGAAGTATTTAATGCCGTCATACTATCTTCTTGATTTGCTATTTTATTGAAATAGGTGTCAATTAATTTTTTGTATTTCGGTTTGCTTAATGCTGCTGAAAGCAAACAAACATCAATTCCATCATGAGTAGTATTTGACAAAAAAGGACTATAAACCCCATCGATAAAAATAACTTTATAGGTATCGGTATCGTAGAGAAAGTATTTTTTAACGTCTTTTAGCTCGACATTGGTTTCGTCATTTGGAAAAATCGAATAATCCTGATTAATCAGATTTGCTATTGAAGTGTACTTCCACCCCTCCTCTTTTTTAGAGGGAAAGCCTTTTGCTTCAAATATCTTTAGAGCATTAGCGCGGGTTTGTTGAACCGATTCTGGTAAATCCATCCCATCCTCAAAAGCCAAATGTGAAGAAACTAATTTTTCTTTGAATTCCATATTATGCTAATTCTTTGATCCAATCGTACCCTTTTGCTTCCAATTCGTGAGCCAACTCTTTGGTTCCCGATTTTACAATTTTTCCATCAAAAAGGACATGTACAAAATCAGGAACAATATAATCCAAGAGACGTTGATAATGGGTAATTACAATCACCGCATTGTCTTTACTTTTCAGTTTGTTGACCCCGTTTGCAACAATTTTCAATGCATCAATATCCAAGCCCGAATCGGTTTCATCCAAAATGGATAAGGTGGGTTCTAACATTGCCATTTGAAAAATTTCATTTCGTTTTTTTTCACCTCCAGAAAAACCTTCGTTTAAAGAGCGTGATAGAAACTTGGAGTCAATGTCCAATAACTGAGCTTTTTCTCTAATTTTTTTCAGTAATTCACTTGCGGGCATATCTTCCAAACCTTTTGCTTTTCGGTTGGCATTAATTGCCGTCTTAATAAAATTGGTTACTGAAACTCCTGGAATTTCAACTGGATATTGAAACGAAAGAAAAATCCCTTCATGAGCGCGTTCTTCTGCGTCCAATTCAGCAAGATCTTTTCCTTTCAATAATATCTTTCCCTGGGTCATTTCGTAATCTTCATTTCCTGCGATTACAGAAGAAAGGGTACTCTTACCCGACCCATTAGGTCCCATAATGGCATGAACTTCTCCAGCCTTTACATCTAGGTCTATCCCTTTTAAAATATCTTTGCCCTCTATTTGGGCATGTAAATTTTCAATCGTTAACATACTTGGTTTTTTTATCCCACTGATCCTTCAAGGGAAATTTCTAGCAATTTTTGTGCTTCTACTGCAAACTCCATTGGAAGTTTATTTAATACTTCTTTACTAAATCCGTTGACAATTAATGCAATGGCTTTCTCGGTATCTATTCCTCTTTGATTACAATAAAATATTTGATCTTCACCTATTTTACTGGTGGTCGCTTCATGTTCAATTTGAGCAGAATTACTTTTCGCTTCGATGTATGGAAATGTGTGTGCTCCACAATCATTCCCCATCAAGAGTGAGTCACACTGAGAAAAGTTTCTTGCATTTTCTGCTCGCGCCCCAACTTGAACAAGTCCACGGTAACTGTTTTGTGATTTTCCAGCAGAAATCCCTTTAGAAATAATGGTACTTCTTGTGTTTTTTCCTAAATGAATCATCTTGGTTCCAGTATCGGCTTGCTGAAAATTATTTGTGACTGCAATAGAATAAAACTCTCCTATAGCATGATCGCCTTTCAGCACACAAGAAGGATATTTCCAAGTTACTGCCGATCCGGTTTCCACTTGGGTCCAAGATATTTTAGAGCGATTATGACAAATTCCACGTTTCGTAACAAAATTAAAAACGCCTCCTTTTCCTTCTTTATCTCCAGGATACCAATTTTGAACCGTAGAATATTTAATCTCAGCATCGTCTAGGGCAATCAATTCAACGACGGCGGCATGAAGTTGATTTTCATCTCTAGACGGAGCAGTACAGCCCTCGAGATAACTCACATAACTTGCCTCATCGGCGATAACTAAGGTACGTTCAAATTGTCCCGTTCCCGCCTGATTGATCCTAAAATAGGTTGATAATTCCATCGGACAACGAACCCCCTTAGGAATATAACAGAAAGATCCGTCTGTAAAAACAGCCGAATTTAAGCCTGCATAGTAATTGTCTTTGGGAGGAATTACGCTTCCGATATATTTTTTTACTAATTCTGGATACTCTTGAATGGCCTCGGAAATAGAACAAAAAATAATTCCTTTTTCTGCCAATGTTTTTTTAAAAGTTGTCGCAACAGAAACAGAATCCATTACAATATCTACAGCAACTCCTGAAAGTTTCTTTTGTTCATCTATAGAAATACCCAATTTATTAAAGGTTTCCAATAATTCTGGATCAACCTCATCTAAACTATCGTATTTGGCTTGCTTCTTGGGTGCAGAATAAAATGATATGGACTGTAAATCCGGCTTTTTATAAGTTACATTAGCCCATTCGGGTTCAGTCATTTCTAGCCAAGAAGCATAGGCCTCTAAACGCCATTGCGTCATCCACTCAGGTTCCCCTTTTTTTTCTGAAATTTTACGAACGATCTCTTCATTTAAACCTACTGGAAAAGTATCTGACTCTATGTCCGTGTAGAAACCATATTCGTACTCTTTAGTCTCTAATTCTTTCTTTAATTCTTCTTCTGTATATGCCATTCTTTTTTTTTAAAGCGAGAAACTTTCCCCACAACCACAAGTTCGTTGTGCATTAGGATTATTAAACACAAACCCTTTCCCATTAAGTCCACCAGAATATTCTAAAACAGTACCCACTAGGTATAAAAGACTTTTTTTATCCACTAGTATTTTTACTTGATTATCTTCAAATAATTTATCTTGCTCTTGAAGTGAGTTGTCAAATTTTAAGTCATAAGACAAACCCGAACAACCGCCGCTTTTCACACCTACTCTGACAAAATCTTGAATTGGATCAAAACCCTCCTCTTTCATCAAAGTGGCAACTTTCTCTTTTGCTGTTTCTGAAACCTTAATCATCCTAATGAAGAATTAATCTAAATAAAGCCCAAATATAAGATATTTCTATGGATTTAATACTTTAAGCGATTGATTTAAACTATGTTAAAATCAAGTCTTCTAATGCCAAATTGCTATGAAAATATCTTTTCCTCCCTTAGAAACAGGGAAGTCTCCAACGTCACTTTCTGTGCTTCCAACCACTTGAATTTTTCCACCCTTTCTTTCGTTAATCGCAAAGGGTAAATCCAATCCATTTCCATCGAGATTATAGGTGTTTATGACACTTCCATTAGCCAGCGTATGCACTAAATAAATATTGTTGGCTAAAAAAGAAGCATCACCGTTAAGATTGTTTGTGGCTTGATGCCCTGCTAAAACAAGTGTCCCATCAGGACGCTCCAAAAGGGCGTTGGCTTTTTCAAAGCCTTCACTTCCGATTACTTTAGACGACTTTAAAACACCTTCTTTTGAGAAAAAGGCTAAAAAAATGTCCGAAGAACCCTTAGCCTTTTCAATATCACCATCATTACTATAGGTTTGTCCAAGGATCACATAATCTCCATTTCGATTTTCAATTATTGCTTGTGCGCCATCATACTCTGATCCTCCAAATGAATGTTCCCAAATCAAATCTCCAGAGGCATTCAATTTCACAACCCATGCATCATAACTTCCTCGTGGATCACCAATATCAACATCCTGACTTTCGGAAGCTCCCACCAAAACAAAATCTCCTTCTTTCGTTTCAATTGCATCATAAGATCGGTCATTACTAGTCCCTCCAAAATATCTACGCCAAACTAAATTTCCATTTTCATCAACCTTATGACACCAGAATTCTCCAACTCCATGGCGTTGATTAAAATGCATTTGTTTGCCGTCTTGACCGGCGCCATTAGAAGCCGTTACATCTAAAAAACCATTAAAAAAAAGTCCTCCGTCCTGAGTAGCAAGGATATTATAAGCATGATCATGTCCTAAGAAACCAAAACTCCTTTCCCACAAAAGAGTTCCTTGAGCGTCAATACGTAAAAGCCAATTATCATGTTGTCCTTGATTTAAAGAAGCATCGCCATCATTACTTTTACTGTATCCAATTAAGGCATAGCCCCCTGTGTTTAATTCAACAATATCATACCCTCTATCATCTCCACTTCCTCCATACGTCTTTATCCATTCAAGTGTAGAGGCTGAATTAAATTTCATGACAAAAAAATCACTTCCCACTCTTTCTTTGACACTAAAATCACCATTTGTACTTTGTGTATTTCCAATGACAGCAAATCCTCCATCATTTGTTGAAATTACATTATGTGCCGTATCTTCTTCACTTCCTCCAAAGGTTACTACATCATCCCAAGTGCCGACTAAAGGCGGAAGGTCAGGCCAATCACTTTCTGTAATTGGAGCGCAAGAAACAATCAAAAAAAGAAATAAAAAAACTAAAAAATTCTGCATATTTACTCTGATGCTTTAACCAAAAACAATCCTGAATTGATGTCATTTATAGCAATTATACCACTCTCAAAATAGGGATAAACATTCCAGACCCCTTCAAAATTTGCATTGTTGTCTTTAGGGTAGGTGTCAAAAAAGCCCGTTTCCACAATCTGCTTCTCTTCAATTCCACTAATGTCCAAAACCCGTAACCCAGCGGTATAACTGGCTATGTAGAAAAGGTCTCCTTTAGTATATCCGTTATGATCAATTGCATTGACCGCTGCAAAATAATTGACATGTAATTCTGGGTTCATTAAATCAGAGACATCAAATATTCGTGTTAGCGTAGGAGATCCATAACGCATTTCGTCAAATTCATCTCCCAAGAAAAAATATCTATGGTCTTCAGAAAGATACCCTTGATGGGTGTATCCTCCATTTTGGTAGGTTATTGAATTAATTTTTTTGGGATTTTCTTTATCCGTAACATCAATAATGATAATTTGATTGTTATTTCCTCCATCACTGTTGCTTCCAAAAAATAATTCCTTGTCCTGATACGCTGTATCAGGACCATTATAAATTACAATTTGAGCATCATGCGTGTAGGAATCATCGGCATATCCTCCAACAACTTGTGGATTTTTAGGGTCATTGATATCTATAAATACGGGGCCTCCTTGATAAAGAGCGGAGCCAATAACATAGGCAAAACCACTATCTTCATTGATTGCAATATTATGTGCATTACCAAAATCAGTAAGCCGCTTGTCTGCGCTAAAAGTTTCTTTCTCAGTCAAATCTCTGAGTCGAGTCAAGTCAAAAACTTGAAGTCCATGCCCCTGAGCCTCACTAACAATAAATGCAAAATTATTATAGACCTTGATGTCTCTCCATGAACTGGGGACAGTGGCTGTTGGTAATTTTCCTAAATAGAGGGGTGCTTCAGGATTACTAATGTCAACAAAAGCTGTCCCATCATCTAAACCCGAAAGCACATATTCTTTTCCAGTCTCTGGATCCGTCCAACCCCAATTGTCATTTCCTGAATTACTTTCAAAATCATCAAGTGTAACCCGAGACACTAAATCATATCCAGAACAGGGATAGACCCCTGCCAATCCATTTTCGCAGGGATAAAAAATGTTTGCTAAATCATCTTCAGGACCAGTAGGTTGAGGATCGTCAATCACAAATGGATCCTCCATGTCATTATTCTCAATCACTTCATTCTTTGTGCAAAAAACAAAAAAAAGTAGAATCAAAAGTAGGGCAAAGCGTTTCATGATTTTTTTTTAAAATTACATAAAAAACATTAAGTCAATATTTTCGAGACCCTTTTAGCCAGGATATGTATTTTTGTCCCATGTTAGAAAATAAAAATCCTTCCAAAACTACACTCTCTTCATTGGGTGAATTCGCTTTAATCGACCATTTAACCCAAACGTTTGAATTAACTCAAGAATCAAGTGTTCTTGGAATTGGCGACGACGCAGCAATTTTAGACTTAGCTGAAGGTCAAACTGTGGTTAGTACTGATTTATTAATTGAAGGAGTTCATTTCGATTTAAGTTATATGCCCCTTAAACATTTAGGGTATAAGGCAGTAATCGTAAACCTTTCGGACATTTATGCGATGAATGCAAAGCCAAATCAAATTACAGTTTCCATTGCTGTTTCCAATCGTTTTACTTTAGAAGCACTTGAAGAATTATATACTGGGATTCATTTAGCTTGTAAAAATCACAAGGTAGATTTAATTGGTGGGGATACCACAAGTAGCACCTCAGGATTGACGCTTTCTATTACTGCAATAGGGAACGCCGATGAGAAGCAAATTACACGACGTTCTGGAGCGCAAGAAAACGATTTGTTAGTAGTAAGTGGGGATTTAGGTGGAGCCTATGCAGGATTGCAAATCTTAGAACGAGAAAAAGCCGTTTTTAAAGTAAATCCAAACAGCCAACCCGACCTCAGTAATTATGCCTACAGTATCGAACGGCAACTTAAACCCGAAGCAAGAAATGATGTCATTGCGTTACTTGCAGAATTGAATATTGTTCCCACTTCGATGATTGATGTTAGTGATGGGCTTTCTTCAGAAATCCTTCATCTCTCAAAAGCATCTAATGTGGGATTCAAAATTTTTGAAGAAAAACTCCCGCTGGATCATGAAGTCATCAGTATTTGCGAAGAGTTTAAGTTTAATTCAACTACGGCCGTTCTGAATGGCGGAGAAGACTATGAGTTACTTTTTACCGTACCACAAAAAGAATTTGACAAAATTAAAAATCATCCGTTATTATCCATCATTGGTCATGCCTGTGATTTAGCATCTGGATGTCAACTTGTGAATGGATTAGGACAACAGATTGAGCTTACTGCTCAAGGGTGGCAATCTTTTTCTGATGAATGAAGCTAACCTAAAGCTACATCCAACATCATCATAACAATAAATCCTAAAATAAATCCAAGGGTAGCTATATCAGTATATTTATCTTGTTGGGTTTCAGGAATTACCTCTTCAACTACCACAAAAATCATTGCCCCTGCTGCAAAGGAAAGCGCATAAGGAAGTAACGGAGTAAAAAAAGATACTGCAACAGCACCTATTACAGCAGCTACAGGTTCAACTACTGCGGAAAGTTGACCATACCAAAAACTTTTAAATCGACTTACACCCTGTCTTCTCATGGGCATAGAAACAGCGATTCCCTCTGGGAAGTTTTGAATACCTATACCGATCGCCAATGCAACGGCACCAGCAATTGAAGCCTCTGGAATTCCTGCAGCTACCCCACCAAATAAAACCCCTACCGCAAGTCCTTCTGGAATATTATGTAAGGTAATTGCCAGCACTAATAAAGTGGTTCTATGCCAAGGTGTTTTGATTCCTTCACTTTCTTTGAAATTAATGTGGATATGAGGTAATACTTTATCCAAACCAAAAATAAAAAGAGCACCCAAACCAAAACCAATTGCAGCGGGCATAACTTTGGTAAAACCTTCGCCGGGACTCATCTCAATCCCCGGAGCCAACAAACTCCAAAAACTAGCTGCAACCATTACCCCTCCTGTGAATCCCAAGAGTCCGTCCAACACAGCACGATTCAAGTCTTTTACAAAAAACACTAAAGAAGCCCCTAAAGCAGTCAAACCCCATGTGAATACTGTAGCGTAAAACGCTCCCAACACTGGATCTGTATTTTGAAAAAACTCAATGACTGACTCCATTCCTAAAACTTTATGCAAAAATAAACACTTAAGTTAAATTAACTTGAAATAAAAAGCTTTTAATTACTTTTACTACTTACTATGAAAAAACAAGTTTTTGATTATATCATTTGTGGCGGCGGTGCTTCTGGCTTGTTATTGGTAAACGCTCTTTTAGAGGATTCCTATTTCGATAAAAAAAAGATCTTATTGATTGAAAAAGAGACTAAAAACTCAAACGACCGAACGTGGTGTTTTTGGGAAACTAATCCAGGAAATTTTGACTTTTTGATAAAAAAATCTTGGCCATCAGCTTCTTTTAAATCAAAGGAACTCAACCTAAATTTTAAACTGGCGCCTTTTCACTATAAGATGCTTCGATCTAAAGCGTTTTATAAAGAAATATATCAAAAAATTGAAGCCCAAAAACAGCTTACTTTACTTAAGGCTGAAGTGCTTAAAATCAAAGAAAACAAGTCCACTTCTGTAGTTCAAACAGATAAAGGAATCTTTGAATCTGAAAAAGTATTCAATAGCATTTTCAATCCAAAAGCGCTGTACAACCAGAAAAAATATCCTGTACTCAACCAACATTTTATTGGCTGGTTTATTAAAACAAACACCCCTATGTTTGATCCTGAAAAGGTGCTTTTTATGGATTTTGATATTCCACAACAAGGAAAAACCCGTTTTTTATATCTCCTCCCTACAGATGAAAAACATGCACTCGTTGAATATACTTTATTTTCAGAGGATCTACTTCAAAAGGAAGAATACGAAACTGGAATCATCAACTATTTGAATGCTCAGGGAATTTCAGACTTTGAAATAGAAGAAAAAGAACAAGGAAATATTCCCATGAGTTGTTTCCCTTTGGAACAATTCAACACGCCTAGTCTTTTAAATATTGGAACGGCTGGAGGGTGGACCAAAGCCAGTACTGGATTTACTTTTAAAAACACAGAACGTAAAATAAATCAATTGGTTTCCTTTCTAAAAACTGAAAAAAACTTAAATCAATTTCAAACCAGAAATAGATTCCGATTTTACGATTTACTTTTTTTAGATGTATTATTAAAATATAATGAACAGGGAAGTAGATTATTCGAGCGAATGTTTGCTAAAAATCATCCCCTAACTATTTTTCGCTTCTTGGATGAAAAGACTACTTTATCGGAGGATTTAAAAATTCTTTCCTCGTTTACATTCGAACAAATTAGGTGGTTTTTAAGTGCACTTTTTAAGCGCATTCTCTAAAATTTTCGTTCCATCAAATTATTACCAAAGGCTTTTAATGTCTTTTTTCCATCGTCTGAAATCTGAATCTCTTCTAATTTTTCAAAAGCCAGTTGAGTATATTTAGATACTAATTTTTGACTTGCAAGAGCAGCGCCAGTAGAATCAAAAATAGCTTTTACAGCAGTGATTTTATCCGTTTTATTCCCATCAAAACTAAACCATTCAATCAAAGTTTTCTTTTCCAAGGGTGATCCAAGTTCCATGGCTTTATGATATAAAATGGTTTTTTTGTTTTCAATAATGTCACCTCCTACTTGTTTTCCAAAATCTTTAGGATCTCCATAAGCATCTAAATAGTCGTCTTGAATTTGAAATGCTAATCCCAACAATACTCCAAAATCGTAGAGTTTTTCTGCTTCTTGATCGGTTGCATTTCCGATCCATGCCCCGGTTTTGAGTGCATGACCCACTAAAACAGCCGTCTTAAGCTTGATCATTTCCAAATAGGCTGAGATTGAAACTGTTGTTTGTGTCTCAAAATCAACATCATATTGCTGGCCCTCACATACTTCAAGCGCTGTTTTACTCAATTGTTTATTGAGCTTTCCGTACAAAGGATCTCTGTACATCTCTAGACATTGATAGGCTTGAATCAACATGGCATCCCCAGAGAGAATACCCGTATTCGTGTTCCACTTTTCGTGAACGGTAGTTTTTCCTCGTCGTAAAGGAGCAGCATCCATTATATCATCATGCATTAAAGTGAAGTTGTGAAAAATCTCCACTGATAACGCTGCTGACAAAGCATCTTTTGGGTCATTTCCAAATGCATCGGTTGCCATTAAGGTTAAAAGTGGACGTAAGCGTTTCCCTCCCAATTGTAAAATATAGCTTATTGGAGTATACAGTCCTTTGGGTTCTTCTTTTTGTTTGTTTCCCTCTAGAAAGGAGGAAAAAAGCTGCTGGTATTTATGTAATGACACTTTGTTTTTTTTTGTAAAAATAGGATATTTATGATTACCCGAAGACTATAAAAACTTTAGAAACTTTTTTTGTGTATAAAGTTTCCTTGTGTATCTTTGCAAAAAAAATGTGATGGAAAAAGAAATTGTCAAACAAGCGATTTCCCTTTTTTTACAATATGGATTTAAAAGCGTCACCATGGACGACATTGCGCAGCACATGGGAGTGTCTAAAAAAACTATTTATGTTCATTTTCCAAAAAAAGAACAGCTCGTTTTAGAAAGTTCAATGAATCACTTTGATTTAATCATTGAACGTATCATAAGTATCTCAAAGCATTCTAAAGACCCAATCATTGAACTTTATCAGCTCAAAAAAGAAGCAATGAACTATTTGTCAAATGAAAAAAAATCTCCACAATATCAACTTCAAAAATATTACCCTAATATCTATTCCAAATTGAAGGAAAAGGAGTTTAAGGCCTTGGGAAATTTGTTTGCTTCAAGTATTGTCAAGGGAATAAAAACAGGCTTATTCCGTCAAGAACTGGATATTGATTTTGTTTTGAGAATTTTCTTCAATGGAATCAGAGGGATTCGAGATATTAATCTTTTTCCAATCGAACAATATAATATAGACGAGCTGATGATTAGCTTTTCCGAATATCACCTTCGAGCAATATGCACACCTGCAGGAACGTTAAAACTAGAAACCTACAAAAAAGAAATGAACCTATGATAAAAAAAATAATCCTCATCCTATGCGTTGGTTTTGGCACCTTGCATGCCCAAAATCTCCCCGAATCCGTTTCATTGGAAGAAGCTGTTGCTTATGGTTTAGAAAATAATCGTAGTGTTATTAACGCAAACCTAGAGGTACAGAAAGCTTACAAGGAAAAATGGAAAACCATTGCCATTGGACTTCCTCAAATAACAGCAGAGGCAGACTATCAGAACTTTATTGAACTTCCTACCTCCTTAATCCCTGCCCAATTTTTTGGAGGTAAAGAAGGGGAGTTTGCAGAAGTTCAATTTGGAACCCCTCAAACCATGAGAGCAGGGGTTACTTTAAACCAATTAATTTTTGATGGTTCCTATTTGGTTGGTCTTGAATCCATAAAAGTGTATTTAAATATTTCTGAGAATTTGTTGGAAAAAACCGTTCTTGAAATTCGTAAAAATATAATCAACAGCTACTTTTCTGTTTTATTGACGCGTGAAAACATTCTTTTTTTAGAAAAAAATAGAGCTAATTTAAAAACCAATTTGGAAGAGCTAACCCAGTTATTTCGAAATGGTTTTGAAGAAGAAGAAAGTGTGGAGCAGCTCCGTTTAACTTTATCCAGTGTAGAAACTCAATTGCGTTATGCCCAAAACGTAGAGCGCATCACTTTAGACATGTTAAAACTATTGATGGGGTTCCCAACCCAATCCCCTTTATTTTTAAAAGATGAGTTGGATACGCTCACAACAGCAAGTCTTTTCGAATTTCCCACTGAAACAGCACCTAAAATAGAGAATAATATTGATGTCAAAATTGCGCAAAACAACTTTGCCTCTGAAGGCTTATTATACAAACTTGAACGATCAAAAAATATGCCGCGTCTCTCTGCCTTTTTGAATGGAAATTATACCGGTAATAGTGAGACCTTTAGTTTTACAGAAGCCAACCAGAAATGGTTTGGAGCTTCCATGCTTGGTGTAAAACTTCAAGTTCCTATTTTCAGCTCTTTCATGCGTCGTGCAAATTCACAAAAAGCAAAAATTGCAGTAGCCCAAGCTGAAACCAACCTCAATGAAACTCAAGAAAGAATTTTTATTGAAATACAAGCCGCAACAAATGAATATCAATTGTCCGTAGAAAATTATTTTACAACTAAAGAAAATTTAGCCTTGGCTACCCGAATTAAAGAAAAAAATCAAATCAAATACTTTGAAGGTCTTGCAAGTTCTTTTGAATATAGAGAAGCACAACTTCAACTTTATAACGCACAAAACAATTACATTAAATCTATTCAAAGCGTTGTTCAGAAGAAATTAAATTTAGAAACCCTTCTTAACCCTTCCCAAAAATAAAAATTATGAAAAAATCAATAATTATCCTCAGTTTTTCTCTTCTCCTTCTTGCTTGTGGTCAAGAAAAGGGGGAAATAAACGCTGTAAATCAAACCCCAACAAATCTTGAAGAATTACAAAATCAAAAAGTCAACTATACGGATCAAATAAATACTTTAAATCAAGAATTAAAGCAGGTCAATGAAGCGATCCTTTCGCTTACTGGTGATGAAAAAAGAACTTTAGTTACTGCTTTCCAAGCGGAATCAAAAGTGTTTAACCACACTGTAGAAGTTCAAGCCAATATCAAAACACGACAAAATCTGTTATTATCGCCTGAATTTAGTGGGCGTTTAGAACAAATTTTGGTTGTTGAAGGACAAAATGTTAAGAAAGGGAAACTGCTTGCGATGATTGATGATGCAGGACTTCAAGATCAATTAGATCAAATGAACTTGCAGCTCGCTCTTTCCAAAACTACCTTTGAACGGACCCAACGCTTGTGGGATCAAAAGATTGGTTCTGAAATGATGTATCTGGAGGCCAAAACACGTTACAAAACCCAACAAAAGCAAGTTGCTCAAATGAAAGAACAACTTGCTAAAACTAAAATCTACGCCCCTTTTAACGGGGTAATCGATGAAATCACAGCAAAAGAAGGAGAAACCGTCGCTCCTGGAATGTCTCCTATTCTTAGAATTGTAAATCTTAATAGTATGTACGTAGAATCCGATGTCCCTGAAAACTATTTGAAAAATATCACCAAGGGAAGCAGCGCAACCGTTACGATACCTGTTTTAAATGAAACACAAACTACGATCATTCGCCAAACAGGAAATTTCATACAACCGAGTAACAGAACCTTTCGCATTGAGGCGCCTCTTGATAACCCAACGGGATTAATAAAGCCCAACCTAAATGCGCGTTTAAGTGTAATTGACTATGCTAACCAAGAAGCGATTATGATCCCGCTTCGAGTCGTTAGAGAAAATGCAAAGGGAGAAACTTTTGTTTTTGTTTTAGAGACCCCTGAGGAAAATAATGGTTTTACTACATCACAACAGTTTGTTTCTCTAGGTAAAGCTCAGAACGAAATGGTTGAAATCATTGAAGGGATCGAACTCAATGACTTAATCGTCGATGAGGGTGTTAGCCTTTTAGTGGCGGGTCAAAAAGTAACCCGAATTGAACAATAATGGCTAAATCAATGAAAACAAATAACACAAAAGAATTTCTATTTGCCTCTTGGGCAATCGATCATAAAACAGTGGTTTATGTGATCATGGCTATATTTTTAGTTTTAGGCATTAGTTCGTATTTTAATATGCCGCGTGAAACTTTTCCAGAGATCAATGACACTAAGGTATTTGTGAGTACAATCTATCCTGGAAATACCGCTGAAGATATTGAAAGAACGGTTACTGACCCCTTGGAAGAAGCCTTAAAAGGAGTTCCAAATTTAGTTGAAATTCGCTCAACCTCCTCTGAAGATTTTTCGGTAATTGATGTTGAATTTGACGAAAACATCTCCATTGATGATGCCAAACAAAAAGTAAAAGATTTAGTGGATGGTATTACCTCAGGTGCAGACTGGCCTGTTTTTAACAATGCGAAAGTAGAACCCAATATTTTTGAGTTGGACTTTTCTGAATTACAACCCATCTTAAATATTAGCTTACACGGAGACTACCCCATTGAGCAATTGAAAGTTTATGCCGAACTTTTAGAAGGCCAAATCGAACAATTACCTCAGATTAAAGAAGTCAATATTCGAGGGATTCAAGTCTTTGAAGTAGAAGTAGCGGTTGACATTTATAAGATGACTGCAGCTAAAGTCTCTTTTAATGACATTTTAAATGCCATTTCAAGAGAAAACACAACCATTTCAAGTGGAAATATTGTAAGTGGTGGTCAAAGAAGAACATTGCGTTTGACAGGTGAAATTAAAGATCCAGAAGCCTTAAAAAGTTTTGTGGTTAAAACAGATAATGGTCCTGTTTATCTTGGCGATCTCGCAGAAATTTCCTTCAAAGAAAAAGAAAAAACCTCTTTTGCTCGCTCCTTTGGAAAAAAAGCAGTGTTACTTGATGTTGTTAAAAGAGGAGGTAAAAATCTAGTCATTGCTTCTCAAGAAATTAAAGCTTTGGTGGAAGAGCCACAGAATATAGGGTTGCCATCTAATCTTGAAATCAAGGTTTCCAACGATCAATCTAACTTGACATTGAACCAAGTGAGTGAACTAGTCAATAGCATCATCTTTGGGGTAATCTTGGTAGTAACAGTCCTCATGTTCTTTTTGGGATTCCGAAACGCTTTGTTTGTGGGCTTTGCTATCCCCATGTCCATGTTTATGTCCTTTATGATTTTATCGGCATTAGGATATACGCTCAATACCATGGTCCTTTTTGGCCTTGTAATGGGATTAGGAATGTTGGTCGATAACGGTATCGTGGTGGTAGAAAATGTTTATCGCCTTATGGAAAAAGAAGGTATGTCTAGAATCGCTGCTGCTAAAGCAGGTATTGGTGAGATTGCATTTCCTATCATAGTATCAACCGCGACGACTATCGCTGCTTTTCTTCCGTTAGGGGCTTGGCCTGGGTTGATGGGAGAATTTATGATTTATTTCCCCATCACACTTTCTGTTGTATTAGGATCCTCTTTGGTCGTGGCTATTTTCTTTAACTCCATGCTTGTCTCTCAATTTATGGAAATAAGTGAACGAGAAATTAGCACTAAAAGTTTATGGAGAATTACCATTTTTATGGGAGGATTGGGTATTATTCTTTTATTCGGATCCCCCAATACACGCGTTTTTGGAAATTTAATGGTATTGGTTCCTTTACTGTTTTGGCTTTATAAGTTCTTCATCAAAAAAATGGCCTTAACGTTTCAAAATACCTTTTTAGTCCGTCTAGAAAATGGGTACAGACGCTTCTTATCTTTTGCTCTCGAAGGGTATAAACCCATCGCGTTTCTTGGAGGCACCTTCATCCTTTTATTTACATCTTTCGCTTTGATGGGTATATTTCCTCCCAAAGTAGAGTTTTTTCCAGACAATCAGCCACAACAGATTTTTGTCTTTATTGAATATCCTGAGGGTACCGCAATTTCTAAAACCAATGCAACAACAAAACGCATTGAAAAGGAAATTTTAACTGTAATGGAACGTGACACCTACAATAAAGCTGGAACAAACATTCTAATAGAATCTATGGTAGCTCAAGTAGGAGAAGGGGCTGGAAATCCACAAATTGATAATGGAAATACCAACGAGCTCCCTAACAAAGGGAAAATAACCTTGACCATGCAAGAGTTTAAATTTCGTCAAGGGGTCTCTAGTGAATCCTTTAGAGAAGAAGTACAACAACAACTTATTGGTAAATTCCCTGGCGTATCAATTTCTGTAGAAAAAGATGCCAAAGGACCGCCTGCTGGATATCCTGTAACGATTGAAATTACTGGGAAAGACTATTTGGGTCTGATCCAAACGGCTGAAACTATGAAAGAGTTTTTAAACCGAGTAAATATCGCTGGCGTAGAAGAACTTAAAATCAATGTAAATAAAAACAAACCTGGTCTGGAACTTACTGTCGATCGTCAAAAAGCAGGAGAGTTGGGCGTTTCAGCAGCACAAGTTGGACAATTGTTAAGAACTTCGCTGTTTGGATCTAAAGCAGGTATTTTTAAAAAAGATGGAGACGATTATGATATTAATGTTCGCTTTAATGAAGCCAACCGGTATAACAATAATGCTTTATTTAATCAAAACATCATTTTTAGAGACCCTGCAAATGGACGTATTAAAGAAATCCCTATTTCATCTTTAATCGAACAAGAAAAAAAGAACAGCTTTAGTGCGATAAAACACAGACAACTTAATAGAGTGGTAACCCTTTATTCTTCAGTACTTGCTGGATATAACGCAAATGCAGTGGTTGATAATGTAAAGCAATCTCTCAAGGGGTACAAACTTCCCGATGGAGTCAATTTTAAATTTTCAGGAGAAATAGAAGAACAGGAAAAAAACATGTCCTTCTTATCCAAAGCGTTGGCAAGTGCTTTAGGCCTGATTTTGTTATTATTGGTTTTTCAATTTAACTCTATCTCCAAGCCACTCATTATTTTACTCTCTATTTTCTTGAGTTTCACGGGTGTCTTTTTAGGCTTAATGGCCTTCCAAATGCCCTTTGTTATTTTAATGACCATGATGGGAATTATAGCCTTGGCAGGAATTGTTGTTAATAACGGGGTCGTCCTTTTAGATTATACCCAATTACTCATTGACCGAAAAAGAGGTGTTGCAAAATTATCCGAAGGGGAAATGTTGAATAAAGATTTAGTCACCGAAGCGATTGTTGAAGGGGGTACAGCGCGGTTAAGACCCGTTATTCTTACTGCAATTACCACTGTTTTGGGCTTGATTCCATTGGGTATCGGTTTGAACATTGACTTTTTCTCATTATTCTCTGAATGGGATCCTAAGATTTATATTGGAGGAGACAATGTAGTCTTTTGGGGGCCTTTGGCATGGACCGTCATCTTTGGATTGACTTTTGCCACCTTTCTAACCTTGGTGATAGTACCGTCAACCTTCTCTATTGTTTATTCCATTAAACTTTGGCTAAAAAGAGTTTTATAAAGAAATCCAAATCCTGAGGTTAGCGCCTCAGGATTTTTTATTTTTGCAGCACATAAAGAAACCATGTATAGAACGCATCACTGTGGAGAACTCTCTCTGGAACATTTAAATCAAAACGTAACCCTGTCGGGTTGGGTACAAAAAAACAGAAATAAAGGATTTATCATTTGGACAGATCTTAGAGATCGCTATGGCATCACGCAATTAGTTTTTGACGAAGAACGAACCCCAAAAGCTGTTTTTGAAAAAGCACAAGGCTTGGGAAGAGAATTTGTCATCCAAATTCAAGGAACCGTAATTGAACGGGAATCTAAAAATCCTAATCTCAGTACCGGTGCCATCGAAGTATTAGTTGATGATTTAACAGTCTTAAATGAAGCCAAAACTCCTCCTTTCACGATCGAAGACCAAACTGATGGTGGGGAAGAATTACGCATGCAGTATCGTTATTTAGACATTCGACGAAGTGCGGTAAAGGAGAAACTCATGTTTCGCTCTAAGGTATCTATGGCCGTACGAAATTATTTAACCGATGCAGGTTTTATTGATGTTGAAACTCCTTATTTAATCAAATCGACGCCTGAAGGAGCTCGAGATTTTGTTGTTCCGTCTCGGATGAATGCAGGGCAGTTTTATGCCTTACCTCAATCTCCCCAAACGTTTAAACAATTGTTGATGGTGGGAGGAATGGATAAGTATTTTCAGATCGTAAAATGTTTTCGAGATGAAGATTTACGTGCTGACAGACAACCGGAATTTACTCAGATTGATTGTGAAATGACCTTTGTTGAACAGGAAGATATTTTAAATCAATTTGAAGGCTTAACACAACATTTATTAAAAAGTATTAAAGGTATTGAACCCAATCCATTTCCCAGAATGTCCTACGAAGAGGCCATGAAAACCTATGGAAATGACAAGCCCGATATTCGCTTTGGGATGACTTTTTGCGAACTTAATGACTTGGCACAAGGAAAAGGATTTGGTGTTTTTGATAGCCAAGAATTGGTGGTTGGAATCGCAGTTCCCCAAGCAGCAGAAATGACAAGAAAAGAAATTGATGGGTTGATTGACTGGGTCAAACGTCCTCAAATCGGTGCCAAAGGATTAATCTGGGTAAAATGCAATGCCGATGGAAGCCATAAATCCTCAGTAGATAAATTTTTTAATGCTGCTGATTTAGCTCAATGGGCAGCACGCTGTAACGCCAAGACAGGAGATTTAATCTTAGTGCTTTCTGGAGACAGTCACAGCACAAGATCACAATTAAGTGCCCTTCGAATGGAATTGGGAGAACGCCTTGGACTGAGAAATCCAGAAGAATTTGCCCCCTTATGGGTTACCGATTTTCCATTGTTAGAATGGGACGAAGAAAGCAAACGCTACCATGCCATGCACCATCCTTTTACTGCTCCCAAACCCGATCAACTCGAGTTATTAAAAACCAATCCAGGTGCAGTTAAAGCGAATGCCTACGATTTGGTTTTAAATGGTAATGAAATTGGTGGAGGTTCCATTCGGATTCATGACCAAGCCCTTCAATCTCAAATGTTTGACCTGTTAGGGTTCTCCAAAGAAGAAGCTCAAGCTCAGTTTGGTTTCCTGATGGATGCCTTTCAGTTTGGAGCACCACCACACGGTGGAATTGCCTTCGGACTCGATCGCTTAGTGGCTATTTTAGGGGGAGAAGAAACGATTCGAGATTTTATTGCTTTTCCTAAAAATAATAGCGGTCGAGATATTATGATTGATGCTCCTGCATCTCTTGATCAAAATCAATTGGAAGAACTGTCTCTAAAGACTACCCTCACTAAAAAAGAATAAAAAAACCCATGAAACTCATCTTACGGATTTTGTTTTTGATATTGTTAGGAGCACTGGCCACGGGAATGTATTACAAGAATCAAATTGATTTTAGCCTCGGAGAGCGAATCATTGGGTTTACCGTTTTAGGGGGTGCTTTTATTTACCTCCCGCTATTTTTATACCACCACTGGAAGGGAAAACGCTTAAAAGACTATACCTTAAGTGATGACAATCTGAAGAAAATGAGAGAGAAATAAGGTTTAATTATTTTAATATTTTTTCATGAAAAATATTGATACTCAAAGCCTTTGGTAAATAAAAATGTTAAGAAGTAAGCTAGAATAGATT
>Ga0222717_10000376_pt1 | contig 38229 bp, 33 predicted proteins | sample C33_18DmetaG_FD_165053 | JGI IMG/M metagenome (GOLD analysis project Ga0222717, IMG submission 165053) | Estuarine water microbial communities from San Francisco Bay, California, United States - C33_18D | ecosystem: Environmental > Aquatic > Marine > Unclassified | place: USA: California... | reverse complement strand
CCTATTTCCTATTTCCTATTTCCTATTTCCTATTTCCTATTTCCTATTTCCTATTTCCTATTTCCTATTTCCTATTTCCTATTTCCTATTTCCTATTTCTTATTTCCTATTTCTTATTTCCTATTTCTTATTTCCTATTCAGCACATGCAGTCTATGCACTATATTGAGGGCTTGTCTGCAACCTGCACATAAAGAGCCTCGACCAAATCGCCATAAACATTCCAGTCAGAGTTATCGACGCTACGACGTCGAGCATGTTGACTCACCTCATTGTACTCCGCCGGAGATCTTAACAGTTCACGAATAATTCGCTCGATCTCGTCAGTGTTTCCACGAGGTACTAGAAAACCATCCTTGCCAGAATCGATCATCTCTGGATTTGACTCTATTGAAGTTGTTATAACGACACATCCTGCCGCCATACTTTCCAGTACAGCGAGCTGTGGATTGGTGCTTAGACTTCTGAAGGGTAAAACTGCGCAGAGTGATTCTTCCAGTAGTCCCTCAATCGTGATCCCTTCTGCATAAGGAAAACTGAGATATTCAATATTCGCAAACTGCTCCGAGGCCTCTTTCAAACCCTCAACTGGAGCCCAATGCGGACGCGTGGCAAACGTAAATTGAATAGAAGGGAATTCAGGAGCTACTCTCTTGAACACAGTAAGCGCGATATCGGCACCATTCTCCGAGTCAGGATCCCTCCAGAATAGGATCCGCTTCCGATCTTTCCATGCAACGCCTTCCTCAGCCTTAAGATGAAGGGCTGCCGATTTCGCAATCCCATGTTTGATCGCCACGGTTCGAAATCCTTGCTGCCTGCAACCTTCTGCAACGAAATCCGTCGACGCAAGAAGAGCATCCATCTTATGTAGAATATACCGATTCATCCAAGATAGACGATCCGGGCTATGGCTCATCGACATTACAAAAGGTATCCGAATACCTAGCACACCTAGTGCACACGCAAGTTTTGCTACTCCAAGCCCACCCGATAGATGGATAATATCGTACCTTTGAGTACGACATATCCTCATCAAAGCGACAATCTGCTTGATCAACTGAATCGGCCGGATACCAGGAATCCGGCCACTGTACATTACCAGTTGCCCACCCTGCTTTGTACCATACGGAACCTGCCTTATGGTAAAGCTATCATCAATAATTTCTGGCAGCTCTAAATCTGCTCCGAACTCCGTCGTGATGAGCTCGACATCGTGCCCCCTCTCTCGAAGAAGAAGCATCGTCTTGACCGGAAGTTGTACATGAGCCGAAATATTATTTCGAAAGCCGGGAGCACTCGCTACTCTCTGCACATAGAAAGCGATCTTCATTCTGGCCTGTCAAACAGGATGTAGTTGCGACTACATAACGATGGGAAAATCGATGAAAGAATTTGGTCAAATTTCGCCCAAATTCCCGTAAAAAGCTTGGGGACTACATAGTATGATGTCATCCCAAGAAAAAACGACCCAGAATACCTCCGCTCTTCAAGTCCAAAAGATCTTGCCTTCTCAATCACTTGCTTTCGCGTCAATTTGACATTCTCAGCAATTCCTCTGTCGCACTGCTCACTGCCCAATCGCACTCTGTTTTTCGCAAAATTCGGCCGACTCGCATTCATATACTCCAAGAGCAACTTGCCACCAGGAGCAACGACGCGTGCCATCTCCTTAAGCGCCGCGAAAGCATAGTCAGACGTTCCCATTTGATTGACCACACGAATCGAGTAAACAAAGTCATGGCCGCCGTCTCCTTCCTCGAGCTTAGCAGCTTCGCCCTTTTTTAAACTAATCTCAGGATATGCTTCACTAAGCTTTGCTTGGCACTCTTTCAGCATTGGCTCTGACGGATCAACCCCTGTTGGCTGATATCCTCGCTGCCATAGTTCCTCAAGGAATCGTCCCGTTCCGCAACCGACCTCCAGCAATCTTGAAGAAGTTGGTTCACTCTGCAATGCCTTCAGTAAATGTGAAAGCTCACTTCGATGAATTGCCATTCCTCCCTTATCATCGAATCGGTGTCTATCGTAAGCCTTCGCGGTTTCCTTATCGTATGCTGTATCTACCATCTTATTAGTGTCGACTCTTCCTTGCACCGGCTTCCTTTGCCGCCAACGCTCGTTCATTCTCTGCTGCGATATATCCCGCTGTAGTGTATGGGAACCGCCAGGTCGGATCCGTAACAGCCCTCGTAACTCGTTCTTCTCCAGATTCTCTGGTATAGATGGAATATTCCATAGGTCCTTGGGAATACTTACCCGTCATGAGGCGCCTCAGACGGTATTGTGCGGTAATAAGGTACTTAAGACATTTGGCCCAGCCTGGTGACTCGGAGTAAAACTTTCGTTTCTCATTTTGCCCAACTTCTGTCCGACCAAAGTTATCACCTGTAACCGAAAACACTGAAGTGTAGTCCCTCAACTCGCCGAACACCAATCCCTTCTTCAATGCCTCAAGAACCCAAACAATATCCCCAAGTGCTTTCCATGAGGTATCAAAATAGCATTGAGATTCCTCAATAACACGGCGCCTGAAAAACATCGCACACGACAGAACTGTATTCGTATGGACATACAGCACGGCCTCAGTAGGCCTACACCCCTTTCGGTAAGAAAGGAACTCTCCGTCGCCATCGACTACGACAGCATCTCCACACACAATATCGACCTCTGGGTGCTCCTCAAAGTAGTGAGCTACCTTCTTCAAAGCGCCTGGCAACAGTTGCTCATCGCAATTCAAATACGAAATAAAATCACCGGTCGCGCTACGAAGCCCACGATTAATAGCATCATACATTCCCTCATCATGCTCCGATCGGAACGTGATACTTGGAAAACTCGCCACCACCTCAGTCGTCTCATCTTTAGATTCACCGTCATGAACGAGGTGTTCAACATCAATATTCTGATCCGCTACCGAGCGAATGCACATCGGCAGCCAAGTGGCCATGTTGAAACTGGGGGTCACAACTGAAACCTTCATCAATAATTTCGGTGAGCTAAAAGGACCCTAGCTCGCTGGCTGCGACATTCTCGGAAAGCCTCCTGCGGGCGGGATAATCTCAGCCTCAGTGGGAGGTACAGCTGGCTGCTCGTCGAGCGTGAACTTTATCGCTGCAATAATTCCAAACTGCCACGAAAGGGTCCAGAAATTAAAGGCAACATCTGACTGCACGTGAGCGAAGATCATACGAATTAAAGTGTAGATCAGAATAATCGAAACAAGTGTATGAGTACACGAGCCAGGCTCAACTCGCTTTATCAACGACATCGACATCTTAATCATTATCAGATACGCCAGTATATAGAAAATCATAGCAGGTATACCCAAATCTGCAGCTGTCCCTAACCAAAGATTATGCCAACTAATACCCACCACACGGTCTTGACCGCCTCGGGTATAGATCGAATCCAAGGCATCCTTCATAGTCAGAGCGAACCCCTCTCCCACAAAGGGATGCGCTTTAATCTCTTGTATAGCAAGATCATTAAGCGAATCTCGAAAATAGTCGTCTTCCTGAAGTCCGATCACATCGGCATCCCAATCGCCCGGCAAGTAGGCTATCGATCGCTGTGCAATCTTTGGCAACTCGAATAGATTGCCATGACCGATTACCAAAGTACTAAGCAATACTCCTCCAAAAAGTGTAGAAAGAATAATCGCCTTATGATCGCGATGAATGATCGAGGCTATAAACGGGATAAAGATAAAGGCAAACGAAGCTTCACGCTTTCCTGAGTATAACATTACGGCACCGCAAACAATCACCAGAAAGATCAAAACAATCCTTACCCGAGCAACCATTTCACTAATCGAACATCGGACAAAAATTAATGCTAGGAGAAACGTCGGCAAGTGTCTCAATTCCTGTTGCCAGGTGTAGTAGCCGTCACCGTAGGCACCACTATAGAGAAACGCTTTTTGAAACACCGTCCATCCGGTGGTCATCACAGCCCCAATTCCCCATAGAATCAGAATCGTCTTCGTATCCTTTTCTCGAACGGACTGCTGACAGAGAATGACGAAGCTAGCAAATCCCAGGAAAATGGTGAGATACTTTCGCGCTCCAAAGGTCGACCCCCCAAGAATCGCGAATCCGACCGGATTAACAAAAAAGGCGAGCACGGTCCAGAGCACAAGACCGAACACACCAATGAACCACCAACGAAAGATAACCAGACGTGTTTGCACAAATGGAAATCTTAATGCGAAAGCGGCAGAACACCCAATGACTGCCAACTCACCCAGACTAAGGCTCCGCCCAGCAAAGATGGGCACCGCAGGCAAGATCGCTCCCATCGCAAAGGGCATCAATAGCCAGTAGCGGTCTCCAATCCAGACAAACGCCGGAAGACCTATCAGGGCAACACCAGCGATATAAGCATTCTGCCAGTCACTTGTCCCAATTGAAAGCCCAAAGAAGAGCGCCACGAAGGCACCGGCAACGAGTGCAATAATAGCCGTAGGGCTAACGGCTCCTACAATTTTCTTTCTTTCGGTATTTGTTAAGTGCATTTTCAATGATGAAGTTTTACCGAACTAGTTAAAATCAAGATTTCTCAGTTCGCTGTCAGAGAGGTAAAACAAGCAATCCACTTGCAAAACCTTTCCATATTTCTCGCCTCCAAAAGCCGAGTCAAGTCCGAAAACCTCAAATCCCTGATTGCGTATGTCATAGTGCATTTTGTACAGTAGTTCCTCATCATTGCGCAGAAGCTCGATAGAGATTTCTATTTAAATTAAATTAAATCGATCCAAACGTTCGGAAAGGTCAGGCAGAACGTTCTTCTCGAAGATCACCCTTGAATCTTAATTCAAATTCTGTTGAAGCATTTGCAGTCGACTCAAAAGAGATGACTTTGTCGATAAAAGTACCCTGACGTTGTTGCTTTTCTTGGCTAACGTTAGTTTTGAACTCAATTATTGTTGCGATACCAAATTTTGGCAAACACGTTTTCATGGGCGCGAGGGAATGACTCTGGGTTGAGAATCGCACTAGGCCGACACCAAATCTCTAGAATAATTGCGAATGAGATGCGAGATGATTACAAAACTAGAAACGGCTACGAACAAACGTTTCCGCATTGCCGATCAATCGTAAACCATGATGAACCCAATACCCACCTTTTACCGCCTGTCCTTTGAAAGATATATCAGACGGAGAGGATCCACTTGGCGCACAGTATTTGTAAGGCTCTCCAAAGGTTTTCCAGTAGTAACCGTAGATTAGCGTTTTATCTTTTTCGCCACATGGAAGCGCTTCATCGAGAAGGAGACGCATGAGTTCATCATGGTTCTCAGGATTATGGGTTGCCTCTAGAGATCGGTAGTAGGCTTCGGCAGCAAGAATCGAAGGCTTTCTCCAGTAGACCGCTTCGATCCCTACCGTTGAACCAAAAGTAAGAATCTTCTCTGCCTCATGTAGCAATGCGTAACTACTCACTTTGCTCTGTGGCGGGATAATCTCTATATTTACAGCACCGAGATTTTGGACAGTTCGGGTGTAATGATTATCTAAACTCGCCATATGAGGATGCATTCGAATGTAGAAACGAAGGTCATCTGAAACGTCTCGGGTCTTTATTTCGTCGAAAATATTCGTTAAAGCATCGAGCTGGTCTCGGTAAATTGGGTTGTCCCACCGAGGCCCGATAGATGCACACTCGTCTTCAGATGAATCAAAAATTACAATGTTTCGTTTTTCAGAATCCCAAGATTCTGGCAAAGATCCACATTTCTGGCCAACAACGAACCCTTTGTTCCATCCAGTGATTTTTCCGCGAACTCTTTCCTCAAAGAAGGCCGCTCCTACCTCACGTCGCCCATCCTCGTCCGCTTTATTCCAAACGCTCATCATGCGTTCAATGTGCCGATCAAGATCATGGGGTTGCTGTTCTCGTAGAGTGCAAAGTGCTTTCGATCCTGCCCTTCATCATAAGTGGTAACGGGAGTTCGCATATACTCACCGGCCCTTACAGCACCGCGAAAGCCAGCCAATCTTCCATTCATAACATAGATTTTGTCGCACGCTTCACTCTCAAGATAGTGACGGATTGCATAATAGATCGTCAATGCACTACGCGCCATTCGCCTGAGATAATCGCCGTGAAGTTTAAGGTCAACGTGTGCGTCTCTAACTTTTGAAATCAACGAAGACAGGATGCCATAACCTAAATCAAAATTGTCGACTCGCCAGTTCTTGAGTTCGTCTATAGAGTCGAGAGGCACATTATCTGCAACATCGCACTTTTTCTTATCTTCATTCGTAAGATACTCTAGGAAAGGATTCGCCGTAACTTCACCATCGAAGAACCGAAGGCCCCGCTTTCTTTTTGAGACACATCGATAACATGAAGCAATTCCACACAAAGCATTTGATTCACACCCATTGGGATTTCCGTCGCAATAGAGCATGATGACACCATCATCCGCGTCTAAGTGGCGTTGTATGAGATCTAGCTCAGCACCGTGCAAGGCATCAACAGACGTAAAATACCCGAAGAAAAGAACCTTCATTCTAACATCCCTGAGTTAATGATTCCGGTGAACTCGTCCAATACTCTGTCCTGTTCCTCTGTCGTCAAGTCGACGCTGGATGGTAGTGAAATGACATTACGATAGAGCATCTCCGCCACATCACATGCGACGCCACATTGTTCTGCGCCGAGATGAGGCATGGTATCAATTTGCCCCCAAAGCGGCCTTACCTGGATTCCTCTAGTAATTAGGCGGTCGATGATCTCGCGAGAACGCGGTCCAACTGAGCAACTATAAAGCCAGAAGCTACTTCTACATTCCTTGGGCTCAGGGTGAACACCGATGAAGGTCGTTGCCGATAAAGCGTCTGTGTAGACCGAGGCGATCTTTCGCTTCTTCTGAACATAGCTATTAAGGGCCTCAAGTTGCGCAAGGCCCATTGCCGCCGCAATGTTCGTCATTCGATAGTTGAAGCCAAGGCAATCGTGTTCGAATTCGATTCTAGTGGACTTTGCTGTTGTTGCAAGGTGTCGCACTTTCCTTGATAGGTCTGAATCATTCATCAGGACGGCACCGCCGCCACCAGTGGTGATCACTTTGTTGCCATTGAAACTCGTGCAAACAAATCGACGCTCATTAGAAATATGCCTACTAGGAGCTCCGATTGCGCGCCCTTTGTACGACGCACCTAGGCACTCCGCAGCGTCCTCCACCAACGGTAAATCATACTTCGTAGACGTCTTGGCTAATTCATCAACATCTGCCATTCCCCCCAAAAGATGCACCGGTAAGAGGGCGCCTATTTGTCTTTTGGTGTCTTTATTCCAGAGGCCAGTGGTTTTGCGCTCACAGTGTTCCTCCAGAAAATAATTGAGTTTATCGACATCAATCTGCCATTCGTCAGAGCTAACATCAACGACTATAGGGTGGGCTCCGCAATACCTCACAGCATTGGCTGGTGCAACAAAGGAGAGATTCGGCATGATTACCTCTGTGCCAGGCGTCACACCTGCGGCAATAAGTGCCAGATGGATTGCAGAGGTTCCAGAATTGGTTGCTACGGCGTAAGCGGCATCAGTCCGCTCAGCCAATTCAGTTTCGAACTTGTCGACGTATGGGCCCGCATACGACACCCAATTATCATCAAGAGCTTTCTGAATGTAGGCTTGCTCTTGACCGGTCATCACCGGCGTCGCTAAAGGTATAGGGTTTCTCACTTGTAATTTGTCTACTATACCGAATACTCACCGGCTCTATACTTCGCGAGATTAGTAGGCTTTGAGAACCAGTCTACCGTTGCGACTAGGCCCTCTTTCAAAGGCGTGCCAGGGGACCAGCCGACAAGTTTCTCTAGCTTTTCAGACGACCCCAACAGCCGTTCTACTTCGCTACCCGTGGGCCGCAAGCGTTCTTCGGCAGAGACGATCGTTGCAGAACAGCCCGACAGCTCAATAATCGTTTGAGCCAAATCGCCAATCGAGATATCGACACCTGTTGAGATGTTGATCTCCTCCCCAATGGTTTTATCGGACTCAGCAATTCTAGCAAACCCTTGAGCTGTATCCGATACATAGACAAGATCACGGGTCGGAGTCAACGAACCTAGCTGCAATTCACTCAGGCCACTGCAGAGCTGGGTAATGATCGTTGGAATAACAGCACGGGTTGATTGTCTTGGACCGTAGGTGTTAAAAGGTCTCACTACTGTCACAGGGCATTCAAAACTACGAATGTAGCTTTCGGCAAGGCGGTCTGCGCCAATTTTGGTGGCAGAGTAGGGAGACTGCGCTTGGAAAGGATGACTCTCGTCTATCGGCACATACTTTGCGGTACCATAAACCTCGGATGTTGAGGTGACAAGTGTTCGTTCACAACCAATTTTTCGAGCCTCTTCCAGAATGTTAAGTGTTCCTACAATATTGGTGCTCACATAGCTCTCCGGCGATTGATAGCTATACGGAATGCCAATTAGTGCAGCAAGATGGAACACCACATTACAATCAGACATTGCTGTAGCAACCGACCCTCGATCACGCACGTCACCCATGACGATTTCGATCTTGCGAATCAGTTCTTCGTCACACTGATCGAGCCATCCCCTCGATCCAAAGGAATTGTAGAGAGCCATGGCCCGAACTTCGCAGCCAATCTCCACCAAGTGTTCGACGAGGTGAGAGCCGATGAATCCATCAGCCCCAGTAACCAATATTTTTTTGCCAGCTAATTTCATATGGATTTAACTCTGCCCATCAGCAACACCTTGAGCCATCGCTAATTGTTCGGGGAAACCAACGTCCACCCATTCATCAATCGCAAAAGTCCCAATCTTTTCCCCAGCATCAATCGCATGAGTTATAAGATCAGTGATCGGGTAGAATGATTCGGGGACGATTTTTGTAAGTTTTGGCTCGAGAATATAAATCCCGGCGTTGATTGTTTCTGTTATTTCTGGCTTCTCCGCTATCGATGAAATTTGGTCACCCATAGTCCGGATACAGCCATATGGGATTACATGTTTGTACTGCCTCGTTCCGACAGTGATGGCATGACTATTTAGCTGATGGCCCTTTAACATCGAGCGTAAGTCAAAACTAGTAACCAGATCTCCATTCATCACCACTATCGGTGCTTCTCCACTGTCATTAAGCAATGCTAACGCTCCACCAGATCCCATGGGTTGGGCTTCCCGCAGGTATTTAATACGGCAACCAAAGCCACGTCCATCTTCAAAGTGTTGTTCGATAATCTCGGCTCTATAGTTTACGGCCAGGTGTATGGTACGAATTCCACAGCCAACCAGCCCATGAACAATCCGCTCAAGAATTGGCCGCCCAGCCACTGGCAGCATCGGCTTCGGAACACTCTCGGTCAGGGGTCGTAAACGCCGTCCCTCTCCTCCTACCATGACGACAGCATGACTAGGTAACGGATCATCGATAATCAACTCCTTGAGCAAATGCAGACCTCTCAGGTGCCCATCGGCATCAAGCACAGGAAGTTGCTCGATCGAGCAAGCAGACATCTTGTCCAGTACAGCCGCCCTATCTTGGATGGTGTTTACGTATTCGAAATCTCTTATATAAAAAGAGGCAATTGGGCTTTGAAGGGTGTGACCGTTTAACAGCGCCCGCCGCACATCGCCATCAGTGACAAGTCCGACCAACTTTTCCGCGTCATCGACGACGAGCCCTACCCTCGCTGCACCAGTATCAATGGCTTTCATAGCCTCAAATACCGTCGCACTCTCCGGCACGATGAGGTTAGTCAATGTATCAACTTCAATCATTGGTAGAAACTGGAATATCGTGAAACGACTTCCTGGGAGCACCTTCGATAGACTCCGTCTTTAGCACTTGGCATATTGCCTTAGCGGTATTCGCTTTTCGATAGGGGTTGGTAACTGCTTTTAGTCCATTCTTGAAATCCACTGAGAGAATCCGTTGGATCGCAGAACTGATCTGCTGATGATTTGCATCACAATTGATCACGCTGGCCGCTCGAACCCTTCCTTTTTGGCGATCCCCAATGTCAATGGTACCGATGTCGAAACTGGGCGCCTCGATAATCCCACTCGACGAATTCCCAATGACTCCATCCATGTGGTGAAGCGCAGAAAAGTACAGCCTTTGGCCGAGTGAGGCATAGGCCTTTGCACGATCAGGGTGACGTGCTACGAACTGCAGAATCATTTCAATGATGATCTGGCCATCAGGATCGGCGTTTGGGTACGTAAAAATAATTGAAATATCTCGGAATGATTCCAGAGCCCGTAGAATCTCCGCAAAACGTTTCTCGGAAGCTTCATGGTCTAAAGTTTCCGGATGATAGGTGACCAACACAGCCCGTTCGGCTAACTTAAATTCAATCTCAGTTTCAAACTCACTTCGGGTGCGCAGAAGATCTGGCCGATCCAGACGGTCGAGACCAGGTGCTCCAACACTAAATACCTTGCGAGGGTCTTCTCCCATCTGAATCACTCTTTCTCGATATCGGTCGGTAGAAGTGAAATGCATAAATGCCATTTTAGTAATACTATGGCGAAAGGCTTCATCAATTGCTCCCTCGGTGGTTTCCCCACCATGGATATGGGCGATCGGGACCCCAGCAATCACTGCCGCCATTGCCCCTGCCATGGCCTCAAATCGGTCCCCAAGTATAACGACGATATCTGGAGAGAGTTCGGCCCAGGCCTCTGAATACCCGATCATTCCTAGCCCAACAGCCTTACTCGTGGCAGTCGGTGAATCGGATGCCATCAAGATTTCCACAGTTTTATCTATATGGAAACCGTCCGCTTCGATCTCACGCACAGTCATACCGAATGACCCGCACAAATGTGATCCCGTAACCAACAACTGAAGGCATAGATCATCACTGCCGGCTATTTCATGCATCAACCCATTGAGCAATCCATAGTCTGCGCGAGTCCCGGTAAAAACGCAGATCTTACGTCTCAAGCTCAATCCGGTCGTTGAGTTCATAGTCTCGTCCCGCTTGAGATCCAATTACTTGATCCCAAAGCATCGCTGAAACTCCATCTCCTGGCCGCTTCACACAGACTGCCTTTTCCGTAAGAGTCTCACCTTTCTTGATTGGGCACGCTGCATAGATAGATTTTCTAACGATCCCCCGATTTGCTAGCTCCTTTTTTGTGGGTTGTTTAACATCACTTCCTAAAGCCGTTTCGACATTCCGGATCGACTGTATCATCCTAGCCAACTCATCCGATTCGATGCTCGCCTTGTGATCGGGCCCTGGGAGATTACGGTCTAGAGTAAAATGTTTCTCAATCACGCGGGCGCCTAGGGCTACCGCAGCAATTGCTACCTCCATTCCAATCGTGTGGTCTGAATAGCCAACCTGCACGTTTAACTGATCACCCATTGCTCGCATGGCACGGAGATTGACGTCTGCCATGGCAGTTGGGTATTCCGTGTGACATTGTAGAACAACCAGTTGCTCCCTCTCAATGCCACTGCCGAGAAGAAGCCCTACGGCAGCTTCAACCTCCTCGTAACAAGCCATACCGGTCGACAGTAGCACTTCTGAGGCTACTCTGCCGAGGTTGCGTAGGTAGGGGAGGTTCGTTAGTTCCCCTGATGGGACCTTGAAAGTTCGCACTCCGAGATCGTAGAGATAGTCTAGCGATTCAACATCAAATGCAGAAGACAGGAACTCGATATTGTGATCTCCACAATGACGAAGCAGAAGTCGGTGTGCTTTATCCGACAGTTCAAGAGACTGAATCATGTCAAACTGTGACTCTGCTTCATCAGTACAAGACAACTGATAGTCGGCCTTGGGTGCCGCAGGCGTCAGCAACTTCTTTGCCGAGAATGTCTGGAACTTGATGGCATCTGCTCCCGCTGCGGCGGCGGCCTCGATGAGCGTTTTGGCTCGTTCGATGCAACCATTGTGATTTACGCCGGCTTCAGCGATAACAAACGCGGACTCTGAGCCGATTACCATGCTGACCACCCTCCGTCTACTTTAAGGTCATGACCCGTGATGTATGCGGACATATCGGACGCCAAAAAAACCGCTGGCCCCACAAGATCCCGTTCGGATGCCATCCGGCCAAGAGGCGTTCGTTCTGAATACCGGTCGATAAATGCCTGCGGTTGGCCTCGTTCGACACCGCCCGGTGATAGAGCATTCACCCTGATCTTAGGCGCGAGAAGCGTCGAGAGATACCGCATTAGCTGCAAAAGTCCGCCTTTAGACGCTCCGTATCCTACTGGATTCTCCATTGCTGTACCTTTATACAGAGCCATGTCCGGTCCAACTGATCCGTAGATGGACGAAATGAGAATGATCGATCCGTGATCGTTGCTCGCCATTAGAGGGTAGAGTGTCTGACATATCAGAAAGGCAGATGACAGATTCACTCTCATTGCGCGATCCCAAGCACAAAGCGATTGTTCTTCAAATGGAACAGCCCAACCATCAAGTTCAGAAGTACCTGCGAGCCCTGCGGCATGAACCATGATGTCCAGTTGGCCAACATCATTTTTGAATTCAGCCATCGTCTTGCGCAACCGATCCTCATCCTCAAGGTCCGATGGAAGACCTTCTATTGGCAACGTTTCGCCCCCAAGGTAGTGCGCAACTCGGTCTGGCTCTGTCGAAGCACGATCAAGAAGAAATACTCTCGCACCCTGCTCTGCTAGCCCTACCGCTATGGCCGAGCCAATGTGTCCAGCACCTCCCGTTATGAGGGCAACTCTTCCACTAAGATTTGCAGGATTCGAGGCGCCTTCTTTCATCTAATTCAATCTAGCAAATCCAGAATGTTTCGCTGGGCCATCCAACAATTCCTTGGCCGCATCAATACTATCTATCCCACTCATTATCTCAAAGACACTCCCAACGTTTTCGAGATACGCGGCAATCGATTCCTCTGAGTGCGCCAGTGTTCCATAGAATTGCCCGGCAGATAGATATCCCCGCCTAAGCATTTCCTGAGTAAAGATTGTCATAAGAACATCTGCATACTCGCTCTCAAACGCGAATCCGCTCAATGGCGGCAATCCGTACACCTTAATGTTGAGATTTACGTTGGCAGAAGCCTTCCGCCACCCCGCCTGGATCAGTCGTCCAACCTCACTAAGATGGGCACCGACATTAAGTCGCTGATGCTTTCTCAACGTCGCTAGCGCAGCAGCGGGCCCAATTCGTTCGGTCCACGCGGTACTACTAATGAATGTCTTCTGAGCAGCTTCCATTACGGCGGTCTTGCCAATGACAGCCGACATGGCATATCCATTTCCCATAGCCTTAGCAAATACAGCAAGATCAGGCCTCACTCCAAAGTCGAGATGCAGTCCACCTGTGTTCGTTCTCCAACCCGATGTGATCTCGTCAAAGCAAAGTACGGCTCTCGCTTGATCACACTCAGAACGAACAAGCTCAAGAAACCCCGGTGCGGGTGGATCATTCCGCTGCGGCTCCATGATCACAGCTGCAACCCTGTCCGCCATGCTGCGCATCAATCTAATGAAAGCATCAGCATCATTGTAGGTAAACGTAAAGATCGATTCTCCGAGAGCACGAGGTACACCAGCTGGATTTAGCCCCGGCAGTAAATGCCCATCGAGGGCCTCGCTCGTTCCAAGATTCGCAGCTAGGTACCAATCAGCCCATCCATGGTAGCCACAGCATAGTATCACATCTTTACCCGTAGCAGCTCGTGCGATTCTCGAGGCGATCGCCATTGCTTCCCCTCCCCCTCTCGCAAACCGCACCATGTCGGCCCAGGTGTGTCGCTCCAAGAGAAACTCGGCAAGCTCAACTTCGTTAGGACAGTTTAGGGTCGAACAAACTCCACTATTGATAGCTTCTTTGACGGCCGCATCAACTTCGTCATCCGCATATCCTAGCGAACAAGCACCCACTCCAAAGTGGGAAAAATCCAAGAAACGATTTCCATCCAAATCCCATACTTCCGCTCCTTTGGCTTTTGCAAAGTAATTGGGCCATTTCTCCGGGAGAAACATCTCCGGGCGTTTAGACAGCAGATGAGTGCCTCCAGGAATTATTTGCTTGGCCCGGCTATAGAGACGCTGACCAGTTTGTGTATTAATTTTCATTCTGGAACTTTAACTCGCCCATATTCAACAAGAAATCGTGCCCATTCTAACTCAACGATTTCATCAATCTCTACGGAGTGAAACGAATCCATGACATATCCATAGGTATTCTCAGGATCACCGTAAACAGAGTGTGCCGCTTTAAACATATCGCATTTAAAAAGGTAAAGCGCCCCATTCATCGTATACTCTTGCGAGACTTCTTGGCGATTGACCTTCATCAACTGATTAACACGCCCAGCAATGGCTCGGATTCCTCCATCCGCGTCGAGCTCTCCTGCGAAGATGGAAGCAACAGTTACAGGCCTAACCCCAAGGACGGCACTCGCAGTTCTTGCTGACATCATTTCTACCGCACCATCGTAGTCCTTGGGCAGCGCAAAAGGAGAAGAAGGCTCTAACAACATTACTGCGTCATAATATTGATTTTCATTAAACTCAAGCCAATCAAGAGCATGGGCAATCACATCTGAACTAGACGCACCGTCAGTGGCCAGCTCATCTGGCCTCACGAACGGCGAATCAGCTCCATGTTTAGTCGCTTCTTCTTGGATTCTCTTTGAATCGGTTGAAACTACGACTCGATCACAATACCTAGATTTTAGCGCAGAGCGCACTTTGTAACCGATAAGCGATAGGCCACCTACCTCTTGTAGGTTTTTGTCCACAACCCCCTTTGAACCGCCACGGGCTACCAATAAGTATAGTATCTTCATCTCCTCCTAGTTCACGACGGTCGGATGCAAACGAAGTACCATGGCATACTCAATGGCCCTGAGAATTGTAATCGATTTCCAGATACGAGTTCCTTTGTATACGTGCCCAAGCCTCTGGGGTTACTAATCGGCAGGTCCACATCAATAACAAAGGGTTCCCATGTTAACGTGCCGTAACCTCTGCTCTTACAGTGATCCTGCAGAGAACTCAACGAATAGATATTGTAGAAGCACTCCCGATCATTCTGCCCGTCCTCTACTTTGACGGTACAGTTCAATTCTCCATCAAAGAATAGGGATGAAAGGGCGATCCACTGCGGGCGAAGCGAGAGCATACTATCGATTGCCTCCTCGTAGCCCGGCAACCAAGAAAGCGTTTGGAGACACACAATCCCATCAAATCGATCCACGTAGTCCTTTGAAAAGTTATAGAGGTCCGCTTGTTCGATCTGGCACTTGAGATCCAACTCCTGAAATCGAGCGTTCGCGTCTGACACGAGGTCGCCATTTAACTCAGCACCTAAAAGGCCGTGGCCGGGATAACGATCTGATAGGTAATGCAGGTTCGCCCCAGAACCCGCACCAACATCCAGGATTTCTAGAGATGGTTCCTGGCGGATTAGTCTCAGTCCATCCATCCAATCGCAAAACTTTACCGTGCTACGGTAGGGAGCCTCTAACTGCCGTGTATGATAGTCCTTTTGACTCACATTCACCCACTCGTCTGTTCTCTGCTTCATGATACGAGGGCCTCTAGGCTGATTTGATCTGAATCCATAGGTCTGGCCAGGATCGCATCGCCTTGCTTCCTACGCACATGAATGCAACGATGAGATAGAGTCCGACAAGAACGCTCCTAGGAACCACTCCGTCAACAATCGCCGGAGATAGACTCACGGAGATAATCGCTAGCAACAGCAGTCCAGATCTAAATACAGCAATTCGAAGACGATGATGAACCTTGGCAAAGTAGAAATAGAAAAAGGCGGCCACAACGTAAGCGATCAACGTTGTGTAAGCAGCGGCAATCGCTCCTTGCTCGGGGATGAATATTAGATTCAGAGAGAGGTTAAGGATTGCGGCGATACCAAGAATCATTGGGAACACCCCTGTGCGACCATCATGGTATAGGAAAGCGGCCGCAAATCCATAGACGGAAACGAGAAATGCAGCGACCATGATCGGAGGAACGAAGATATGTGCACTCCAGAAGGCTTTATCCACAATAATCGCCAATAGCTCTTTGGAGTAAACGCAGCCAATCACACATGCTGATCCAATAATAGCTACCCAGGCAGTCATGAACTCTGAAAAGGTAGCAAGGAAAGATCCTTCGAGATTCCTCATTGAGGAATAAAACCAAGGTGTCCAAGCCCGTTCGAATGCAGCTAAAAGCATAACGGTCATCGCTCCTAGATTCGCTGCCAAGCTGTAGAAGCCGATGTCATCGAGAGTGCTATAGTGGGCCAGGATCAAACGATCGCTTATCGACAACACCCAACCTAGAATCATCGCGGGGACCAACGGTAGCCCAAAAGACAGCGCTTTTCCAACATACGAAAGTCGGAATTCGAAAGCTCCGAAATTTCGAGCAAGGAGCCAGGTGGATATGGCCATGAATAACCCAGCTGTGACTATCTGGCCTTGCAAGTAGCCGGTTACACCCCACGTAAATACTCCAATAAACAGAAGGATAAGAGTGTTTTCTAACACGAATCGTGCTGTATCCAATAGGCTCACAATCAGACTTTTCTCAGCAGAGGCAAACACCGGGAGCAAGACCGCCATCGGTAGGCCAACATAAACGGACCACAGGGTGATTCGCATTGGCAACTGATGTTTCGAATCACCCAGAATCGCCTCTGTAACGGCAGGCACTGCAAGCTGATCCAGTGCAAGGCAAACGAGACCGGCCACAAACATCAGGAACATGATGTTGGAACTCAGGAATCCTCGTAGTTCGCTCTGTTTTTCGCCATAACTGAAATAGAGACGATGAAGGGATACGGTCATCCCCAGTGAAAGGCTTTGCGAAAGAAACCCTCGGCAGGCCATTAATGTCCCGATGATCCCATATTCAATTGGCGACAAGAGGCGCGTAAGAATGGGTAGAATGGCAACACCCAGCCCCTTTTTGACAATCTCGGTTGAGACATAGGCTACTGAGCTTTTTACAACCGCCATGGCTGGTTATTCGCGCGAATCGTTTCCGCTCGATTCCCGACGATCCAGAACGGGGGCAGATTCCATTTTCTCACGTGTCATGCGATCTGAATCTTCGAAGACATTTGATAGAAGATAAGACACGCCGCCGCTAAAAAGCATACCTATCAAGCCCATCAACACAAGCTCCCCAAACCGTGGCCGAAAGCGTGGGTCAGGATTTCGTTTTGCAATATAGGCAATGACACACAGCGCAACGAACAGGCATAAGAAGAAGATAATTAGGAATGGCTTACTCATCTTTAGCTAGGATATGACGGGGCTTTAGGATCTACAATTTGACGGTAAAGCATATCAATATTTGGTAGTGCGTTTAGCACTTTCTCGGTTTTTCACTTACTGTTCTTTGGACGATGGGCCACCAATGAATCTGCACTTCTCATTAACCTGTTAGGAGATAGCGGAGGAAACGGGTGTTGTGAATGGCGTAGCGTTTGAACAGGCGACGGGGTTCACTGGCAAGACGGAAGGCCCATTCCAAACCGATTCTTTGAAGGAAGGCAGGAGCCATTTTGACTTTTCCGGCGTGGAAAGCGAAGGCCGCACCGATGCCGAGATAGACGGCGGGAGGAAGACGATGCTTTTGCTCGGCAAGCCAAGTTTCTTGTTTTGGACAACCAAAGCAGGTCCACACAACATCGGGTTTGGCTTTGGCCAACTCGGCCAGGGTTTCTTCGTGATGCTGTTCGGTCCAATCACCAAATGGCGGGGAATAGTCACTGATAATCTCGGCATTTGGGAAACGCTTGTGGAGATTCTCGCGAAGGGCGATGCGGATCTCTTCACTGCTCCCAAGGAGGAAATGGCGCAACTGGCCGGACGTCTGATTGTTGCTCCATTGGAAAGCCCTTTCCATCAGGGTTGGACCGTAGACTCGATCTTGAAGATTTGCTCTGTGTTTCCGGTTAAGAACCCAAACGAGGGGCATGCCGTCAGGAACGACAAGGTCGAAAGAATCAATGACCTTTCGGTAGCCGGAGTCGTGTCGAGCCAGGGATAAAACATGGGTATTTGCGGCAGCAATAAGATACGGCCGGTCATGAATTCGAGCCCAGCCGACGATTTGATTGATTGTTTCGTCGTATGTAGTGACGGCAACCTGCGTGCCAATGATGTCCCGGGTTGGGATCCTTGACACTAAGTTTTGATCAGGAGCCATTTGTCAGCTTCGAAGGCTACGTTGATGCGCCGTTCTCCAGCAAAACGGTTTACGGCAAGTCGCACACCATCCCAGGTGTAGTCATCACCAAAGATGGTGCCACCTGTTCTCAATAGTGGCCAGTAATCGAGAAGGTCTTGGTAAACGTCTTCTTCTTCGTGGCTTCCATCGACATAGATGAGGTCCCCTTGGATTCCATGTGTCCGGAGAAAGAGGGCGGCCGTTGCTGAGGTTTGCGGAAAGGGAACAATACAACGCTGGTGACCGGCGTGACAGACGTTGGCCAAAAATTGGTAGTAGACGCTAGGATATCCGTTCCTAAGTTTGAGACTTTGATATCGTTCAGGATCTTGGTGGTTTTGCCAGAATTCAAGTGCTCCCAACCATGTGTCTATACAAAGGATGGTGGCGGACTTGTCGTGTTCCGCTAGTGCACTGGCCATGGTGATGGCCGAACCACCTTTCCACGTTCCAACTTCAATGATCAGGTTGAGAGGCGACGATTCACTGATCAGCTTCTCAAAAGCATGGGAATTGCTACCCCATCCTGACGGGTCGTTAGGATAAGCGGCAGCGTCGAAACCCTCGTAAGGATCAACAGCGTGGATTAGCGAAGATAGTGACTGCTCTGCCCCATCGACGCGATCCGGCTTCGCATGCTGCTTGGCCGGTTTGAGCCGCTTGATCGAGTAGCCCATCCGGTAAAGGATGGCTTTGAGAAAGGACTGGAATCCGAACGCGATAATTAATGAATAGCGTTAGCTAGCTTTCAGCAGGGCTTCAGCCTCTTTGTGGGCCTTTTCTAGCTCTGCTAGTTTTAGGTCGGCATCAACCATGATCTTGACCAGTTCTTTGAATTTTACCTTTGGTTCCCAGCCGAGTTGTTTTTTGGCTTTGGCGGGGTCACCAATGAGAAGGTCGACTTCGGCTGGGCGTTCGTAGCGCTTGTCGTATTCAACGTATTTTTCCCAATCGAGTTCAAGATGGGCGAAAGTTTCTTGGACGAACTCCTTTACGGTGTGCGTCTCGTTGGTAGCGATGACGTAGTCATCAGGGGTGTCCTGCTGGAGCATCAACCACATCATTTCGGCATACTCTTTCGCGTAGCCCCAGTCGCGTTTTGCTTCCAGGTTGCCCAGGTAGAGTTTGTCTTGGATTCCGGCTTTGATGCGTGTGGCAGCACGCGTGATCTTTCTTGTGACAAATGTTTCACCGCGGCGAGGAGACTCATGGTTGAAGAGGATGCCGCTGCTGCCATGGAGCCCAAAGGATTCGCGATAGTTGATCGTGAGCCAGTGTCCGTATACTTTGGCGCAGGCGTAAGGCGAACGTGGCCAGAAAGGGGTGGTTTCTACCTGGGGTACTTCTTGCACTTTCCCAAACATTTCCGAGGAGGAGGCTTGGTAGTAGCGAACTTTTTGAATGAGACCTGTTTCCCGAATGGATTCTAGGAGACGTTGGGTACCTAGACCAGTGACGTCGCCTGTGTATTCCGGAATATCAAAGGAGACGCGAACGTGGCTCTGAGCCCCTAGGTTATAAACCTCGTCAGGCTCGATTTCTCGGAGGAGCTTGGAGAGGGCACCGGTGTCGGTTAGGTCTCCGTAATGGAGAAAGAGTTTGGTTTCATCATAGTGGGCATCTGAGTAGATGTGCTCGATCCGTTGGGTGTTGAAGGAGGAGGAGCGTCGGATGATGCCGTGAACTTCGTAACCTTTTTCGATAAGGAGTTCTGCTAGATAGGAGCCGTCTTGCCCCGTGATACCGGTAATGAGTGCTTTCTTCATTTTCTGATGAGGCTTTTCTTAGACAGTTTGTCCTTCGCTGGCTTCGAGGAAGTTATTGTAGGTGGTCTTGAGGCCGTCCTGCAGGGAAATGGCAGGGTTCCAGCCAGAGTCTTGTATCCTTGTGGAGTCGAGGAGTTTACGTGGAGTGCCGTCTGGCTTGGAAGTGTCGAACGTGAGTTTTCCTTCGTAGCCCACGGCTTCTTTTACAGCTTGAGCCAGATCGCCGATGCTTTGATCAATCCCAGAGCCAATATTGATCCAGTCTGGCGGGTCCGCTAGACTGAGAACGTGGAGGCAGGCGGCAGCAAGGTCCTCCACGTGGAGGAATTCTCTGAGGACTTTTCCAGTACCCCAGACTTCGACTTCGGGTGCGCCGTTTTCCTTTGCCTCGTGGAACCGACGGATGAGGCCGGGGATGACGTGGGAGTTTTCAGGATGATAGTTGTCACCAGGGCCGTAGAGGTTGGTGGGCATGGCGGAGTGATAGAGAACTCCGTATTGCTCGCGATAGGCTTGGCAAAGTTTCAGGCCGGCTATTTTGGCAACAGCGTAAGGTTCATTCGTTTGCTCTAGCGGACCACTTAAGAGGCTATCCTCTGGAATCGGTTGAGGAGCTTCTCTTGGGTAGATGCATGAACTGCCGAGGAAGAGGAGCCTTTTGACGCCTGCTTTGTGGGCTGCGTGGATGGTATGTGCAGCGATGGCGAGGTTGTCGTAAAGAAAGTCAGCTGGGTAGGTGCTGTTGGCGTAAATACCTCCGACCTTTGCGGCAGCGATAATGATGATGTCAGGGCAAGCTTCGCCAATGTAGGATTCGACGGCGGCCTGATTGCAGAGGTCGAGTTCGGCACGCGTCGGAGAGAGGATCGATTGGTTTCCAGCTTTCCTTAGGGCACGCGTGAGCGCACTTCCGACCATGCCTCGACCTCCGGTGAGAAGGATGTTTGCGTTTTCTAAGCCAGACATTGTCAATGTTAGCCAGCGAGTTCGACAGGGCGCTCGAATCGGACTTTATCGACTTCGCCAACGTAAGGGCCTTGTTTGACTTCAATCATTTCGAGGTCCGCCATGGCTTGGAATCCGTGACCACCAGCAATGAGGAGTATGACATCTCCTTCGTTTAAGGTGCGGCTTTCTAGGTATTCTTTTTCCTGTGTGTAGAAGTCAACACGTAGGCTACCTTTCCGGATAATCAGGACTTCCTGAGTATCTGTGATGTGGCGATCCACGGGGTTGTGGACATGAGGAACGATTTCTTTGCCTTTAGGGTGCCGCATGAATGCGATCTGTTGGGAAGCATCATCCTGGGTACAGAAATGAATACCAGGCTCGTTAAAGGTGGCGGGGATGATGATGGCAAGGAGTCGCTCACCGTGATGGATCTTCTCGATCATTTGTGAATTACTAAGCCAACTGTAGGAATTGTAAAGTCCTGAACAATTGCAGTTTCAGTGCTTCTATTTAGATACGCTGCCGCCCTTGGTCGTTTGCCTCAGTGGGAGGAAGACCAATGGGAGGAGCTGGATCAGGTTCTAGGCTAACGATCATATCAATCTGGGCGCTAGCCCCTACTCGGTGAGTCGAGGTTGCTATGTTGAGGTGGAACGGGCTATTTGAAAGAATGGATCACACTTCGTTCAAATTTGAATGAACAAAGTGAATTTTAGCTAAAGGTAATTCACAGCGACGAGGTCTTTGGTGCCAACATCAACGGGGTGGAGTTGCCCAAGAACTTCCATGAGCACTTGGACACGGTCTTTGGCTGGTAGGAATTGGTGAACGATGGTTTTGAGCCCTCGAAATGGCCCTTCAGCGATTTCTACTTCGTCGCCTGCTTTCAATACAGGCTCAAGGGTTTTGACTTCTTCGTTGCCCATTTCAGCACGGAGAAAGTCGATGAACTCAGGCGAAATAGAGGGGTGATGCTCTCCAAAGTGAACGATGGTGGAGACTCCGTTGGCGTAGGTAACGGCACGACTTTGCTTCTCGAAGTCGAATCGGGCGAAGATGTAGCAGGGGAACATGGCCTGATAAAAGAGCACTTTGCCTCGCTGGGTCGCTTTGTGGTAGCGAATCCGGGGGCAAAACGTCTCGACGTTCTCAAGCTGATGCACATGAGCCGCTGCAATGTGTTCGCATTTTACCTTCGTGCGGAGGGTGAACCAGGCACTACCGTCTGGAAAATGGTTGGGGGGGAGCTCGGGCGGAATCACGGTAACGAGAGACAAGCGGGTGGGGTTAGGTGGTGCGACATTAGGTGAGGAATTTGCGAATAATCGGAAGAAGCAACTCGGTACGCTTGTGCCAGGTACCAAGTTTACCCACGCGATCTTTGAAAAACTGAGCGTCCGGTTCGGAAGCGTCCGGCAGATGGCTTTGGATAGATTCGAGCCGCTCCGTGCCGCTATCAAGATGGGGGGAGAGTTCTTCTCGTATAAAGCCGCCTACAAGCTTCTTCAGCTCGGTCTCAGCAACGAAGTAGTCGCGGCGTGCGCCCGCGACATACACGGCTCGAACAGCCCCCAAAGAGCGCAGAATTTTGAGACCCTGGCTGGTGGATCCCTTGCTGATTTGGAGCCGGGAAAGAATCTCGTCAAAGGAGAGAGGCTCCGGTGAAATGTAGAGAAGGCCGTAGATTTCTCCTATCGACTTTGGCAAACCGAGCACACGCACCCCATTCACGAAGAGGTCTATAACGCCTGTCTCTAAGGCAGTCAGACTGCTTTCGGAGGCATCGCTCTCTAGAATTAATTGGGTTTGTGGCATCTCTATTGAATTCTAATTCCTCTAACCTTTCAGGGGAGTGAGTTCAAGAAATATTGAACAGAATATGCGATTTAGACGCTCTGCATCGTGAAACGTTCAATTGTCTGGTTCGCTTCCGGAGATCCCTTCACGGGGTTGAACTTGCATGGGCGCGGTTCGTTTGCGAATAGGGGGCCACATGGTGGATTCCGACTTTCAGCATACATTGGCCAAATCGAGTTCCTTGGCAGGGACCTCCCTGCACACGGGCGAAAAGGTTACGCTCACCCTCAAGCCAGCTCCCGCTAACCACGGACTGAAGTTTCGACGGATCGATCTCAAGGACGAACCATTTATTGATGCGCACGTTTCAAAGGTTCAGAAAGTGGAGCGGGCCACGACTCTAGCTGAGGGTAGTGTGAAGGTGCATACGGTTGAGCATGTCATCTCGGCCCTCACGGGTATGGGCGTCGACAATGCAGTCATCGAGATGGATGCAAACGAACCGCCTATCGGCGACGGTAGCTCCGCTCCATTTGTCGAGTGCATCAAGCAAGCTGGTCTAGAGAAGCAAGAGTCGCTGCGAAACGTGTATGAGATCCGCGAGCCCATTCATAAAGAGTTTCCTAACGGATCCATTCTAACGATCGTACCTGATAAGAAGTTTCGGGTTTCTTGCACGCATGCTGGTCCAAACGGTCGGATGACGCAGTACCTGAGCATGGACATCACGCCGGACACCTATGAGAATGAGATCGCGGCAGCGCGAACGTTCGTGTTTTATGAAGATGTGAAGCCACTCATGGAGAAGGGTCTGATCAAAGGTGGGAGTCTGGAGAATGCGGTTGTCATTCGCGATGACACCACCTTGAGCAAAGAGCCCCTACGCTTCGAAAATGAGTTCGTTAGACACAAGATTCTCGATATTATCGGTGACCTCGCTTTGTGCGGAAAACGCTTCATGGGCCATGTGATTGCGGTCATGCCTGGACACGCTTCCAATACGGAAATGGCGAAATTACTAAGCGCGCACTTCGCAAAGCAGGCCTCCATGGTGAAACCCGTATCGATTCCCACCGGCAAAGCTGTGCTCGATGTGAACGAGGTGATGCAGATCCTCCCGCATCGCTTTCCATTCCTCATGGTGGATCGAATTGTCGACTTCGAAGGTGACAACAAGTGCACCGGTGTGAAGGGCGTGACCATTAATGAGCCCTATTTTGTGGGCCACTTCCCGGGTCACCCAGTGATGCCAGGCGTTCTGCAAGTGGAAGGAATGGCCCAAGTGGCGAGCATCCTGATGCTTCGCAAGAGCGAGAACCAAGGGAAGATTGGTTATTTCATGAGCGCGGATAAGGTGAAATTCCGCAAACCTGTCTTCCCAGGCGATAGTCTGTTCATCGAGGCTGAGATCGTGAAAATTCGCCGAAACATCGGCATTGCGACCGCACGCTGTCTTGTGAATGGCGAAGTTGTTTCTGAGGCTGATCTGAAGTTCAGCCTCTTCGCTCCCTAACCACAGTATAGCATTCCTTCGTGACTCAGGAAATCCACCAAACCGCTGTGATCGACCCCCGGGCTATGCTCGGCGAGGACGTCATGATTGGTCCGTATTGTGTCATTGAAGGGCCAGTTCAGTTAGGGGATCGATGCCATCTCAAAAGCCACGTCGTCGTTTCAGGACTGACCGCGGTCGGCTCTGACAATGTCTTTTATTCATTCGCCGCAGTGGGCGAGCAAACTCAGGATCTGAAATATACTGGTGAACCAACCCATTTGGAGATCGGTAGCCACAATGTCTTTCGCGAGAACGTCACGATTCACCGAAGCACTGCTACAGACGGAAAGACCGTCCTCGGCAGCCATGGAAACTACCTCGCTTATAGCCATGTTGCTCACGACTGTGTCGTAGGAGATCACGTCATCTTTTCTAACAATGGCACGCTTGCGGGCCACGTGGTGGTGGAAGACCACGTTGTCATCGGTGGGCTAACCGCAGTGCATCAATTCTGCCGCATTGGTCAACATGCGATCACCGGTGGCTGCAGCAAGATTGTCCAAGATGTGCCGCCTTTCATGATTGCCGATGGGAATCCTGCCGAGGTTCGCGGCATCAATAAGATTGGTTTGGAAAGGCGAGGCTTCGAGGACACCAACATCCGCGCCCTGCGAGAGGCTTACAAACTGCTCTATCGCGAGAAGCTCAACGTCCAGCAGGCCCTTGAAGCCATGGATGAACGGTTTGCGGATGATCCGCTCGTCCAACAACTGAAAAGTTTCGTAGAGTCTAGTGACCGCGGTATCATTCGCTAAGGTCGTACTCTCCACCGTCTCTCTTATTTAAGTGCAGGATCCAGCATTTGTTAAACGCGCTTTCTCGGACATCGCAGACAGCTATGTTCTTACGAACCACGTCCTCAGCTTTGGAACAGATATCCTCTGGCGTCGGAAATTCGTGCGCGGCGTCAAAGCAGACGAGCCCATACATGTACTCGATGTGGCGACTGGCAGTGGTGATGTGGCCAAAGAAATCCTCCGTCAATGTCCTGACATTGACGTTGTCGCTACAGATTTCTGTCAGCCCATGCTCGCCACTGCCCGGAATTCTGGGCTCACTAACCTCGTTGTCGCCGATGGCATGCAGCTACCCTTCGACAACGCTGCCTTCGACATCGTGACCGTAGCTTTCGGTCTCCGAAACATGGCTTGCTGGAAGGACGCCCTGAGTGAGTGGCGACGCGTACTCAAGCCTGGTGGCAAGCTTCATGTTCTGGATTTTTCGCAGCCCACTTGGCAGCCCTTCAAACAAATCTACCTCTTCTACTTGCACAAAGTGCTGCCAAAGATCGCTGGCTTACTCACGGGTCACGGGTCGGCCTACGACTACTTGTCGAACTCCATCAACCAGTTTCCGCACGGTCGGGCCATGTGCGCCCTGATCAGCGAGGCCGGTTTTACTGACGTCAATGCCAACCCCTTAAGTGGCGGGATCGCCGCGATCTACGTTGGCCTAGCCGATTAAAACAACAGAACGACTGCTGGCAAACTCAGCGCCGCCCAGCTCAATGCGTGGAGAGCATCGATACTAAGGCGTTTCCGCATCACATAAATGCCAAAGGCAACGACGACCACCAGCCCCATAATAATATAGTAGCGCACCATATTGCTACTGGGTTGTTTCGACTCCACATACGCTAGCCAAATGACGGTGCCTAACAGAAGAAAGAGCCAGACACCAATGCGCGCCTCGATTGATTGCCAATCTTGTTGGTGAGGTTTTTCCTGAGGAAGATTCTGGTGTTCATGACAAGCAATCGACAATAGGACGAGGCTCACCAGAAGCGTCTGTGCGATCATCAGCTGCAGAGCCGCAGGAGGCACACTCGCCATGCCAAAGGTCGGCAAGAGCACGCCAGCCGAATACACACCACCACGTACAATCTCGCGAGGAAGCGCCACCTTAGGTCCAATTTCTACGCGTGCAAAGAAGAGATAGAAGAGTACGGCCACCGCAAGAAAGATACCGAACTCCATGATCGTCGTGGAGAGCGACCAGAAGATCAGGCGCGCCAAGATGATTAAGCCTACCAAGAGGGCCCCCATGAAGTAGGGGCGGTGATTACGAATAAAACGATGACGCCAGGTCGTACGACGACGAGAGGCCTCTAACAAACGGTCACCAAGGGCAATCACCCACACGGTCAGCGGCAACGCCGTATGAACCGATGTCGAGAGGCGCACGTTGGTCACTTCCGCGAAGAGAGCCTGCCAGCTCCAAGCAGAGAGCGGTGCGAGGATACAAAGGGCCGTAGGCCACAGCCACCAGGGCATGCGCCCGGGACTATTCTCCCCATCGACGGACATGTGGACGCTCTACCGCGAGATGCGGCGATTGACAACCGTCCATCGCTCTTTCCAAACACCCCACCAGCCAAGTCACCAAGCAACCCGCATAAAGGGCCGTCCAACGGGCCACGTTGACAACGTCGTCTCGGTGATTTCCGGTCCCAACGCTTGCCAGGTCGACCAGACCTTCAGATCAGCGCTGGTTTCCACGCGATGTTCGCGCCCGGCGGTGAGCCGCAAATGGACACACTCGCGGTAGACTACCGTCATTTGAGGTGTCTGAAAACGCTCGACCACTCGGATATAGCCGTTGTCGTTTGTCGTGATGATGAGATCTCCAGTCGGAGAAAGGGTCACCGCTCGCGGCTCGGCAATCTTATCACCGGGCGTAGAGAAATGTTGGCCATCGCCATTCCTGACATTCCCCCTAGGCGCCCCACTGACAAATCGCCAGATCAAGCCATTGGTATCGACATACCAGACATCACCACCCTTCTGCGTCGCCAGAAAGAATCCTCCAGTTGGAAGAAAAGCGACGCTCCGCGCAGACTCCAGCCCGACACTCGTCGCAGGGACGCCGTCGATCATCGGTTCGTCCGTCGTGCCGTTCCCAGCAATTACTGTGAGCCCTCCATCGGCGCCCACACGGTAGACACGATGGCTCGTTCCGGCGGTGCCATCGCCCGCCCGCGAGCTCACGACCAGCGCTCCGTAAGGATCCACAGTCAAATTACCTGGATCCGTCAGATTGGAGACGACCACCTCGATCCCCCCATCAGGGGTCCATCGTTTTACCTGATTCGTACCGTTGAAATAGACCAACTGCTCGTCGGGGCTCACCCACAGACCGCGTCCAGGACCAAAACCATCTGGGTCGTTGATCAACGTGGTGAGTTGGCCCTCGCGATCTACCTTGCAAATGCGTTGATTGAAGAAATCGAGGATGTAGACCACGCCGTCTGGTCGCACAAAGAGCCCATTCGGATTGTCGAGCTGAATCTCGGTGGCCAGCCCTTCCTCGCCATTCATACCAGCGACGTGCGTGCCGGCATGGGTATGAAGAATCCCTGCGGCATCGATCCTGAGCACACTGTGAGATTCCTTGTCCGCGATATAGAGGTTCCCCGCTCCATCCGCCATGGTCATGTGCGGATTCGACAGCTCGACTTCTCGCGCAAAAGCCCCCTCGAAAGAGGCTTTCCAGAAATTCTCATCATCCTCATCGCCCACCCCGGCCAGCGTCTTTAACGTGCCGTAGCTGGCAAAGACACGATCTCGGTCAGAAACCAGTTCCTGGGCTGTCGCAATCGGCATCAGTAGCGCAAGAATCAGTTTGAATCGAAATACAAGCATAGGACAAGCTACTCTGCGGCAAGCATGGCAGCAATGGATGCCTTGTCGGCTGCATCTCTCTGAGCATAATGAAACAATGATCCGACGGCTCCTCGCTACACCCCTCTTCTTCGTGCTCATCTCGTGTGGGAACGAATCGGCATCTACCACCCCGACGCGCACCGCAGGTCCGCAGGCATCACTGCCAACGATCACGCCTGGCTCGCTCACTGTCCTCAAGACCTTCTCCAGCGGTTCAGCGCCGGAAGAGCCACTCTTCGAGGACGTAGCTACAGCCGCGGGGATCGACTTTGTCAATCCCATCGACAACGCCCATCCACTCAACCGCCTCTACATCAGTGGCTTCGCCTCCAGCGGAGTGGCCGTTGGCGACGTCGATGCCGATGGCTTACCCGATCTCTACCTGACCCGAGGCCCAGGGGCCAATCGCCTCTATCGCCAAACGGCTGCGTTTCAGTTCGAAGACATCACCGAGCAGGCTGGCGTGGCCATGGCGGACATCTGGAGTTCAGGTGCCGCTTTCGCCGATGTGAATGGTGACGGTCACCTCGATCTCTACGTGTGCGCCTATGACTCTCCCAATCGGCTCTTTCTCAATGACGGTGCAGGCAATTTCCAGGACAACGCTAGCGAAGCAGGCGTGGCCGTGAAGGACGCCAGTCTCTCAGCTCATTTCCAAGATTATGATCAAGATGGGGATCTCGACTTCTACTTGGTGACAAATCGGCTTTACCGCGCGGGTGGTTTGCCTCCCAAAGAGCCTACCCACATCATTGATGGCAAACCTGCTATTCTGCCAGAGTTCGAGCGCTACTATAAGCTCGAGCAAACGGGACAGAATCGCTTCGTAGTGACAACCAAGGGAAGACCCGATCAGCTCTTTCAGAACGACGGCACGGGTAAATTCACCAACGCAACAGAAAGCGCAGGCATCACTGGAGACCACTACGGGCTCTCCGCCACATGGATCGACTACGACCAAGACAACGACCTCGATCTCTATGTGGCCAATGACTTCAAAGATCCAGACAGACTGTATCAGAACCAGGGCAACGGCACCTTTCGAGATGTGATACAACAAGTTGTTCCGCACACGCCGTGGTTCTCGATGGGTAGTGACGCCGCTGATATGAATAATGACGGGCTTGTGGATCTGTTCGTGTTAGACATGTCCTCCACGACGCACTACAAACAGAAACTCAACATGGGCGACATGGCTCGCCACGCCAGCTTCATGGACAAGGCCGAGCCCAGGCAACTTATGCGCAACGCCTACTTCCTCAACAGCGGCATGGGCCGCTTCCTGGAAAGTGCCCACCTCAGTGGCCTGGCGAGCTCAGACTGGTCGTGGGCAGTTAAGTTAGCCGACTTTGACAATGACAGCCTAACTGATGTGCTCATCACCAATGGCATGACGGCAGAATTGACCAATGCCGACTTAGGCAGAAATCAATCTGAGTATGTCGGTCGTGAAGAATGGTCCTACCTCAAGGATCAACCACGCCGGACGGAGCCCAACATGGCTTTCCGCAATCGTGATGGATTCCAATTCGACAAGACAGCCAAAGCCTGGGGCATTGACCACGACGGCATGAGTTATGCAGCCGCCTGGGCCGATCTTGATCGCGACGGTAATCTCGACTTGGTCGTGGGTAATTTGAATGAGAATGTTAGCGTTTATCAACATCGTGGTAGCGCTAACTCAAGGTTACTCGTTTCTCTCCGCGGACTCGGAAAAAACCCGTATGGCATCGGTGCAAAGGTCACCGCGCGCACGGGTAGACGCACGTTGACTCGTGTGCTCAATCCCGCCACAGGCTTCATGTCATCAAACGATCCCATTATTCACTTTGGGCTAGGAGATGCGGCTATCATCGACGAACTCGTAATCACTTGGCCTACTGGCACAATCCAGGTATTGACCGGCGTCGAAGCAAATCGCCACTTACTCATCGCTGAGCCTAACCAATCAATTAAGAGGGACGAGCTGGCAACGGTGTCGATGTACATTCCTGTCGAGGACAACAATCTCAGCGTGGCGAAGCACACCGAAACGACATTCGACGACTTCGCAACCCAACCGCTTCTGCCAAACAAGCTCTCTCAGCTCGGACCAGGCGTATCTACCGTGGACCTCGACGGTGATGGTGATGATGACGCCATCTTTGGCACCGCTCGTGGAGAAAAGCCTCATGCCCATTTCTTTCATGCCGGGCAATGGCTCGTCGGCTATTTCAAAGTTGGCAGGTATGACGCCCAATGCGAAGACATGGCCCCCTTGCTTTTCGACGCCGATGCTGATGGCGACATGGATTGGTTTGCCGTGAGTGGAGGCGTTGAAGCTGGTCAGGCAACGCATCTGTTAGAAGATCGCCTGTATGTGCAACAGAAGCCTGATCAATTTGTCAAAACGACTAAAGCTCTTCCGAATCGCCCAGTCAGCGGCGGAGGGGCAGCCGCAGCGGATATCGATCGAGATGGCGATCTCGACCTCGTCGTCACAGGCCGAGTCATTCCTGGTCAGTACCCTCTGAGTCCAGGAAGCGCTATTCTTCGCAACGATTCCAAAGTGGCTAACGAGCCCGTCTTTAAGGACGCCACAGACACGATGGCACCCGGCTTAAAGACTCTTGAGATGGCAACCAGCGCGCTCTGGTCGGATGTGAACAACGACGGGTGGGTCGATCTCCTCGTCACCACGGAGTGGGGACCCGTTCGCGTCTTCCTCAACCGCAGCGGGGTGCTCGAAGACGCAACAGAAAGCGCCGGGCTAGCCGATTACCAGGGTTGGTGGAACGGCATCGCCGGCCGCGACTTTGACAACGACGGAGACATCGACTACGTCGCGACCAACTTCGGGCACAACACAAAGTATCACCCCACCAACGAGCAACCGAGCCGAATCTATTACGGAACATTCGGCGAAACCGCTACCCCGCAAATCATCGAGGCCAAGGTCTATGGGCAGACGGTCTTGCCTGTGCGTGGAAAGAGTTGCTCACAGAACGCCATGCCCTTTGTCCGCGATAAATTTCCGACCTATCACGCCTTCGCGTCAGCTACCCTGACAGAGATTTATTCGGACCAGGCCCTCGATACCGCCAAGCGTTTTGAAGCAAACACGCTCTCTACCTCGCTATTAATCAACGATGGCCAGGGCAAATTCACTGTAAAGCCCTTGCCAGAACTGGCCCAGATCGCTCCTGGTTTCGGGGTGGTCGCGACCGAAGTAAACGGTGATGGCAATGCCGACCTTTACCTCGTTCAGAACTTCTTCACGCCACAACGTGAAACGGGAAAGATGGCCGGTGGACTTAGCGTACTTCTGCTAGGTGATGGCAAGGGGAATTTCAAGCCGCTTTGGCCTAACGAAAGCGGCCTAGTCGTCCCAGGTGATGCAAAAGGCCTGGCCACCATGGATTTCAATATCGATGGCTGGGTCGACTTTGTCGTCACCAACAACAACGCCCATCCTCAAGTGTTTCTTAATAACTATGCTGCTCAAACCAGCAACACTGCAGTCACAGTCTCACTGGTCGGTTCGCTAGGAAACCGAAAAGGCATTGGAGCCCGTGTGACGCTGGTTTCCACGAGTGGCCAACGCCAAACTGCCGAAGTTTATGCCGGCGGTAGTTACCTCTCCCAATCAAGCAGCCAGCTTCACTTTGGAAGCACCGAAGCTGATCCAGCTGATCAGGTGGAAGTGCGCTGGCCAGACGGAACCACGAGCACATCTTCCATCACGAACGACGGCCGCCTGGAAATTGAGAAACAGGATGACTAAACACGACCCCGTTGATGATGTCGCAAGATTTTTCGGCATGCAACCACCGGCGCGAAGGAACTCTAGCCAATCCTGCTGCGCTGGATGCGACTACAAACCTAACAGCACACGAAGCCGATAATAACCACCAGCTGTAGCTGACGTGCGTGACGCCTCGTCGTCACGAGCACTTGTGCTATCGCCGATCGCCTCAAGCTCGGCCACGCTTTTCCAGGCTGGATCACTCAAACTAGCGGTATGCTCAAGAGCGTAGAGAACCCCGGTGACGCTGCTCCAGGTGAAAGCAAGCCCATTGGTATCTCTCGTTAAACTGGTAATCCGAAGCAGCGACGTGGGATCGTTAGGATCCGTTCCGGCGAAAAGTTCGGCATCGTTATCCATGCCATCACCATCCGTATCAATTAGATTCGGCATCTGTGGCTCTTGGCCACCACCGGGTTCTCCCGGAGTGCCTCCGATCGCCGCACTCGCCACCCACCGATCTGCACTGCCCAGGTCACCTGGCTCTTCCAGGGAAACGGGAACCAGGGCATAGCCTTCGCCGTCTGCCTGGCTCGGCCAGGCAGCGCCATCATTGTAGCTGAAGTCCATGATGGGCGTGCCTCCACCGAAAGACAGTTTCAACCGCTCACCATCATCGCTGAGGCGATTTGCGTCGTTGCCCTGATACTCACCTGCTACGTTGGCTCCTTCGCCATTGCGCTCTAAAAAAGCTTCCGTATTCCGAACGACTAGAACAGTTTCGCCCGGCGCTAACATCGTCACCGCACTGCCATCGAAATCGAAATCGATTCCCTTGGTAAAACGTACACCGCGCAAGTCCAAGGTCGTTGTTCCGCGATTGTGGAGCTCGATGTACTCAAAGTCCGACGTGCCAAAGCCGAGCTCTTGCTCGGCATCCGTGGCAGATGACGGATGGTACATGAGTTCCGAGAGACGCAAATCGTCTTGCAAAGTCGTCAGACTGCTCGGCTCCGTTGTGGTGAACTCCACGGCCTCCGACCAATTGCTAGTGCGATCCATCGAATCGACCATCCGCACACGAACACGATAGGTTCTGCCAGCCCGCACCGTCGACGCGGGAATGGTCATTTCCTCTTGGAAAGTGTCCATCCTGCCAGATTCCCACTCAGCATTCCACTCCCAATTAAACTTAGCGCTAGGATCGTAGCTAGGCAGGCTTGGGTCAGAGATTTCTGCCAAACGCCACTCCATGGCACCAAATGGATCACCGGGATTGAAGATCGATCCCCCACTTTTAAAAGCTGTGGTTTTGAAGGTCAGACCGTCGACAGGGAACCCATCAGGCCCCTCGTAAGTAGCTGTTGGCTTCGCAGGAGACAAGGGGTCGTCGCCAAGCCAATCTAAGTAATCATCGCGGCCTTCCTGTCCCGAAAGTCCAGAGTCTCTGGACTGCGCTGTTGTAGGGCCGTTGCCCCCAGTCCAGGAGCCACCATCCCAAGCAAACGCCTTCATTCCGTCCACCCATTCACGTATATCATCGGGAATGGACTCACTACCCGCTTCTCTTGGACCACCGACCCAGCGATCTCGCTCGGCGAGGCTGAAAGGCTCTAACTTATCCGCTATTCGGTCTAGCATGGTATTGAGTTGGTCCGTTTGCCAGATCAGATCACGCACTTCGCGAACCGTATTCCTGTAACCAATATCCAGGAGTTCACGATCTTCAGGTTGACGATTATCATCTTTCGCCCCCATCGCTTGTTTCACCCAATCCACGCCACCATTCCAGTTCGGTCCCCAACTCGTCTCTGAATCCCAGGGCAAGGTGTGCTGCAAACCTAACGGATGTTTTTCCGTCGGTGGAGTAAAGTAGAACGTCCGGTTCTTAACATGCTCCGCTAGGTTTGGAGCCACATCAAAGTGCCGCACGGCTTCGATGATCGCATGGTAACGGTAATAGTGATCATAATTGATATATTGATTCAGCCAAGCAATGTCTTTGTCTCGCCGCGCCCCCAGAAGGATGTTAGAATAATCGGCCGCTTCATCCCCAGAAAACTTGCCTTGCACACGCTTGACGTCGTTTCCATTGAGGCGCGTACTGACAAGCTTGTAGAGGTTGCCGTCAGCGAGCCCATGAGCATCAAGAAAGCGGGAGTCATAGTCTTCGATGGCCAGAAACATACCAAAGAAATCGCCCGTCCACTGCGCTTCCCTGTTCGGCCCGAAGATCGATCCTTTGGGAACTTCATCACGGCCTTTGACCACGCGGAAGTGATACCAATGCGATGCAGGCGCCGGAACATCGACCAAGTTCCACAGCATATGGTTGATGAACTCATTAATCCCGTAGTTGTAGCCGCCACGTGAGGCGTTGAGCTTACCCGAATTCAAGGTGCGCCATTTCTCCGGGTAGGGATCCCCCCAATGGTCATGAAACTGCGCATGATTCCCGCGATTGAAACGGAATCGCATGCTTCGCTTGCCTTCGCCGCCATAACGGTCATTCCGCTGGCGTAGACGATACTTGATATGATCATAGACGACGCCGTTGTAGACAAACGTCCCGTTCCAGTTGAAGGCACTGCGCGTATCGAAGTTATCCCGACCCACTTGATCACCGGAGCTATAGGCGATGCATTGATCGAACTCATCTTCATCGGTTAGGAGGAAATACACGGGTAGCGACGTCATGACCTCCTGTGGATGGGTGTAGGGCTCCCCATCAGGATGCACCGAACGGGTATTGGCGAGGTATTCAGGCACGCCATCATAGACAAAGTAGGCAAAGTTTAACGAAGGGTCATCGGCGTGAGGCACCCTTACAGAGCCGCCTAGCCCATCAGTTGCGCGAATGCGGTAGCGCACGAGTGTGCGATTGCTTGCCTGCACTGGCAACGTCGCCGTGTAGACGCCATCACCGGCCATCTCGTCATCACCAGCGCCGTCATCTAGCATTTTCACCTTTTCCCAATTAACCGCATCTTCAAACTCGGGGTTGGGTTCGCGAGGGTCGTTGGGACGGCTTTTCCAAACACTCGACGAATGGGCCTTCAATGATTGAATGTAGTCGCCGGGCGCCACCACTTGATAGAGCACTTCTACTGTATCGACCGCATCGATATCAGTCACCTTCGCCGTGATCACGGCAGCCTCACTGGTAGTCGGCATCTTCGGATCATGATCGACCTGGCGAATGAGCGGTGGCGCATTCGCCACGACCGTACTATTTTGCTCCCAGGGAGTCGGTGCGTCGATCGCGGATCGCCAGCTCCCACCCAGATCGTTGTCCACATCGACGTCGATTAACTCCATGGAGACCCCGTCACCGTTCGCCGCAATGGGCCATGGAAAGGTCGATTTGTAGTTCACCTCATCCACGACAACGTCGTCCGCATCCACGAGACGAACCTGTTCGCCGTCATTGTCCAAGGTGCCACCACTCCACTCATCAAAAGCCTTCTCCCCACCGACAAAGATGGACCCAAATTTCGCGTCGAAGTGCGACTTGTTCTCCGTGATTACGAGAAACGCCTGTGGCTCCAACGTGACCCCAGCCGCAAACGTGTAGTCGATCCCATTGTTAAACTGCCACCCCGCCAAGTCGGCAGGTTCGTCCCCAGCATTATAGAGTTCAATAAACTCCACGTGTTCGGTCTTTGGCTCCGGATCATAGTGGATTTCATTGATGACGACTCGGGGAGCCGCCTGGAGAATCGGGGATAAGGCTCCTAGTGCCAGGAGCCCAAGAATTGAGCGAATGGGGTTCATCCTAGAAACCTACGCTGGCAACGGGCTGACAAGCAAGCTTCTCTCTAACCCACACTTCGCTCCTGGCGAAGCTCGCTCTGGCGCTTAAAGAAAGCGCGACGGCGCTCGTCTATGAAAGCGTCATCATAGATGCGATGGCCTAATTCACGAAAACCGGTCTCCAGCTCGGTCACGCTCATCTTCTCCGGCAGATAGTTCACGTCGAACAACGTGCAGAGTTCCCAGGCGCCTTCTTGCAACAAGCGTTTGTCCCGCTTCAGCCGTTCATAGAGTGGCGTCCCAGGAAAGGGCGTCATGATCGTAATCTGCACTTCATAAAGACCCGTCTCTCTGACGAACTCGAAGACAGATTCAAATGACGTCTTGTCTGTATGATCCAATCCTAACACAAAACATCCATTCACGGTGATCCCCGCATCTTGGATCGTTGCGATGGCTTCTCGATATTTGTCGACCTGACGATGTTTCCAATTCGCCTTCTGCTCAAGCCCATCGAGCCCATGCGTGCTAGGGCTTTCCAATCCCACCAAGACCTGGGCACATCCAGCTTCCTTCATGAGACGGAGGAGTTCCAGATCCCGCGCGACAGAAATGTCCGTTTCCGTGAACCAGCGTAAGCCTTCAGGAATCAGCGCAGACACAAGTTCACGGCCATGACGTTTGTCCGCAAAGGTGTTGTCATCTGCAAATTCGATGAACGGGTGCTTCCACTGCTCCTTGATTCGGTGAATCTCTTCGATCACTTTTGGAATCGGCTTCGTCTTAAAGCCCGGACTCAACCGAATCGACGCCGCACAGAAATCACAATGATAGGGGCACCCACGTTGGGTCTGCACCGTGAGACGATTGTATTTTGAAATGTCTAACAGGTCGAAACGCGGCATGGGCGCTTCGGCCAGATCAAAGGACTGACCCCGCGCATCATACCGAGGCTTGAGTTGATTCCGCTCTAGATCAGCAAGGACATCGCGCCAGACAGGCTCACCTTCACCGATCACAATCGCATCGGCATGCGGCGCGGCATCGTCAGGAACCATCGTGACGTGCAGCCCACCAAGAATTACGGTGACGCCGGCCTCACGGTACCCGTCCGCCAACCAATAGGCATCTTTGATCATCGCCGTGAAGCTCGAAATGGCCACGACGTCGAAATTGCCCGGCAATCCATCTAGCGCATCAATGTCAGGAACCTCAACGTAACTGATCTCGACCGATTCCGGAGTGAGTCCAGCCAACGTCAACAAGCCAAGGCTTGGCAGCGAAGCAATGACCTTACTCCGCTCAACAAACCCCGGTAGATTCAGGCCCATCTCCATCAACTCTTGGTTGTGGCAACGCACGCCACTGAGCGCAATCAGCCCGAGCTTCATGACGCAGGCCAGCCAACAAACGTGAAGATGATCCCAAACAGCACGCCGCCCACAGGGATAAAGAAGAAGTGCCGAAACGGCTTTCGCCACGCCGTTAGGAAACAACACGTGGGCATGGCAATGGCGCCCACAATAAAGCTCACACAAGCCCACCCCGCCCATGGTGCCTGGAGCTTAAGAATGTAGTGGGTCAATGCAAAGCCCATGTTCACAAACGCCAGCCCGAAGAAAGAGATATGACCAAGCCGCGTCAGACGTCTTCGGAAACTATTGTAACCACCCATCCAATCCTCGCGATGAAAGAATAGCCCAATGATTGCTCCGGACACCACGCCAAGAAGCATGCCAATCCAAATGGCTTTGAGAATAGAAATCGTGATGATGTCAGGCATAGATAGTTAAGTTAGCATTCCAATCAATGAGGCTCGGGTATCCCGCCAGCATCGGGGCCTGGAAAGGTCCCTACCCTATGAAGCGCATTGTTTAAGAGAAACGTGTTCGTTTGCAGTTAAGGTTGAGCAAGCACATGGCACACATTTGCCCCGCCAAAGCCGCTGCTGTTATTGATGGCAAGTTTCACATCAGCATCCATCGATTCCGTAGGAAGACACAAGCCCTCACAAGCCTCATCCGGGTTTTTTAGATTACGATTCCCGGGCAAGAAGCCGCCCCTCAAGGACAACACGGTAAGCGCCGCTTCAAGCACTCCTGATAGGCTGAGGCCATGCCCCGTCAGTCCTTTCGTACTCACCACCGCTGGTCTCGCGGCCCCAAAGACAGATCGCAAGGCAAGGGCTTCCGCGCGATCACCGGCTGGCGTGGAGGTCGCATGCGCATTCACGTAGTCAATGGCGGCTTCGTCCACCTTAGCAAATTGAAGCGCCCGTTTCATTGCCGTGACAATCCCGGTCCCTTCGGGGTGAGGGCTCGCCACATGATAGCCGTCTGCTGCCTGGCCCCAACCTACCAGGCGCGCAAGTGGTGCCCGTTTCGCCAACGACGCACGCTCTAACACCAGAGCCACGGCACCACCACTCACAACAAAGCCATCACGCGCTTGATCAAACGGACGGCACGCCATGTCTGGATCCGCATGCGTGCTCAACGCACGCATGGCATCAAAGGGCAGGACACTCTCCGCCGCGCACTCTTCGGCACCGACAACGATCATCCGATCTTGTCGGCCAAAGGCAATTTCATCATAGGCCGAGCCCAACGCATGACTGCTAGAAGCACAGGCCGAGACAAAGCCGCAGCTGGCTCCCCGGATACCGTATCGAGCAGCCAGATTGAAATTCAGCGTGCCTGCAACCGAGCGCACGACCCCAAGCGGATGCCCCCGCTGCGATCCGTCCTTATCATACACACTCAAATGGTGTCGTAGGAGCATCGGCGACCCTGACGAAGCCCCAAAGAGCCCTGTAGACCCGTCCCCGAGTTGATCC
>Ga0222717_10000372_pt1 | contig 38651 bp, 34 predicted proteins | sample C33_18DmetaG_FD_165053 | JGI IMG/M metagenome (GOLD analysis project Ga0222717, IMG submission 165053) | Estuarine water microbial communities from San Francisco Bay, California, United States - C33_18D | ecosystem: Environmental > Aquatic > Marine > Unclassified | place: USA: California... | reverse complement strand
ATGTTTACGCTTCCAACGGCGAGCCTCTTCCAACTGCACTCTGCAAAACATTTTAATTAACACTTTCGGATTGATCATTATTTGTTGTTTTCATCTCTCCGATAAAAGAGCCTCTTCTGCAATTTGCAGATGAGGCTTTTTCTTTTTGTACTTTATCAATCTGTTTGCCAGAACTATTGATTAATCTGTTATTGAGCAGATCTGAGTAGGCACAATTTTGATTTCGCTGTTTTCTTTAGCTTGCTGTATTGAAAGTTCAAATACGATTTGGAAGTGATGAGCTCCTCGCAGCGCAGTGTGGAGGACTAGGCGGGCAAGGACTGTTTTACTGCTTTCTCGGGAATGGATTTGCCAAGCCTTGTGTCGTCGCGATACCATCGAATTCTTGAATATACGTAAGTTTATGAAAAGGCCTTTAGAAACCATAATTTCCGTAGCCGCTTTGGTCGGCTTGCTTTGCAGTTCTTATGCGCACGAAAGCCGTCAGCCCACTGGCCTGATCGCTCCCAATAGTGATTGGAAGTATGATGACGATGGCGAGGCTGATACCGGGTGGGAGACGCCTGAGTTCAATGATGAAATCTGGGGGACAGCACAGTCGCCTTTGGGCTATGGAGAGCACTATCTAAATAAGCCCCATCTTGTGAGGGGAAGAATCGACTATTATTTACGGCATCAATTCACGGTGAATGATCGCACTGCGATTCCTAGTTTGATTCTGCGTGCTCGTTACGATGATGCGTTTGTCGTGTATTTGAATGGAACCGAGTTGACGCGCACGCACCGATTGGATGGTAGCTCGGTGCGGAATCACGAGGCCATTGAGTTCGAGACCTTTGCGTTGGCGGCGACTGCGCTGCGTAACGGTGTGAATACATTGGCTGTCAGGCTGGTTAATCGGGAACGAAATAGTTCAGACGTCGTGTGGGATGCTAATTTACTGGCGGGCGATATGAGCGTTGTAGTTTCGAAGGCATCTGTTCCGAAGCTCAGGGCACAGGCAACCGCGCCGCATAGTATTGTTCGCGGGCCTTATCTGCAAAATACTACCCAGGAGGAGATCACTGTGCGTTGGCGTACTAGTCATCCCACACGTGGTCGTGTCGATTACTGGATGCCAGGCAGTGAGGAACGTTTTTTCATGCAAGAAGCTGTGCCGACGTCTGAGCACAGTGTGCGATTAACTGGCCTAGAATCAGGGAGCACTTACCATTATAAAATCACGGGCACGGATCCGAGCTATGAATTTCGGACATTACCTCCGGCGCATGAGGCGGTATCGACACGTGTTTGGATTATCGGTGACTCTGGCACTGGGAATGATAAGGCGCGTGCGGTCTATAATGCGTATCGCGAATTCACTGCAGATCGGCAGACGGATGTTTGGTTGATGCTAGGAGATAACGCGTATGGTCATGGTACGGATCAGCAGTTTCAAAATGCAGTGTTTAATATTTATAATCCATTGTTGCATACGACCTGTCTGTGGCCAGCGGTGGGTAACCATGAGACGTTATGGGCAAATCTTGACGACAATCCTTTGACTAATAATCAAGCGGATCCCTACCTCGCGATTTTTGATATGCCCAGTCAGGGCGAGGCGGGTGGTGTACCTTCGGGTAGCGAGCTCTACTACAGTTTTGATTACGGGCGGACGCACTTCATTTGCTTAGACTCGCAAGTGAGTGACCGTCGCCCAGGGGGCCCGATGTATGATTGGCTCAAGGCAGATCTGGCACAGGTAAGTGAGCAGGATTACGATTGGGTGATCGCATACTGGCATCACCCCCCGTATACACATGGCACGCATGATTCAGACAAAGAGCAGCAGCATTTTGATATGCGCGAGAACTTCCTGCCGATGCTTGAAGCGCACGGTGTTGATTTGACCTTCGGTGGTCATAGTCATACCTATGAACGTTCCATTCTGATGCATGGCCATTATGGCACCAGTGATACATATGATCCTGCGCTCCATGCTTTGGATGCGGGCGATGGTCGTGCGGATGGGGATGGCCAGTATCGACAAGGACTGGATGAGAGGCATGGTACGATCCACACGGTTGCGGGGAGTTCTGGGAAGTTTGGCGCCTTTCGAGCTGAGCATCTGCCGTTTATGGTCGAGAACCTCTCGGCTTTGGCATCGGTGGTGGTCGATATCGAAGGTCGCGCTCTGCGGGTGACGACTCTTGGGAGCCAGGGGGAAACGCTCGATAGCTATACTTTGCTAAAAGATTGAGGTTTCAATGGCTTGGAGTGTTTACATCTTACGCTGTGGTGATGGGAGTCTCTATACAGGCACGGCGACGGATGTGGCGCGGCGCTTTGGCGAGCATCAAGCGCAGGGACCGAAGGCGGCGAAATATGTGCGTGGCCGTGCGCCGTTGAAATTAGTGCATACACGCGAGGTCGGGACACGATCGGAGGCGTTAAAAGAGGAGTGGCGTATTAAGCGACTCAGCCGAGCGCAGAAGGAGGCCTTGCTTTTGGTTTAAGAGTCAGTCTGTCGTGATTTGAGGTGTCGTTAGATTTCAGCGGATGGTTGATCTGATGAACTAATAAGACTGTGCTGGAGGTCTCGATCTCGGTTCGTTGATACCGTCGTTTGTGACGCGGACGTATCGCCAGTGAGAGCCGAGGACGTGGCGATTAATGCTACTGTTGAACTGCTATACGTATCTGTCCCGTACGCCTCTGCCGATGCTAGACGATTGATACTGTTGGCCACAAAAAATCCCTAAAGCTATATGCATTAAGGATTTCTAAATGGTACACCCGGAGGGACTTGAACCCCCAACCTCCTGATTCGTAGTCAGGCGCTCTATCCAATTGAGCTACGGGTGCTTATTGGGAAGCCGGGATAAAGACAAAGTGGGTGCATGAGATCAAGCAGAACTTTGCGAAAGATTAACTTTTTTCAAACTAGCTTCGCGCTACCCTTGAAAGCGCACGAAATAGACCATGGCTGCGGCTAGAATGCCGAGACCTAGGATGCTCCACCAGAGAGGTTTAGCGAGTGCAGGTTTGCGGTTGATGAGGACGATGACGCCCCCTAATGCGAGCCAAATGACCATCTTTACGATCAGCCAAGGTTCTGTAAAGCTGTGCCCGAGCTTAGAAATCATAGCAAATCCAGCGATCAGGATGAGCAGCAGTCCGATACCACTGGTAATTGAGCCGAGTTTACGAACGGCTGCGTTGTCGCTGTTAGCGAGGCTGCGCGCGAGCAGGGCTCCGTAGCCCATGAAGAGCATGATGATTCCGGTAACGTGAAGAATTTGGTAGATATATGGAGGCATAAGCAGCACCTTTGTGAAGTTCGTAAAAAAAGCAAGCCCGACTCTCGATAGAGAGTCGGGCTGGTATCAATTAGCTAGGCTGTCGCGCTAGACTGCCTTGGGTATTTCGGAAGGAATATCGATGACGTGTGTGTCCCTGCGCTTGACCTTCTGGAGGCGAGAGCGTCGCCGAAGCATTCGGTCGAGCTTGTTGACCATCTCGTCGATTGACTTATATAGATCGTCCGTCTCGGCGTGGGCATTATGGTCGTTGCCCCGCACTTCGAGATGCCCTTTGGCGATAAATTCGTTCTGGTGTGTGCGTTTATGGGCGTCGTATTCAAGTTCCACGCGCATGCGGACAATATGATCTTCGTGCTCGAAGAGTTTTTCTACTTTTGCTTCGACCACATTTCGAATCGCATCGGTGAGATCCATATTTAACCCGGAGATGATGACATCATGTTGCTTCATATATTATTTATTCCTTTTCTATTGTGGGTTCATAGTTAACGAAGACGATTGTCCCCGCCACTTTGACAAGTCTGAGCAAAAAAAGAGCCAACACTATTTTGATCGCTACAATCAAGCGTGTTGGCATCTATTAACCTGAATATGCCAACACCTACTGAATATCTAAAACACACGTCCGTAATCATTATTACTGGTGGTTCGTCGGGTATTGGCTGCTCAATTATCAAAGCAATTAAAAACTTAGCCCCGACCGCCACGGTATGCAACCTTTCTCGTTCAAAACCAGGCGATTTTTTTGATCAACACGGTATTCATATCGCAACGGACTTAAGCGACCCAACGGCAGTCGCTGCTGCTGCGGAGCAATTAAATATAATTATAGCGGAGGCCGAGTCGGGCGAGGTATTGCTAATTAATAATAGTGGCTTTGGAGATTATGGTCGTCAGCAGGATTTGGATCGAGGGAAGCAGTTGCAGATGATTGACCTGAATGTTCGAGCGGTAGTGGATCTTACTTCCCGGTTGCTGCCGCAGATGCTAAAACGGGGTGGTTGCGTGGTGAATGTGGCGTCGACGGCCGGCTTTCAGCCGACCGCATATTTAGCGACCTATGGCGCGACGAAGGCGTTTGTGTTGAATTGGACACTGGCATTGGGTGAGGATTTGCGAGGCACGAAGGTGCGAACATTGGCGGTGTGTCCGGGCCCGACGCGCTCAAATTTCTTTAAATCAGCAGGATTTGAGACACCGCCGATGCAGGAGGGGACGAGTTTGACTCCTGATATGACGTCCGAGGAAGTGGCGGATTTGACACTGCAGGCACTGGCGGAAGGTAAGTCGCTGCTGGTGACTGGTTGGAAGAATAAGTTAATCGCATTGTTTGGCAGTAAATTTCCGATCATCGTTGTGACTCGAATCGGTGCTGCAATATTGCGCAAGATGCGTTTAGAAGCACACAAGGGAGATTCGAAATGAATCCATACGGCGAAGCAGCTCCACTGGTTGATCTGGCAATTTTTCCGGAATGGATACTACAGGAGGATGAGAATCTTCTGATTATTAATAAGCCAGGTTGGCTAGTTTGCCATCCGTCTAAGAATGGGCCGTTGTCTAGCTTGGTGGGGGTGGTTCGAGAGCATACAGGTGCGGAAAAGCTACACTTGGTCGCGCGCTTGGATCGAGAGACGAGCGGCTTGATTGTCTTTGCCAAACGTCCGTCGGTGGCACGTAAATTTCAGATGGCGATTCAGAGTCGCATCGTGAAGAAAGAATATCTGGCTATTCTGCAAGGTGAGTTTGACGGGCCGATTCATGTGGATGAGCCCATCGCTCGGCGTAGAGGCGGGCCGGTTATTGTTAAATCGGAAGTGAGTTATGACCGCACTTCGCAGACTGCAGTGACGGACTTTATACCGCTTATTTCAAAAAATGGCTATACGCTCTGTCGTGTTGAGCTTGAGACGGGACGCAAACACCAGATTCGTGTGCATGCGGAATTCCTAGAAAAGCGCTTAGTCGGTGATAAAATTTACGGACCCGATGAGACCCTGTATATCGAGTTTATCGAGAATGGCTGGACCGATAGGTTGGAAGCGGCTTTGCCGATCAAGCGTCAAGCTCTGCATTGTTATCGCTACGTGTTTAACTTTCCGGAGGGACCGATCTCATTTGCCGCACCGTTACAGGAAGACATGCTTGAATTCTGCGAACAGTATATGGGGCTGAGCTTTAGCGAAGTGGCCGCGACTGTGGAGTGATTCACCGGTTATATGAGTGTGGGCGACTCGCTATCTCCTTAGCATTTTAGTAAGCAAGGCAGGAATACACGCGCAGGCACAAAAAACCCTCACTGAGCACGTGTGCGCTGAGTGAGGGCTATTTTTAGAGCCTGCGTGGCAGGGTCTGTTGCTGCTGCTTACTCCTTCGGTTCGCGCCTGATCAGTGGGGCCATTTTTGAAGGTCGTGCGCCGATCAGAGCGAGTGGTGCATTATAGCTTGGCATAAGAATGAAGTCGTTGGGCTCACTCTCGGCATCTGCTTTGGTCTTCATGCTGCGGATGGTATCGTCGTTGAGTGTGCTTTTTGAGTACGCACGGCTATCGATGGGCAACACTTGACCGTTGATTTCCAAAGCGACGAAGTAGTAGGGCGGCTCTTTAGGTAGGCGGTCGCGCTTGACGACGATACCAGGCATGTAAAAATAGACGTTTTCAGTCTTACCTTGCTCGATAGAGATGACTTCGACTTTGGCTTTATAAAAATCAAAAGTTCTGGCATTGCGGTCACGGACATAAGCGAAATAGCCCAGCACCTTGATGTTGTCGACGAATCGCTCATTTTTGGCGTCGGGTGCCAAGTTGCGGTTAGCCCTGATCTGGACCTCCATCTCGACCCAGTCGTCGCTGAGGTTTTTAAACTTAATATTATCAACTTGTGCCGCAGGGTCTTGGGCGAAAGCGAAATTTGAGATGCAGAGGGACAGTACCAGTAGAATGAATCGTTTCATTTGAGTCTATATGTTTGGGGTGAGGTGAATGAAATTCTATTTAGACGATGTGAGCTGTTCAAAGCATGGACAACCTTTTTTCGCGAATATTCATCGAATTAGATTTTGAACTAACTACTATTTAGTTGTTCTGTTTTGTTGGCGCAACTAGATGGAAGTTCAACTGGTCTTGTTACTGATGCGTTAGGCGCTCTGTTGGTTACACTGCAATCGCTCCGGTTGCCCAGAATAATAAGAGCTGTAGGCAGCCGATAACGAAGCCCAGCACCGCACCTAAAGCTTCAATTGTGCGGAACTCACGCTTGGCGACTGCGTTAACAATGCTCTCCAAGCGTTCGAGGTCGAAGGCTGCGATGTTGTTTTCGATCATTTCTTTGAGATCGACCGACGCTTCGAATTGAGTCGCAACTTTTTCGATCAATGGACCGGCCTCATTCTTGATCTCAGCACGGGCGATGACTTCGAACTTCGCAAGTACGCCGTCGTTTACAAAACTGCCTAGTAGCGGGATCGCACGCAATTGCGGGCCGATGCGTTCCCAGACGAGAGTGTGCGCGGTTTTCTCCAAATAAGGCTCAAGATCAATCTTTTTAATCTCATTGAGGATCATGTGCTGCTGCAAAATCTCGCGCTCAATGATTTCAGCGGATTCGCAGGCTAACTGAAGCTGGCGGCGCGGGATCAATCCTTGCCATTTCCAGAAGAAAATACGCACGGGGACACGTGGGTGAAACAGCATTTTGATTGCGACCCAATTCGTCAACCAGCCGATAGCGGCTGTAATGAATGGAGTTAGAATAAGTAATAAGTGTGGAGGCATGTTCGCGTGCTGATTTGGAAAGGTACTGCTGCGTCTATGCTAAGTTTTAGGCACTAGTGTCAACTAATGAAAAATCCTGCACGGTGGTGCAATATTTTGCAAGTATGTGTCTTTTCCCTCGCTATAATTAAGCTGTAATCAGTTTGGCGGATGAGGTGTCGATGTAAATTTTTACTTTATCGATCAGCGTAATGGGCCGTTTCGAGTCGAGCCGTCTTTGGTTGTCACGGTCTTAGCGTTAACGGAGACTGTGACGAGCTAGGTTAGGATGAGTACGCTGATAAGTATGTGAGTCATGGGTCGGGTGAATTGTGAAAAGCTCGTTCAGATATAGCAGCATTCTTGCTTTTCAAGCTCACAGGGTATTATTTCACCGAGTTATCAGTCGACATGTCTAATTCTAATAAGGTGCTTACCTTAAAATCTAACTAATTTGAAGACTTTTCAAACATCTGTAGGCGCAGCGATCGGCACGTATAAACGTGTTGCCATTTTTGGGGCTGGCGTCAGCGGGCAAGCTGCACGGCGCTTGGTGCTTAGCTTGGGGCTCGAGCTCTGCTTGTTTGATGAAGCCGGACGCGGCGATACTGCGGATTTCAGTGCGGCCTCGCTGAGTAGGTTTGATGCGTTTGTCTTCAGTCCTGGATTTTCGATTGCCCATCCATGGCGTGTCTTGGTGCAGCGCTCTGGTCGGCCCTGCTATAGCGAGCTTGGGTTTGCGGCAATCCATTGGCGCGGGCGTTTGCTAGGCGTCACTGGCACCAACGGTAAGACCACGATTACGTCGTTGCTGTGCAATGCGTTTAACTCGGCTGGACAGCCCGCAGTTGCGGCGGGAAATATTGGCACGCCATTAAGTGACTACGTGCTCGGCGATGCCAATCATGCCGATGCGACAGCAGTGTGCGAAATCAGCTCGTTTCAGGCAGAATTGCCAGAAGGGCTACAACTGGATGGGCTCATCTGGAGTAATTTTGCCGAAGATCATCTGGATCGCTACGAGTCGATGGCGGAGTATTTTGCGTCCAAAGCCCAGCTCTTGTCCTGTTTGCGTCCAGGTGCGCCGTCGGTGCTGGGGGTGGATGTACTTGCGTTTGATCCTGAGGTGTCTGGCATTTCAGCTTCGGTTGTGGTGGATAAGGATTCGGGCTTAATTGATCAACTTGCGCCAGATTCGCCTTTTCGCATTTCGCCCCAGCGTACCAATTTTTCTCTAGCGGTGGCGCTCTGGCGAGCGCTGGATCGACCCATCGAGTCGTTGCTCGATAGTGCGAATGCCTTTCAGTTAGCCGCGCACCGCTTGAGCCCTGTCGATAGCTGGGGTGGGGTGACTTTTTGGAACGACTCTAAGGCGACCAACTTCCATGCGGCTGAGGCAGCGATTGATGGCTTGGATGGGCTAGTCTATTGGATTGGCGGTGGCTGTGGCAAAGGCGGCGATATTGATGCATTCGCGCGGTCGATTGCACCGAAGGTCGAAGCCGTGTTTCTATATGGTGAAGTGGCGGAGTCACTTGCTGCGAGCCTGAGATCGGTTCATTCTTGGGTCGAAATTCACGCTGATCTAGTAGAAGCCGTGGCGGCGGCGACGCGTGCGGCATTGGCCAATTCCCCGTCGGTTGTTTTGCTGAGCCCGGGTTTTGCCAGCTTCGATCAGTTCTCGGGCTACGCCGCTCGCGGAAAAACCTTCATTTCGACTGTTTTTAGTTTGAAGGATGCCCATCGCCTCAGTTAATCTACCTATCACTTGTAATCGTAGCTTATAGTAATATGAAAATTTCAAAAGTCTTCGGGTTTGTCCTTTGTCTTCATCTCGGTGTTATTGCCGTTCTTATTGTCCAGCCGGGCTGTGGAACCACGCAACCGCCGACACAAACGTATCAACAGAATCGAACCACTGGTTTGAATGACCCGCAGTCATCCGACAGCTTGATTCCTGAAACTTCAGTAGATCGGCTTGATCCTGCATTTAACGCTGGAATGGATGCGGGTGGAGATAGCCGTGATGCGCCAAATCGGCCTGACGCTGAGTTTGCTGAATTTGATAATATGACGCCGCAACTTGAACCAATCGTTGCCGAGACCGATGTATCGACAATCGATGTAACGGGCCCCTCTTTTCAAGGCTACACAGTCAAGAAAGGCGATAGCCTCTGGGCGATTTCCAGGCGCTATAATGTTTCACTTAATGAGCTGTATGCTGCAAATGACCTAAATGAGAATTCAGTGCTTAAGATCGATCAGCAAATTCAAATTCCGGTTGAAGGTGGTACTGCCACGGTGACTACTGTGGCGGCGGATGCATACCAGCCGTCTGATTATAACATGGCCACCGAAACTTACACTGTGAAGGGCGGCGATAATTTGTCTAAGATCGCAGTGAAGTATAACACTTCAGTAAGAGCCCTTAAAGCAGCCAACAACAAGACTTCAGATCTGATTCGCGTTGGCGAGAAGTTAATGATTCCAGTCGCTGGTACTACCAGCGGCAGTTCGACTGTGACGGCTCCAGCTCCTGATCCAGTGGTCGAGCCAGTCAGCGCCATCAACGCAGATGGCACGCACATTGTGAAGGCGGGCGAATATCCTGCAACGATAGCGCGCCAATATGGTATGACTGCGTCTGAGTTGCTTGTGATTAACGACATCACCGATCCGCGTAAGATGCAGATTGGGCAGAAACTTAGAGTCAGCTCCACCGGTAGTGCAGCGAATATCGAGTCAAATACTGCTACAGTCGCAGCTGTGGAACCTACAGTGGAACCTACAGTGGCGGCTAGCAGTGACGGACCGATCGAGATCCGTGTAGTCGATGCAGATCCATTAGTTGAAGAAGATATCGTTGAGATTAATTCTGATGCCTTATTCGAAAATGCTGTAGAGATTAAAGCGATTCCAGTTGTTCGTGAGAATGCTGAGTAATCTTTCGACTCAATCGTTTTAGCTTGATACCAGTATAGAATGCGGACTGCCTTGCGAAATTCCTTTTGGAGTATACCGCCAGCAGGAGTGTTCATCGCGCTGATTGTCATTTCGCTCACTTTTCTTGGTCTCGTGGTGCTCTTTAGCGCCTCGCAAGCGATGCATTCTGACCCAACGGTGCTCCTGCGTAAGCAGCTCATCTGGTTGGTGATTGCAACGCTGGCTGGTGGCTTTGCGATGGTTGTCAATTTAGCGGCATTGCGAGACTATGCATATATCTTAGCAGGGGGCGCGGTGCTGTTGTTAGTCTTGGTGCTGATTCCCGGTATCGGTGTGACGGTTAATGGGGCGCAGCGTTGGATCGATTGTGGGCCGATGCGCTTGCAGGTGTCGGAGATCGGAAAGCTGGGCTTGCTGTTTATGATGGCGCATTACCTTGCGGCGAATCGGCGCAATTTGGATGATGCGCTGCGCGGCTTCATCGTACCTTGCGGTATGCTCGCGGTGATTTGTGGTTTAATCATTATTGAGCCTGATTACGGCACTGCCTTTCTTTGCGGTGCAGTCGGAGGGATTATGCTTTACCTCGCGGGGCTGCGATTGAAGTTTTTAATTCCCGCGGCGATTACGTCCCTGACTTTATTTTCTGTGGCGGTGTATCATGATCCCGTGCGCTTACGGCGTATTACTTCCTTTCTCGATGTTGAAGGCAATCGCAGTGATAGCTCTTATCAGTTGTGGCAGGGCATTCTAGCCTTTGGCGCTGGTGGTGTACAAGGCGTGGGGCTGGGTGCGGGGCGCCAGCAGATGTCATTTTTACCTGAAGCCCACACAGACTTTATTTTTGCCATTGTGGGTGAAGAACTCGGCCTCGTATTTACCCTCGGGGTGGTGGTTCTTTTTATGATTTTATTTTTTGTCGGCGTGTTGCAGCTAAAGCGTGCGCCGGACCTGTATCAATATTTGTTGATTATGGGTGCGCTGCTATTTGTGACGCTCCAAGCATTAATTAATATTGGAGTGGTTACGGGATGTCTTCCGACTAAGGGTATGTCTTTGCCGTTTATTTCGTATGGCGGCTCCAATCTTGTTTTCATGTTTGTGTTGACTGGAATTATTTTAAATGGCTTCCGCTCATGGGAGCTACCTTCATTGTGGAGACAGCGTGAGCTATGAGCCGGATACTGATTGCCTGTGGTGGTACTGGTGGGCATCTGGCTCCAGGAATTGCGATCGCCGAAGTGTTACAAGCGCGTAGCCATCATTGCACTTTGCTAATTAGTCAAAAGCAGGTGGATTCGGCCTTGATCGAGAAGTATGCACACCTGAATTTCTACAAGACTCCTGGGCGGGCATTTTCGGGTGGAGTGACAAAGTGGATCACTTCGTGTTGGAGCCTGCTGTCCGGCTGTCTTTTTTCGCATAAGCTGGTACGTAAGGAAAAGCCCGATCTGGTGTTGCTGTTTGGTGGGTTTCTTTCGGTGGGCTTAGGCTTAGCTGCTCGTTTTTCAGGAGTGCCAGTGGCGGTGCATGAGGCCAACTGTCGTCCGGGTAAGGCGGTTCGTTTATTGAAGCACCTCGCAACGCGTGTGTATTTACCAGATGGGGTGCGTTTGAAAGGGGTGCCCTCCAAGCGTATTCGTTATCTTGGTTATCCAGTTCGCGGTGATGTGAAGCATCGTTCGAAGCCAGAGGCTTGGGAGCTTTTAGGCATTAAGGTGACGCATAAGCTGCTGGTGCTGATCGGTGGAAGTCAGGGAGCTACCGCCCTCAATGAATGGGTTATTGACCATTTTGAGGCCTTAGCGAAACAAGGAATATCAGTCTATTGCGTGACTGGGCACGGTAAAAACTCTGCAGGATCGCTTCAAACGATCAGTTCTAAAAGCGTGAAGGTATCGGCGACTTTTGTGCCATTTTCAGATCAGATGGGCGATGTGATTTCTGCTGCGGATCTAGTGATCTCGCGTGCAGGTGCTGGTTCGATCGCGGAGATAGTTCGTTGTCGTGCGCCGTCGATTTTGATCCCGTATCCTTTTGCTGCGGATGATCATCAGCAGGCGAATGCAGTGATGCACGAGCGTCATGGAGCGGGTCTGGTTCTAGCTCAGGATGAGTTGAGCCAATTGCTGGCTGAAGTTGAAGGGCTGATATTTAACGATTGGGTGCTTGGGAAGTTTAAATCCAATCTCGAACGTTTGGATCGTTTTGACTCAGGTGAACGTATTGCGTCTGATATCGAAGCGCTGTGTAACGCGCGGGCTTTGGCAGCAGCTGATAAAATGGAGCCTGCGATATGAGTGGATCTAAGGAGTCATATTTGTTTATCGGAATCGGTGGGATGGGCATGGCACCTCTGGCAGGTTGGATGGCGCATGCTGGGTATTCGATTGCTGGATATGATGATAATCTACAGGAGCGTCTGCGTTATTTTTTAGAGGATGCTGGAGTATCACTTCGGGACTTTGTCCTCTCCGAACAATTTGTAGAGTTTACGGCAGTTGTCTATTCAAGTGCGATTCAGCCCGACCACCCGTTGTTAAAGGCGGCACGTGAACACGGGCTGAAGACTTTACGCCGTGGAGAGATGCTCGCTAAAGTAGCGGCTTCGAAGCGTTTAGTCGCGGTGGTCGGAAGCCATGGAAAGACGACGACGTGTGGAATGATTGCGCATGCGGTACGGCAGTACGGAATCACTGCTAATTATATTCTGGGTGGTTTATTTAATGATACGACGCTCCCGCCAAGCCAGTATGCGCAAAGTGATTGGTTGGTTGCGGAGATCGATGAGAGCGATGGTACGATTGACCATTTTTCCCCGGAAATCACTGTGGTGCTAAATGTGGATTGGGACCACGCGGACCGCTATTCCAGTGGTGAGATGCTGGATGATGCCTTTCGTCAATTGATAATGCGTACCAAGGAGCAAGTGTTGCTTTCGGTCGAGGGTGATTTGACTGGGCGCTTTATCGAAACTGGCGTTGCGGAACTGCTAACTTTTGGTGCGCACGGAGATTTTGATGTGCAGGTTGGAGTGGACGGGCGTTTGCAGTTGGGCGGTCATTTTCCTGAGGCACAGATTGAGGCGCCAATCGTTGGTCGCTTTAATTTGATCAATGGTGCGGCAGCTCTGGCTGTTCTTAATCTGTTATCTGCAGACTTGCCTGCTGACGTGCTCTCTAATTTCTGCGGTATGACGCGGCGACAGGCAGTACTTTATTGCGACGAGCAGCTTACAGTCGTCGAAGACTATGCGCATCATCCCACTGAGATTGCCGCATTGTTTGAGTGTTTACGTGTAATGGCCCCAGATCACCGACTTGTGGTGGTGTTTCAACCGCATCGCTACTCGCGTACCAAACAATTTAAGCGTGCATTCGCCGAGACTTTGCAGGCAGCAGATGAGCTCTTTTTGTTGCCAGTATATTCAGCCCATGAGTATGTGATTGAGGGCGGTACGATTGCGGAGTTAGCCCAAGAGTTTGCTGGAGAGCCACCAGAAGTTCTGACGATGGATCCTGCGGGCATACGACGATTGGTCGAATCAATTGGCAGTAAACCCAGTCTGGTGGCCTTTGTCGGGGCGGGAGATATTGATCAGTTTGGCGCTTTGTTTACGTCGATGCGTCGCAGCGGGGCGGATGTTACTGCTGCTTGGTGTGACTTTTTGAAGGGTCGAGTATCATTGGATTGCGTATTAAAATCGGATGAGCCATTGGCGAATAAAACGACGATGCGTATCGGTGGTGCGGCACGGTTTTATGCGGAACCGGCAAACCTGTGTGATCTGCGTGCATTATTACGTGCAGCAAAGTTGTTTAATCTGGAGACATTTTGCCTTGGTCGTGGCTCGAACTTATTGGTGCCCGATGAAGGCTTCTCGGGCTTAGTCATCCGTTTTTCAGGTGTGGGTTGGCGTCGTACCGAGGTGCTGAGCGATGGTCGCATTTGGTCGGCTGCCGGTGTGCGACTCAAAGAAATTTGCGGGCATGCCGCAAAGGCTGGTCTCGCTGGTTTTGAGTTTCTTGAAGGGATACCTGGTGCGCTTGGTGGTGCATTGCGTATGAATGCCGGTGCGATGGGCAATTGGATGTTTGATGTGGTTGAGCGTGTGCAGTTTCTGGACCAGGCAGGGCAGTTACAGGATTTGCCTAAAGATGCGTTTCACTTCGGATATCGTAGGGTTGAAGAGATTAGCTGTGGCATCGCGCTTGGGGCAGTATTAAAAAGTGCAGAGTTGGAAGGTGAAGCCTCGATCCGAGAGCGCATGGATAGTTATTCGAGTTCACGCAAAGCTTCGCAGCCCAGAGATCCGAGTGCTGGCTGTATCTTTAAAAATCCAGAAGGTAATTTTGCGGGTAAGTTGATCGACACCTATGGTGTGAAAGGCATGCGTGTCGGTGCGGCCGAAGTTTCGGATGTACACGGTAACTTTATAGTCAACCGCGGCGGTGCCAGCGCAGCGGACGTAATCGAACTTGTGCGGCAAGTGCGTGCGGAGATTCGGGTGAAATCAGGGTATGTACTGGAGCCGGAAGTCTTATTGCTAGGCCAATCATGGGATGATGTGCTCGACGATGTGGAATCTATTGAAGAAGGGATGAATCGTGGCTAATCCAGAATCAATCATTGTATTGTATGGAGGCGTTGGCTCTGAGCGAGAGGTCTCACTCGTCAGTGGTGAATCAATCGGCAAGGCTTTGGCGGTTAATTTTGAGGTTGAGTTGTTGCGTCTCGATGCTGAGGCACTGCCAGATTCGATCAATGCACAGCGCTCCATTGTGTTTCCTGCATTGCACGGTGCGTTTGGTGAAGATGGGCGCTTACAGAAACTGCTAGAAGCTGCAGGCATTGAATGCTGCGGCAGCGACTCGGTCGCGAGCAAGTTGTGCATGGCTAAGGATTTAACCAAGACGATAGCGAGGGATCTAGGTATCGGTGTGCCTGAGGCGATGGTTTTTGATGGTACGAATGGGCCGCGTGCAGATGCAGTGATTGAAACCCTTGGCAGCTCACTGGTGATTAAGCCAACCGATCAGGGCAGTAGTGTGGGGCTGTATTTCACTGAGCATCGTTCGGCGCTCGGCGTGACGCTGTCTCAAATCCACAGTGGTAATTGGTTGATTGAGCAACGCATACACGGTCGCGAGTTGACGGTCGGCGTGCTGAGGGGTGCAGCAATGGGCGTGGTCGAGATCGTGAGCGCGAGTGGGGTGTATGATTATACCGCTAAATATACGACTGGTTCGACCGAGTATCGCTATCCCGCGGAGTTAGATTCTGAACTGGAGGCACGTATCAAGGCACATGCGGAGGCACTTTTTAGCGCTTGTGGCTGCCGTGATTTTGCGCGGATTGATTTTCTGTTGGACGGCGCGCAATTATATTTTTTAGAGATCAATACTTTACCAGGATTGACCGCGACGAGTTTATTGCCAAAAAGTGCATCCTGTATAGGCTTAGATTTTGAGTCATTAGCACGTGAGCTGGTGGCCCCTGCGATCGAGCGATTCGCTGCGCGTGAAATAAAAGAATTTGTGGAATGATTGGGAGTGGTAAACAAAAAGGCGGCACCTCCGCTGCGGGAAAACAGAGCTGGCGAGAGCTAGCTGGGCCGCGCCGTTCCCGAGTGAATTCACCGCAGGCGCGAAAGCGCCGGCAATCGCGGTGGTTTAAATTTTTTGCTGGTTTCGTTTTGCTGCTTGTGGTTATTGGCGGACTGGCTCGGGTGGGATGGACATTCAAAAATCGTCAACAGGCAATTCCGATGGCGCCGAGTTCGAAGCCGATCGAGCGCATTATTTTTGATACGGATGGGGTATTATCAGATAATTGGTTAAGTCAGACGATTAAACTACGCCCTGGGATGTCGATGATGGAGGCGGATATCCATGCGCTGAAAAAAACCGTGGAAGCTGATGTTCAAGTGAAATCAGCGTCGGTCGAGCGTGTGTTTCCGAGTGATTTACGGATTCGGGTAAAAGAGCGTGTCCCGGCACTTCGCATAGCGATCGCAGGATCCGATGGGAAGCGATACCTACGTTTAGTTGCGCGCGATGGTGTGGTCTATGATGGGATTGGTTATTCAAAGACGAGGTTGAAAAACTTACCGTTTGTACAGCCGTATCAACATGCCGATGGCAGTTTTTTTCCGATGCGTGGGATAGAGTCGGTCGCCGAGCTCTTGGAGCTGGTTCGCAGGACTGAGCCAAAACTCTTTCGCACTTGGCAGGTGGTGTCGCTGCAGCACTATTCTGGCGCTTTGGATATCCCTGGGCAAGTAATCGAAGTGCGGTCGACGATCGTGCCTCGAATTATCTTTGGTAGCTCTGCAGACTACGGACGTCAATTGGATCGTTTGACTTATATTTTCGAGTATATTAGAAAACAGGGTAATCCATCGATCGAACGAATCGATCTTTCTTTACGTGGTTCTGCTGCGGTGCAGTTTAGTAGTGGTCGCGTCGGCACATTTTAATTCAGCAAATCTATTTTACAAACTATGAGTCAATCCAGAGTGGTCGGTGCAGTCGAAATTGGGACGTCTAAGGTGACGGTTCTTCTCGGCGAAATCGTCGGCGACTCAGGCTTGAACATCATCGGCCATAGCTCTTGTTTTTCGAAGGGTGTAAAAAAAGGAGTCATTACAGACCTGAAAGCTGCGAGCGATTGTGTGCATGCGGCCATCATGACCGCGGAGCAGAATGCCAAGACCCGTGTAGATGAGGTCTATCTTGCTCAGACAGGGAGTCACCTGCGGGGCAATTTTAATGTCGGTACTACGAATGTCGGTTCGTCGGATTCGATTGTTCGTCAGGCCGATATTGAGCAGGCAACAGAAGATGCGAAACGTCGTAAACTGACGGATGAACGGACTTACATTCACCATATTCAGAATCCTTTCTCAATCGATGGGCAACCGGTGGAGAAGCCACTCTCGAAAGAAGGCGAACGTTTGCAGGTCGGCTATTGGTCGGTGCACGGGGACAGCCAGATCGTGAGCGATAGTTTACGTGTGATTCGTGGCATCGATCTGGACGTGAGAGATATGATCATCTCAAGTATCGCTTCTGGCGCTGTGCTGCTGGAAGAATCAGAGAAGGATAATGGTGCGCTAGTGGTCGATATTGGTGGTGGTACCACTGATTTCGTTCTCTATCGCAAGGGTTACATTGTGTTGACCGGCGTCGTGCCGGTCGGAGGCGATCACGTCACCAATGATTTGAGCATTGGCCTACGTGTGGGACGCAAAAGTGCGGAAGAGTCTAAATTAAAGAACGGCCGCGCCTATTATAAAAGTGGAGACCGTGAACAGAAGGTCTGGCTGTATGGAGATATGACAATTGGCGATCGCGAGTATCCGTTGGCGGCGATTACTAAGATCATTGAGGCGCGCATTTCGGAAATCTTTGACATTATTAAGGATCAACTCGTCGAGGCTGACTTGCTAGTACCTGCAGATATTGCCTCGGGCATTATTTTGACAGGTGGCAGCTCGCGCCTCGATGGTATTGATGAGGCAGCTCGTCGTAGTTTAGGGCTGGAGGCTCGTCAGTCTGACGGGCCTCAGGATGTCTCTCCTGAACTACGCGTTCCGGAGTATAGTACAGCGCTCGGATTGTTGCATTATGCACTGACAGGACAGGAGGGTGCGCAGCAAAGCGTAAAACCAGCCGGAATATGGAACCGACTCGGTAGTATTTTAAATATTTGATCACTCGTAGTTTATTGAACACAGAACCCGACAGTTTATTGAGCGATAAGGAACCCCGCGCCGACCTGAAGATTAAGATCATCGGCATCGGTGGCGCAGGTACCAACGCGGTCGGCGCCCTTCAGTTGGGAGACTTTGATGCGGTGAGGCTTGCGGCGATTAATACCGACGCGCAGGCCCTCGATAATTCTCCAATTACAGAAAAATTAATGATTGGTCGCTCGGTAACTCGTGGGCTAGGTGCTGGCGGCGAAGTCGATATTGGCAAAGCTGCCGCCGAATCGGATCGCGATGCGATTGCCGCTTTGATTGGCGATGTGGATATGATCATCCTGGTAGTCGGGTTTGGTGGCGGCACTGGCAGTGCCGCTGCATCGATTGTGGCGGAAGTCGCTGGCAAGACAGGTGCATTAGTGCTGGCTTTTGTGACTTTGCCTTTCAGCTTCGAAGGCCCTCGCCGTCAACGTATTGCAGAAGAGGGCGTTGGTGAGCTACGGAAATTGGTGCACGGTTTGATCCCGTTGCCTAATGATGTGCTTCTGCAAGAAGGCGAAGAAGACACCAGCGTGCTCAATGCATTTGCGATTGCAGATCGTTGGATCGGACGTGGAGTGAATTCGCTTTGTGCGATGCTGTTAAGCACTGGTGTGATTAATCTAGATCTCGGTTCGCTGCGCTCTGTATTTCAGTCTCAGGGAGGTAAGACAATATTTGGCACCGGTGTAGCCAGTGGCGGCGACTATGTAAAAGACGCGTTGGATGACCTGATACTTTGCCCATTACTGCATCTCGGGGATCGCCCAGCACAGTTGGATCGTGTTTTAGTTAACTTGATCGGCGGCGCGGATTTACCAATTACTCGCGTGAACGAAGTTGTGTCCCAAGTATCTAAGCGTTTTGGTTCGCGTGAGGATATCGTCTTTGGCGCAATTCTGGATGACTCACGCACAGAGAGTCTTGAGATTTGCGTGTTAGGCAAGGCAGAGATGGAGCGTAAGGACGCGCCTGTGAAAAAATCCAAAGTTGCGGATGCACCTTCACCAGCAGAAACCATGCAAGGGCTCGGACTCCATGCCGAGATTGCTCAGAACGAATTACCGTTGGTTCAACCAGTGCATGTCTCGAAGCTTAAGGGGAAGAAAAAATCGGTAAATGAGGATCAAAATGAATTTATTTTCAATGAAGTCGATGCCCAGCGTGGTTATTTCGAAAAGACCGATCGCAACGATTATAAAGACGAAGACCTCGATGTGCCGACTTATCTACGCCGCGGTATAAAGATCAAACTCAAGGTTTAAAGAGCATATACCGCTCTTCCGAACTTGATACGCGGTTGATTCGTGGCAAGTTGCTCGGATGCGTCTTATTTTATTTAGCATTTTGTTGCAGCTGCTTGCGTTTGGTTCGCTTCCTGCCGAGTCATTCTTGGTGAAGGGCCGTGTGGTGGACGTTGTGCCAGAGGCGCGCGCGTTGAGAGTGGAGCTTACCGAGTCCGTGAATACAGATGTGCCAGTCGGGCAAACGGTTGATTTTCGTGTCGGCGCTGGCGACCTTGAGATCGGCTATCTAGGTCGTATGATTCGTGCTGAGGCGGTTAATTATAGTCAGGCATGGCATTTGGAGCGCATTTTTCCAGTCGATGGCATTGGTGCGAAAGCGATGGTCGACGTCAACCAGCAGTTGCACGCTGCAACTGCAACGATGAGCCGGCGTAAATATTTGCGTGAAGGCGACTATATCCCGAATTTTGCAATGATCGATCAGCATGGCGATTTCTTGCAAATCAGTGCAATGCGCGGGAAGGCCTTCGTTTTGAATTTTATTTTTACCCGTTGCCAAGCGGCGACGATGTGCCCCGCATCGACCATTCGCATGTCGGAGTTGCAGGAGCTTTCCCGCGAGGCGGGCTTAGAGCAGTTGCACTTTGTGACCATTACTTTTGACCCTGAGTTCGATTCGCCGGGCATCCTTCGCCAATATGCAAAGGGCTATGGGTTGGAGAATCAAAATTTCCATCTACTTACTGGCACGCAGGAATTGGTCGATAATCTGCTGCGTCAATTCGGAATACTCACTATGCAGGAGGACGGTACTATCAACCACACTATGGCGACATTGCTAGTCGATGCCAATGGACGTGTAGCTTTTCGCAAGGAAGGCTCGAAGTGGTCGACGAAAGAGTTTCTGCAGGAGGCGCGAGAATTGTAGTTGATTTGAGAGTTTAATTTTTACGGTCATTAAATATGTGTGCTGAGCAACTAATAAAAGGTAATCAAGTAAATCGAGGGCCACTCCTCAGTGTGTTTGTTCTGACACTTATCTTTGTTGCCGCGTACTTTGTGTTGCGCGCCCTGCCTGATGCGCAGTGCGGTTTCTTGCATTACGAGGAGGTGGTCAATGCGGACGGTTCGGTTGAATTTTGCGCCACCAATCATGCTGGTTTTCTGGATCTGTCACGGCTCAAATATCCAGTCGAAATGAATATTTCCTTGGACGATAAGGCTGATGTGGGCGTGGCTCAGGAGGTGACGCTCGAGCTGTTGACTTCAGGGGGCATGCCGATCGCACCGCATGAATTGGCGGTGACACATACGAAGAAGATGCATGTGATGGTGGTCGACCCTTCGTTGCAGGACTATCACCACGTGCATCCGCAGGCAGATGGATTGAACGGGCAGTATACTTTTGAATTTACGCCGAATCGCGCGGGCACGTATCAAGTATTTGTTGAGATCGTGCCGCTGCGCACACGTCGGCAAATTATTGCAACAGGTACAATTGAAGTGGGCGGCGTTGCTTCGACTATGAAGTTTGAGCGTCAGATTGAGAGCCTCGTCGATGGCTTACGGTTTAGTCTTGGCGATATGCCTGCGGAACGCATGCGCACCGGCGTCGACTATCGTTTCGAATTAGACGTAACTGCGGCCGATGGCAGTCGTGTTGAACTCCAAGATGTTATGGGCGCACTGGGGCACATGGTTGCCTTCGATGCTGCGGGCAAAGGCTTTGCCCATATGCATCCAATCGGTAGCGTGGTTTCCGCCCGATCGCTAGAGTCACCAGAGCTCGCTTTTTTGTTCAACGTGCCGAACCCCGGTTGGTATCGTGTCTTTGCTCAAGTTCAGGTGTCTGGACGCGAGGTGTTCGGCCATTTTGATTTAGAAGTTGAGTAGGCGTTGGTGGGTTCGATTGTCTTTCGTTTCAATAAATCGACTTGAAGCCCGACGCGTGTCACTTCAAGGGAGGCGTTGGAAATCGTTTTTTATCAGCGACGCTTTTTAGTGGTTGAGGAACTGCGAGATCAGTCGGCTAAGAACTTTATTAGTTTTGCCGATTCCCCATTCGTTTTTCTCCGCTAGGAGCTAAGGAGCAGAGCGACCACAGAGAGGGCGATGGGCAGGATTTTTGGTGTGTAGTAAAATATTACCTAGGACGGTTGTCTCGTCATTGAACTTGTTAGCAGGGTTGATCGGCGAATAGTCGACGAAAAGCCTCAGTGGCGGGGCTAGCACTCGGGAGTGAATACGGTGTGTAAGAGCGTACAATCCTAGAAAGAGTGGGGAAAAGATACTGAGTAAAGTTCAAAATATTGGCAAAATTGTGTGCGGTTGATCGGCAGTAGTCGTGAAGAGTTTGAGCAGTATGTTTCGAATTGGGAAGAATGTTGGCAGGTTTTTGTTGCGCTTTGGCCTGCATTTCAAAGTATTCGCTCATATTAATCTTACAACTACCATGAATAACAGTTTCCTAAGTTCCGAAGGCACCATTGGCCGCTTCACTTTCATCCTTAGCCTCGTCCTGCTGGTTGCGATCGCAACTGGTATTAGTTATGCGGCGGATTATTATTTCACACATCCGGATTATTTCATGCAAGGGCATTTCGGCACATTAGGTGTATTTTTCGCCATTGTGACGTCGGTGATTTGTATCATGATTGGGCTAATGCAGATGCTCAAGCGCCTACGTGACATGGGTAAGGGCGCGTATCTGACGCTGTTAATGCTGCTTCCTGGCGTGAATGCAGTCTTCTTGCTCTACACTTGCGTGGCTCCTTCGAAGCAAGTTTGAGGCCGCGATCGTTGTTTTTGAAAGGACCACTTCGCATCAGCGAAGGGGCCTTTTTTAAAGTAGAAGTGCCATCGTGCCGCTTGGATTGCTTGCGCAATATTTACAGAAATGGGATTACGCCTTTTGCACCCAACGTTCGATGGTGAAATCGGCATTTTCCAGCACGGTTTCGGCGAGTTCGAAGCGATCTTCGAATTCTGGGAAGAATGCATCGCCTTCAACCTGACGGTGCACGCGGGTCAAGTAGAGTTCGCTGCAACGCGGCAACATTTGCTTGTAGATTTCGCCACCGCCTGCAATCCAAATAGTTTTGTCGGTGTTGAGATGGTCCAGCATTTCGAGGTTGGTGAAGCTGTGCACGCCGGAGATTTCACGCGGCGTGCGGCTCAGCACAAATGTTTCGCGGCCGGGCAGTGGACGACCAATCGACTCGTAGGTTTTGCGGCCCATGACCAAGATCTGGCCCATCGTCGTCTTTTTAAACCATTTGAAATCGTCCGGAAGATGCCAAGGGATGTCGCCCTGATTGCCAATAATGCGGTTTTCCGCCATCGCGGCGATCGCTTTAAACTTCTTCGAAGGATTCATTGGTTTCCGGTTTTTCTGTTTTCGGTTATCAACTGGTAACTGCCCAACTGCGGTCGTTAGACGGCGATCGGTGCCTTGATGCTTGGATGCGGGTCGTAGTTAACCAGTTCGAAATCGTCGATGCTGAAGCCGTCAATGGCCATGACATCCGGGTTGAGCTTCATCTGTGGCAGCGGGCGCGGTTCGCGTGAGAGTTGTAGCTTCGCTTGCTCGACGTGGTTTGCATAGAGGTGCAGATCGCCGAAGGTGTGGACGAATTCTTTCGCCTTCAGGCCGCAGACTTGCGCGACCATCTGAGTGAGCAGTGCATAGGAGGCAATGTTGAACGGCACACCGAGGAAGATGTCGGCACTGCGTTGATAAAGTTGGCAGCTCAGCTCGCCATTGGCTACATAGAATTGAAACAGTGCGTGGCAGGGGGGGAGAGCCATATGTTTGATTTCGCCCGGATTCCATGCGCAGACCATGTGACGGCGACTGTCGGGATTGTGTTTGAGCGATTCAATGACTGTTTCGATTTGATTGGTACTACTGCCGTCACTGGCGCGCCAATCAGTCCATTGTGCGCCGTAAACGCGGCCTAGGTCGCCGTTTTCGTCCGCCCATTCGTCCCAGATGCGCACATTGTTATCTTTTAGATATTTGATATTGGTATCACCTTTCAGGAACCAGAGCAGCTCATGGATGATGGAGCGCAGGTGCAGCTTTTTGGTCGTGAGCAGTGGGAAATCTGGCTCCAGCGAGAAGCGGGCTTGCGCGCCGAAGATCGAGTAAGTACCTGTGCCAGTGCGGTCGTCGCGGTATGTGCCTGTTTCAACAACAGTGCGTAGGAGATCCAAATAATTTTTCATAGAGGTAAAGTAGGTTCTAGGATTTGCTGGTCGAGGGACGGTGTCAATTAAGGTCTAAGGTAAATCGAGCGCTAGCCACGGATCACAATTTCGCTGACACCTTTACAGTTAGGCAACGATTGGATTTTCTTTAGGACTGTGCGTTTACGGAACTGTAGTTCGGATCGTAGAGTTTGGTTTGTCACCGAAACGATTAGGGTGTGGCCATTTTTGATGCGCACCGGGTTGCAGCGGCCAGCTAGGTTGCCAAAAATTTCACCCCAATGTTCGACCATGGTACGCTCGGCACTGGGTTGTTCTAGTTGATATTTTTCTTTGAGAATAACCAGCAGGTTATCCAGTTGCACTGGTGGGCGCTTCGAAGAATACGTTGTCGTGCGCGGGAGCCCGCGAAAGTCAGCGATAATATCTTCGGTTTTTTTAGAAAAATTCATGGTTAACAGCCAAGTAAAGTGTTCTTAATCTACGCCACGGAGCCATCAAAATGAGTAATTTGAGCATACTTTTATTTTTATGAAAAAAATGGATACTTCAACGGAACTTGGCACGAGACCTGTTGTATCTATGTACATAAACTTTTCTCCTATGTACGGGAGTTTGGGGTAATAAGACAAAGCAGAAAAGCAGTGTGGCGCGGGGTTTAGGGGTATTCCCCGCGCCATTTTTCTTGCCGAGTGCGTTCTTTAATTTTTTTTCAATTATTAAACAATAATGCTTGCAGAAAACTAATTTGTGTATTCTTTCTGCGGCATCAACAGATTTCTCCCGCAAGGGAGTTTGGGGTAATAAAAAATCCTGCTGCTTGCAGTAGGTATAAAGTAGACAATGGTTGGCGCACTTCTTAGGGGTAGGAGGTGCGCCATTTTTTGTGTCTACATTCTAGCCGCTGCTACAGTGCCAGCTCCAGTTGCTCTGGGCCGCTTTTTGTTTCGGCAAAGCGTACGCCCATCCCGAGCAGACGAACGGGTTCGCCGCTACGCCCCCAAGCCTCCTTGAGAAGCTTTAGGTAGCTGTCGAGTTCGGGTTGGCGGCTAGTCATTTCGGCGGTGGTGCGACGGAAGTCGCTGAATTTCAGTTTGACCAGAATTTTGGCGATTTGACGATCAGCTGCCGAGCTGCGCAAATCTTCGAGTATTTCGCTGTGTTGTCGGCGTAGCGCATGTTCGCAATCCTCCAAGGTTTCGATGTTTTTCGAAAAAGTGTGCTCGTTGCTTAGGCTCTTGCGGATGCGGTTCGCTTGCACGGGACGCTCGTCGACCCCCCGGCAAAGTTGATAGAGTTCCAGCCCGAAGCTGCCGAATTCGCTGGCCAGCGTGGTTTGATCGTAATTCTGCAACTGGCCGCAGGTTTCGACGCCCATCTCGGCGAGGCGGGCGGCACTTTTTGGGCCGACACCCCAGATGCGGCGCACGGGCAGGATTTGCATGAAGGCGGCGACTCTAGAGGGGGAAATGACGCATTGCCCGTCGGGTTTGTTCCAGTCGCTCGCGACCTTGGCAATCAGCTTGTTGGGCGCAATGCCAGCCGATGCAGTCAAGCCGGTTTCGTCGCGGATCGCGGCGCGGATTTCTTCGGCGATTTCGGCGCCGCGTCGTTTGTGGTGAGTGACATCAAGGTAGGCCTCGTCGAGGGAGAGCGGTTCGACGAGTTCGGTATAGCGTTGGAAAATCTCACGAATGTCGCGGGACGCTTTGCGGTAGAGTTCAAAGCGGACGGGCAGGATCACCAACTTTGGGCAGAGCTGCTTGGCTTTGAAGACCGGCATGGCCGAGCGCACGCCGTATTCGCGGGCGGGGTAGTTGCAAGTGGTTAGCACGCCACGTCCAGTGGAGCCGCCGACGGCGATGGGCATGCCCGCGAGCGCGGGATGTTCGCGCATCTCGACGGCTGCATAGAAACAATCCATGTCGATGTGGATGATGCGGCGGCTGGTTTGCATGGTGCGCGCTTACTTGCTAATCGGCTGAGCGAGCACAAAGGGGCGCACGATCATGGCGTTAAAGTGGGTGTTGTTTTTCTGCCAATGCTCGGCGTGTAGCTCGCAGGGTTGCACGAGATCGCCTGATTTGAGCCACGCTTTGACTTGTGCTTGGTCGTCGTTGGCGAAAGCGAGCCCCGCTGTTTTGAGGTCGAGCCCGGGATCGACGTAAATCATCGAATCAGACTCATAGTGAGGCTTTAGGTAGCTCCAGTCGACGTTGCCGGAGTATTTTTCAAGCTTTTCTGCGTCGCTGGTGTTGTCCTCTGCTGGGCTAAGTTCGTCGTTGAGCATGGCCTTGTTGTGCCAAGAAAAAGCGAAAATTCAAAGTCTGAATCTGTAAAAGCGCTGAATTCATAATTGTTCGTCAATAAATCTGCTGGAAGTCGCATAAATATCAGTATTTTAGGCTTGCAGGAGAAGAGGCTCGACCTAGTTTCTCGCGTTCCTCTCACGGCGATCTCGATCGCTGCTGGGCACTCTGCCTTGAGAGGGAATACAATAATAATAATCTCAACCACACTGCCGCTCCGGCGCGCAGTAACCATATATACATATGAGCCTAATGGAAGAACTGCTGCAAAGCAGCACCGTAGACAACCTCGTAGAAGGTTCCATCATTAAGGGAACAATCATCGAAATCCGCCCAACTGAAGTCGTCATCGACATTGGTGGTAAATCAGAAGGTATCGTGAACGCCAACGAATTTGTTGACATCAGCGAACTTCAAGTCGGATCCGAAATTGAAGTCTTTCTCGAAAAACTCGAAGACCGCGAAGGCAACCCTGTTGTCTCCTTCGACAAAGCAGAGCAAAAGAAGAACTGGGAAAAAATCGTCGAAAATTGTGAAGAAGGCTCGATCATTCAAGGTCGCGTCCGCTCCAAGGTTAAAGGCGGTCTCATCGTCAGCATTGGCGTTGATTCCTTCATGCCTGCCTCACAAATTGACGTTCAGCCACCTAAGAACCTCGATCAATATGTCGGTCAGACATACGACTTTAAGGTCATCAAGATCAATCTCGACCGGAAGAATATCGTCGTTTCTCGCCGCGAGCTCATCGAAGAGCAACGCATGGAGAAGCGCCGTGCGCTGCTTGACGAAGTCAAGCCAGGCGATACTCGTCGCGGCCAGGTCAAGAATATCACCGATTACGGTGCATTCGTTGATCTCGACGGTCTAGACGGTCTCTTACATATCACTGATATGTCATGGGGTCGTATCAACCACCCATCCGAAATGGTCAAGCAGGGTGAAGAGATCGAAGTGATGATCATCGAAATCGATCGCGAGCGCGAACGTGTTTCTCTCGGTCTTAAGCAGCTTGCAAACAACCCATGGGAGAAGATCGAAGAGAGATATCCTGTCGGCACTACGGTTGCTGGTAAGGTGGTTAACCTCGTTCCTTACGGTGCCTTCATCGAAATCGAAGAAGGTGTTGAAGGTCTCGTGCACGTTACTGAGCTGTCTTGGACTAAGCGTATCTCTAAGCCTAGCGAAGTCCTTCGCATCGGTGAAGAAATTCAAGCGGTTGTGCTTGGTGTGCAGAAGGAAGAGCAAAAGATCTCTCTCGGAACTCGCCAACTCGACACCAACCCATGGGATATGGCTCGCCATAACTATCCAGTCGGTGCTCGTGTCCGTGGTAAGGTTCGTAACCTCACTACATACGGTGCATTCGTCGAACTTGAAGAAGGTATCGACGGTATGGTTCACGTTTCCGACATGTCGTGGACACGTAAGATCAACCACCCATCCGAGATGGTCAAGAAGGGCGACGAAGTCGACGCATTGGTGCTCGACGTGGATGCAGATTCACAGCGTATCTCGCTCGGCATGAAGCAGCTTGCAACTGATCCATGGGACGAAATTGAGACACACTTCAAGATCGGCGACATGGTTAAGGGCAAGGTCTCCAAGATCACCAGTTACGGTGCCTTTGTCGAACTCGACAACGACATCGACGGTCTCGTGCACATCTCGCAAATCAGCGAAGAGCGTGTTGAGAAGATTAAGGACGTGCTTAACGCAGACGACGAAGTCACCGCGCGCGTTATCAAGATCGACAAAGACGACCGTCGTATCGGTCTTTCGATCAAGGCCGCTAACTACAGCGATGAAGATCTCGTTAAGGAACGCCAAGCATTCGATAACGTCACTGGGACGGAAGACCTCACCAACCTGGGTGACCTTCTCGACCAAGCGACGACTAAGTAAGCAATCTGCGAATCCAATCTTTCAAAAGCCTCCAGTTAACGCTGGAGGCTTTTTTTGTTTGGAGGGTTGTCATTGCCTATGGTGACAGAAACCCCATCTTGGCGCTGTAGTTTCGTACTTCCGATGACCTGCTACCAGATTCCGCATGATCGCTGCGGCGCTACCATTCTAGCTATCGCGATTACGAATCAGCACCCGGCCTTGATAGACCCAGCGGTAGGGGCTTTCTTCGCCGCGGTTGATGCGTTTGCGTGTAAACTCGAGTATCTTTTGCTTCTTTTCGACTAGAATGGTGCAGACGTAGTTTTTTTCTGACCAAGATTCTGGGTCGGGTAAGTCTTCGATTGCCTGTTGCAGCTGAGCCATGTTCGGAATGAACTTGCTCGAATGCCTGCGTGCTGAATTTGAGGACTCGCTGGAGCGTTTTCGATCGGATGAGGGCATGGTTGGATTCTTTAAGAAAAAATGATAATATACTAAAGATTCGAAAAATATCGAGCATAGAGAATGCAAATCGATAAATCGAGTGTTCATGGCAGAATTCACTTGATCTTGTTGGCTTCCTGCTTCTTTTTCCCCGAATCGATTTGAGATGGCGCGGTCGCCAAGTGGTAAGGCCGAGGACTGCAAATCCTCTATCGTCGGTTCGATTCCGACCCGCGCCTCCATCTTTTATCCCTGCAAGCTAGTGGCTTGCAGGGATTTTTGTTTTTAAGCCTTATCGCTTCGTTTTTGCTGTGTCCACTTTGTGTCCACTTTTTGTAGCTTAAGAATCTGCACTCCGACCGTTGTAGGAGCGGCTTTTTGCGAGTTTGACGATCTCATCTTGGTAAAAGCAGACATTGGTTTGGCTCATATAGATCTTTGTCAGGCCCCATTTGCTGGCATTCTTGAGCAGGGTCTTGGGATGATAGCCTAAGAGTGATGCGGCTTCTTTGGTCGATAGCTGCTGGCGTGGCACGGATTCGCCAGAGTGAGGCTGATCATGTGATTCGTCATGGGGAAGTTCCAAGCCGGCTTGTTCGGCCAAAGTCTGGACGCTTGCCTTGTCCCAATTTCCGGAGCGAGCACTCTGGCGGATCTGTTCGGGATCTGTTGGGTTTTCCCACTGTTGGGAATGTGCCACGTCTTTAGAGAATGGTGAATAGGAGAATATGAATTCGACGGCGTTGCCCTGCTGAAGGGCAACGCCGTCGATTGTTGAGTCAATGATCCGGTGTTTGATCTGCGGGTCGAGTTCCGCCCATTGGCCAATGATCGCAGTGAGCTGATCAGATTGTTTTAGAAATGGATTTAACTCGTGGAGATAGATCTTCTCCAGATCTTCGATCGGGATTTTATTGCGGCACGCTTTGCAAACATACTTGGGCGTATTGCTCGGCTTATACATGGTTGCTCCGCAGTGGCATTTTACTTTGCCCGCGAACAAGTGCTTGGGAGTTCTGCCGGGGCGCTTCACGCCTTGTTTCTGTTCGGCTAGAATGTCTTGAGCCTGATCCCATTGGTTTTGAGAAATGACGAGGGCCTTGTCGTCTTCGGATGAACTGCCTTTGAGGATTTGATTGTAGTTGGAGTCTGCAAGGATTCGTGCAACTGCCATATCGCTCCAATTGGAATTTGTTCGAGTGCGGAAGTCTTGTTCGTTCAGGAGTCGTGCGACGGTGCCCTTGCGGCGGTGCTGAATGAAGAGTTCAAACAGGAGCTGGAGAATCTTCGACTCGTCGGTGTGCGGAACTATTTCATTTTGTGAACAGCGTTGGTAACCATAGGGCACCTTGCCTCGATGTGGTTGCTTACGATTCATTGGGACTTGAGTGCGTCTGCGATGACCTGCCTCAGTATTTCTTCTTTACGCAGGCGCTCTGCTTCATCGAGCTTAGCGTATTTGGATGTCACCTGATATTTGCCGAGAACTCGGTCGCTTTCTGAGCCGGTGATCGGCAGTTGTTCGCGAAGTAGTAGTTCCTTGAGTTTAGCTTGGAATGCGTCGGGTTGAATGCAGTGGAGCTGTGCTTGCTCTTGTTCTGTCAGGCACTGGTCGGTTGCTGCCTTGAATTGCTTCATCCGTTTTGCATCCAAGCAGATGGCGCAGATATCTGTGTAGCCGGCTCTCAGGCATTTACGGATATTCCCTAGTTCGTGGTCGATGCTGGTAGAGACGCAGATTTCACAAGCAACGATAAGGTCTCCCTGCTCGATGACGACGTCGATGCTTTCGTGTGTGTCGGGAATGTTTTTCTCTATGCTGACGCCAAATCCTAATGTTTCGGCTTCGGTTTTTAGACGCTGCTGTATTGCCCGGTGTTGTTCACCACCCTTGCCAGGTTCGCTCGGTATTGGTATCCGTTTGTTAACAGGTGCTTGGTTAACGGTGGCTGTTGCTTCGTTAACAGGCTCCTCGTCATCAGGGGAGGGCTCTGGTGCCTCCTGGATTGTTGAACTGCTGTGGGAGTTGTTATCGTCATTTACCTGCCGAAGGTCTTTCAGCAGATCGTAACGTTCAAGGATTTGAGTGATGGATACGCAGTCTTTCACGACTTTGAAGTCCACGTATTTGCGGTCCTTTTGAGACATCGGATTCCTTTTGTTCGGGTTCAGAGGAAGTAGTTCAGAATGAATTGCTTCCTGTATCATCCTAGCAAGGAATCGATCTATGTGCTATTGACTGATATGTCGTAGTGTGGCTTTGTTGTTTGTGTAAATGGCGGTGCCAAACGTGATAATAATGAAACTGTGAGCTGAGCGAACGAAGGTGGCGAAGCAATCCCTCTGCCCTGACTAAGATGATCAATATTTCAGTCGAGGAATGTATGGGGCGCAGTGATTAGTCCCTTGTGAGTGAAATTCGCAGACGTGAGGCTCAAGCTGGATATGTAGTTATCTTGTTTATAGCACCGCTGATCGATAAGTAATGTTTGGTTCGATCCTCGATTGGCTAGCTATTTTGTTATAAAAAGCGAACTAAGAAAACAGTTGTTAACACTGGCGTTTTTTATTTTGAAACCAGCGACTTATGGAAGCCTCTGCTGTTTACGTAATGTGATTGATGTTGATTCAGCCTTATCAGCTGTTTCTTAGATTAGAGCTTTAGCGTGCTAGTCCGCTCATTCTAGATGGAACACTTCACGGACTTCCTGTGATACGGGACTGCCATCTGAATTACTAGGCATGATGTCGGACATGTGTTGCCACCACTTTTTGCAGATGTGAGTTTGGGCAATTGCGTTCCAGCGTTCCTCACTCTCGATTTCAACATAGCCGAATAGCTGATGGTTTTTTTCATCGAGAAAGATACTGTAATTGTGAGCTCCATGAGCCTTCAAGGTCGCTTCTAGTTCGCTCCAGATTGGGTTGTGTCGTGCCTCGTATTCAGTTTCGGATCCAGGGTGGACGGATAGGATGAATGCTTTGCGTATCATTGTTCGATGTGAGTTGAGATCGTTTCTGGGGCGATGCGAACTTCGTCCCAATCGCTTATGCCAATGATAGATTTATAACAATCTATCACGTCTATGTGTTGATCTGTCTCAAGTGCTGAGAATACTGAGAATGCGGGTTCTTTGCGGATTCCATGGGGGTGCTTGTCGCTCGGCAGTGTGCGAAGTCCGACCTTGAGTCCGCCTTCCATCGGATGATCGACCCAGCGGTGGTAGTGGAAGCTCTCAATGGATTCGAGGGGGAGGATTTTTTCCCATGTGTAAGCGATGGCGGCGGCTTTATTTTGTAATGAGGTTTCGCTGTAGTCAGGGGTGTGGAAACCTTGCTCGGAGAGTATGACGGTGCGCACTTTGTCTTGGTGGAGAAATTGCGGCTGGTGCAGATAGGCGTCGAGCACTTCGATATTTTTCGGGGTGATGAAACGTGTATCGAAGCTAGCTGTTGCCATACTATCTTCCCATGTGCGCGGTTTCAGTAGGCTTTGAGGGTAGGGGTGATATGCGATGCCCCATTGATAGTCGCCTTCGCTGCTTGAATAGAGCGCCATGCGGTCAAGGATTTTGCGTGGTGGGTAGGCACGATACTTATCGGCCGGGCTGTATTGCCAGTGGTGAGTCAGTGAAATAAAGACCTCGGCGGTGGGGTTGAAGCGGCGCGTTTCGAGCCAAGTTAGACGCATGGCTTTGTTGTAAGCATCCATGTAGAGTTCCATCGGCGTTTCTCCCATGTTTGTCCAGATCCAGCCGTAGTCGACCTCGTTGAAGACAATCCAGTGGCTAATCCAGCCATACTCTTTGTCGGGTCGGCTGTAGCGTTCTGCGAGGAAGGCTACGATTGCGCGATAGGCGTCGGTCGACTCTTGGGTGGTCATATTGCCCATTGAGTAGATGCCGGCGGTATTATAGTCAGGGTGGAGGAGTATGCCGGCATTCTTATCCACTAGAAGTATGGCGCTCGCTACGATGTCGCGCTCAGCCAAGAACTTCAGCTTCTTATCGTATTCGCCGATTACAGCTCGGTTATAGCTGTAGGTTTTTCCCTGATGTTCGAACTCTATCGGGTTTTTACCTGAGGTTAGAATGTTACCCAGGGGGAAGTTGATGGTGGCCGCCGTGATACCTAGGTCGGTGATGTCTTTTTGAAAAATACCGGCTTTGTATTCGACGCCCCCGAGGCCCTTCTTGTTTGCTGGATAGAGGCGGGGCATGTCCCGTTCTGCGGCGTCACTTACGTTGTCGGCCCAATTCGCTCGGCTGACCAACTGAACCTTGTCGCCGACGGATGCGACCACTGCAAATCGGTTAGCGATGCGATCTCTTTTGCCTAGAAACCTCGGAAGTTCCGCGTCGAATGTATGAGATAGTTCTACTTCTCCTAGCACGGTGCCGCCTTTCATGGTCCAGGGATCTTCATGTGGTTCGTATTCAACTAAGTAGAATGGCCCCTTTTGTTCGCTGCAGATTGTCCCAGAGACTCTAACCGTATCGCGTGTGATGGTCACTCGTTCGACTTCGGCTGAGATGTTCTCTAGGTTTAGATAGTTGTTTAGCTTTTTAGCATCTTCGACTTTGGCTTTGAGTTTGGCTTGAATTGTTTCGCTCCCCAAGCGCTCGTCATCCGTAGGGGCTCGTAAGTGAACATTTCGCACCTGAAGTTTCAGTCCTGCCTGGCGGCCAAAATCCAAGCGGATGCGGCTGTCTTCGGGAGTCCATTTGCCTTTCGATCCAAGTCTGAGGTCGATCGCATAAGGTTGCCAGGCTTCGGCCTTGGGTAGTGCGCCCCCTTCTAGCTGGCGACTTTGGCTCCAGCTTGCCGCTTTGTTTTTCGCGTAGAATACTTCAACGAAATCGATCCCGTCAGGGCAGAAATACTCAAAGGCTAAGATATAGGCTCCTTCGTCTGCTGAAACTCCTGAGCCAAGGTCGAACACCACCTGCGGGTCTGATGCCGTCGTTTGAATCTCAAGAACTCCGCCGACTGTTTTTCTCAGAGTTACATCATAGCCAGTGCCTTCCACTAGCTGAAGTGGCTGTGCAGTCGAAATATTCGTGAGGCTACCCACTAATAGTAAGGTAAGGGAAGTAGAACGAATATTCATAGAATGTGGTAAATTAGTTTGAGTGATTAAAATAGCGAGGAATTGGTGGAATTTGTCTACAGATGCACAATATTTTTCAATTTACAAGAAACCATTCTTGATATGTTCTGTATCTTCTTGCATCTTTCTGTAATCCACTCTGGATAACTGCTTACTTGCCCACATGTCTCGCTCGAGAAAACACCCCCAAAGAAGAAGTCCGAAAGCTGGTTTTGCGCTAGTGATCGCGCTTTCGTTGATGGCTTTCGTGTTGGTGCTACTTCTTTCGATCAGCACGCTTGTTAGTGTTGAATCCAAGTCTGCTCAAACTACATTGTCTCGTTTGGAAGCGCAGCAAAATGCGCTTTTGGGTATTTATGTAGCAGTGGGCGAGCTGCAAAAATCCGTTGGTCCCGACCAGCGTGTGACTGCACGGGCAGAGATTTTTGATTCGGATCCTGATACCTTGAGCGCAGACGGAGTGCAAAACCCCTTTTATATGGGTGTCTTTCAGACGGTCGAACCCGGGCATGAGACTCAAGACTTGGAACTGTTGCGCACTTGGGCGACTGATGTGACGTCTGTGGGGCGTGTTCAATGGTTGCTTTCTTCGAGAGAGGATTTGAATGCAAGTAGTGTGAATCCCGCGACGACCGATGTGGTAGATCTGAATGGTGGAAATGCTAATAACGTGGTTTCTGTTGCTAGCTTCGAAGATAATACCGGTGCTGATCAACAAGTTAGGGTCGGTAAGGTGGATGTGATAAGTGGCAATTCAGTCGTGTCTGGCCAATACGCATGGTGGGTTGCTGATGAGAGTTCGAAGTTCCGGATCAATCAAACCAAGCCTGACAAGATATTGGATGATATTCCCTTTGAGCCTCGTTTATCTATTTTAGCACCGCATCGCTCGAATCCTGCTGTAGTGCCTGAGCTAAGCTCATTTGCCCCTGAAGATCCTCTGTTGCAATCCAAGGTAGAAAAGGTGGGTTCTAAAGAAAGCCTCGGCCTGATTGATCCGAGTTGGGAAACTTGGCTGAGTGCGAATGGCGACGACATTAGCATTTCTTCGAGTAGCCTTCCGGTTGACGTGACTCAAGGCAGGCTGAAAGAGGATCTTACGGTATACCTTGAGACCGACAGTAGTGGATTGTCGGATGCGAATCACATAGTTCGAGGAAGTAGTAGTGATGTGGATTATGAGGGGCGGCTCGGCAGCGGAGATTTTTCTTTGGACTACGATTTGCTCGAGTTACCTAGGTTCGAATTACTGAAAGATTGGTATGAGAGTGGGATGGAAGTGTCTGGTTTTGACGGAGGCACGCCACAAGCACCTCGTCCGCATACTGATCGTCAGCATGGTCTACATCCTGTAATACTTAGAACCGCGGTCTACTATGGAGTTTCGTTTGAGGTGCTTCCTGAAGGGCAAGCAGTGTTGCCTGTGTATTTATTTACCCGAAGTTCGTCTTATGGAATCCGCATAACGTGCCGATCGAGCCTGCGAAATATGTCGTTCAAGTTCGTTCCATGACTACGCTTAATACCCAGATTAATATAGGCGGAGTTGACTACGCTGCGCGGAATGTTACACAGGGGTTTAACTATCGTGGCAATGTACCGCAGAGTGGCACGAATACTTTTGCACATTTGAACCTCGCGAATTCTGCCACTGCTGAAGCCCTCGAGCGTGATCCAGATGATGGTTTCCCATACTTGACATTTGTGATTGATAATGACGGCTTTGCGCCTGGGGAGACTTTACTTTATACAGGGGCGGACAAGCATCCAAACTCTGAATACGTAGATCGTGCAATTGATGACGTTACTGCTGATTTCGAGGATGAGAACATTCTCGTCAACGAGAACGAGTCCAAACTCGGGTTCTTCTATTTGCGTGGAAGGAGCTCTTTACCTGCTATTCCAGGAAATTCTGGGGAGCCTATCCCAATTACATCTGATGGTGATACATTAAGGACGACATTTTACTTTAGGGATACTTTGACTGCTTCACCCACAGGAAGCAGGGAGCCCAGTCTGACGACTAAACTTTATCTTTATGATGCTGATGGCAGCACAGAACTGCTCGAACTAATTGACTTGGCTGGAGCCGACTTAGCTTCGACCGTTAATGATTGGGAACACATAAACACCGAAGGTTGGAGTGCTCAAAGTATCTACAATCCACTGGCGAGTCAGTTTGATTATCAAAGTTTATCCGAGATTTTGGATGATCCATTTCAGGCGAACTTTGTTCGTGGCCATGGATATTTCGTGCAGGCCATGGGTAATGCTGGAGGAGCCAATAAATCGCGAGTATTGGCACGTCAGAATTTGATCGCTAAGAAAAAGAGCGTCATCGACCCTCTGGTATCGAATAAGACTCAAGGGCGAATCCACGGGGACGCCCCTCCTAGTTCAAATTGGTTTAATGGGGCTCCGTTTCCGACTGATATTCCGAAAGATTTTGACTATTCAGGGCTTGGTATTGATGGGTTCGATTCTCCTGGTGGCTATGGCATGACTGAGGTCAGTGTTAACTTCATTCTCGGTAATACTGTGTATCCTTTTTACGAACGTGTGCGCGCCGAGACTGGACTGCTCTCTTTGGGCTTTTTGAAGAACGTCTCATTCAGTCAATTTTACTGGCAGCCAAGTTTCCCTTTTGGACAATCAGAAGCGCATACCCATGTGGCGAGAGATCGTGTGTTTGAGTCAGTTTCCGGTGAAGATTATTTCGATCTGTCATATCTACTGAATGAATCTCTTTGGGATCGGTATTTCCTCTCTACGATTCCTCAGACTGGCAGTGCTCTGAATGAGAAGACAGTGCTGCCTAATTCTACTCATCGACTTGTTGTAGATAAAAAGGGTGTTTTTCCAAGTTTATCAGAGCTGCGTAATTCGCCAACTGCATATAAGGAGGCTGCTGCGAGCATACAGATTGAGGGCGGCTTCAACGTGAATTCCACTTCGACGGATGCATGGCGTATGTTTCTCTCTTCGCATCTAGGAGAAACGGTGCAAACCGGGGATGGGGTGGCTAGTAATGCGACTTCGGATGTTCCATTGACGGCAAAGTCTTTCCCGCTGATTGCTGAAAACAATCTCGATAATGGCGGTCCGGGGACATGGTCTACTGTGAATTCTCTCAGCCCTAATGAGATCAATGCATTAGCAGACGCGGTTGTTGAAGAGGTCAAGCGTCGCGGACCTTTTTTATCGATGGCTGATTTCGTAAATCGCCGTTTAGTCGAAGATAGTGCTCAGCCAGAAGAAGACTTCCTTGGGCTCAAGGGAACTCTGCAGGCAGCTATTGACAAGGTGTCAACCTCAGCGAGTGGTTCAATTAATTCAAATTTCTATCAAGGATCTTTCGGTGTGGATGTTGCCAATGCGCCGGGCAATGATCAGTATCCAGAGCATGAGATTGGTATGCCTGAATCGATGTCTGGTTCTCGTTTCTTTTCTGCTACTGGCTTCCTCACTCAGGCCGATATATTGTCTGCGCTATCGCCTTTGATGACTGTTCGAGGGGATACTTTTACCATTCGCTCCTATGGTTCTTCTCAGGGATTGATCTCTGGGCGACCCAAATCTCAAGTGTGGTGTGAAGCTGTTGTTCAGCGAATCGCCGATCCGGTGGAGGAGGGTGATTCTATTGTGCAGCCAGCGGGAAGATTCGGGCGGTCATTTAAAATACTACAGATACGCTGGCTAAATGAAGACGAGGTTATCTAACACATGCTTATTCGATTTACTATTTCCCTGAGCCTCTTTTTTGCCGCCTTTGTGGCTCCAGTTACGGCACAAGATACGTTACGCCCCGCTGACATGCAGTCCGTAAATCTTAGCGATTTCCCAAGTATGCTTTCACCGGACGATCTTAAATTTATGATATTGGCTCCAGCCGAGATCACGGAAGAGCTCTATATCTTTCATGGCGGCGATTATAAGCGTGTTCAGGTGAGGCCTCAAGCTTTGAGCACCGAGCATTTTTATTCAGGGGCGAGCCCGATGAAATTTTTCCGAAAGGGTCAGGATGAAGAGGGTAAAGTTATCTACACGCCAATTGTTGAGCTGGGGCTTCCGTCTGGTTCTAAGGATTTGATCGTATGTTTGCAGAGACGAGGTGTGCAATATACTGCATTTTCTCTTGATCTTAGTTTGAGTGCCCAACCATTAAGCACCGTGAAGTTTGTCAATTTTACTCCCGCGAATCTGGTCGTTATACTTGATAAGGAGAAATCGTTGTTAGAGCCAGGTGCGGATCTGATCTCTCGTTTTGAAAAAAAGGAGAAAACTTATTTTAATTTTAAGATCGGAGCCATGTATGAGGACGAGCCGAAGATGCTGTTCTCAAATCGTTATCCGTTTCGGGGTGAAATGAGGCTACTTTTTATTGGTTTCGCTACAGGTCCTGGAAACTCTAACGAGAGTCCGTTTAGAGTGGTGAGCTATCGAGATCGGGGACCGGAACCGCGTGCTCTCATCGTGGAGTAGTTCGTATTGCTTCGCTAATTAGTATTTATATTTGTATCATTCAATGAGTGAATTTTCCGACCAAGCCATTTGGCTTTCATCGACTGCGTCAGACGTGCCTACACTTCAGGCAGCGCATTATTTTCGAATTAAAATTAAGCTGAAGTCTGCTATTTTCAAGGCGACCCTCCGTTATTCTGCCCTCGGTGTGCTGGAGCCATGGATTAATGGTGAGCGCGTACACGAAGACTACTTTACACCGGGTTGGAGTGACTACCGAAAGCGAGCCTATGTCTGTGAGTATGATGTTTCGGATAACTTGCAGAAAGGTGAGAACTGCCTTGGTGTTGTGTTGGGAGATGGATGGGCGGGAGCGCCCTTCGGACCCGCTGGGTATGCCGTTAGCTTCGCACCGCGGACGATGTTTATTGCGGAGCTCGTTGTTCAATATGCAAACGGTGAAGAGGAAATCATCAGCAGCGGTGCCGACTGGAAATGGCGGAAGGGATCCATTACACGTAACTCCATTTATAACGGTGAGACTTTTGATGCTCGAAAAAGTGTTTTGGATTGGTCTGCGTTTTCGGCAACCGAGCGTGGCTGGCAAGTTGTCGATGTTGTCGATTCGCCAGATATAAAGCTTCGCGAGAAAAAATGCCCGCCCGTTCGAGTGACTGAAACATTGAAGCCGATCGCACTCAGTCAAAAGAAGAAAAAGTGGATTGCTGATTTTGGTCAAAATCTGGTGGGGCTGATGCGTATCCGTTTACGTAATACTAAGCCGGGGCAAAAGATCGTACTCAAATTCGCTGAAATGCTTCAAGGGGATGGGGCTCTCTACGTGGCGAACCTTCGGGCAGCCGAAGCTAAGGATGTCTACTACTGTAAAGGGGGTGATGTAGAGACCTATATGCCCCGCTTTACCTTTCATGGTTTTCGCTATGCGCAGATCGAAGGCTACGCAGATGTGAAGCCAGAGGATTTGACGGCTTGTGTGATGCACAATGACCTGAAGAAAACTGGAGAGTTTGATTGTTCCGACCCACTACTTAATCGGTTACAGAGCTGTATCGTTTGGGGGCAACGAGGAAACTTTCTCGAAGCGCCGACAGATTGCCCGCAGCGAGATGAGCGTCTCGGCTGGTCGGGTGACGTGCAGGTCTTTGTGAACACCGCGTGCTATAACTACGATTGTGAGGATTTTTATCGTCAATGGATGGATGCTTTGCGGGATGGACAA
>Ga0222717_10000369_pt1 | contig 38731 bp, 27 predicted proteins | sample C33_18DmetaG_FD_165053 | JGI IMG/M metagenome (GOLD analysis project Ga0222717, IMG submission 165053) | Estuarine water microbial communities from San Francisco Bay, California, United States - C33_18D | ecosystem: Environmental > Aquatic > Marine > Unclassified | place: USA: California... | reverse complement strand
CACCACTAACAAAGTTTGACCCATTATTCCCAAATGCATTTGTTTTCATTATAATTGTCCTACCCTCACCCCCTGTATTATTATCAATTGTATAAATTCTTAATTGTAGAGATGTTATAGTGCCTGGAATACTGCTTAAATCGAAATAAAAAAATGTTCGATAAATTATTGAATTATAATTACCTTTACTAAATGTTTGTTGAGCAAATATAGCATTAGATACATTAGTTAATGAGGTATATGAATTAAATGAAGCTGCAGTTGTTGAATTTCTAGCTAATAACCAAGATGTAGTACTTGATGAACTGGAACCTACAGCATAAGCAACTGCATTTTTAGTTTCTTGTATATATACTATTGTTGCTGCCATATTCTTATATTATAATGTCACCCATGTTTTATCAGGATCGAACCATATAGATTGTGTCACTGTAGATGAACTACTTCCATTCATACCAAATCCTATTATTTTTACATATCCACTAGATGGTTTTGTACCAGAAAACGCACCATATGAGTTTGTAATATATAGTGGAGCTCCTGCTGGATATAAGGTACTAGAACCTGTCCTAAAAACTCCTCTTAGTAATACCCCACTAGTAGAAATTGTGCCTCCTAAAGCTAAACCTACCATTCTACCGACATTACTACTACTACTAATTGTTCTACCCCAAAGTCCTTGAGAAGATAAAAACACTACACTACCAAGCTGTGGGGCTAAAGTACCTGTTGATTGACCTCCAAAATAAACTACATCACCTGAAGCAAGGTTAAGTGATGTAACATGAGGATATTTTATTTTACCTGCTTGACCGAATACATCTGCACCTAAATCAATTGGATTTAAAATTGAAAGACTTCTATCTTGATCTAAAGTAGCTGAAGTACCACCAGCAATTACCACATTACGGTTAGTTGTAATGGTAATTGAAGAACCTGATCCTCCAATTACACCTGAAGTACCATTTGAACCATCTTTACCAGATGTTCCATCAACTCCTGAAGTACCTGATGAACCTGTACCTCCAGAAACACCTCCAGCACCACCTACACCACTTGAACCTGATGAACCTGAAGTACCTGAAGTATTACTTATACCATTTAAACCTGATCCTCCGTTTGCTCCATTTGATCCTGTTGAACCATCTTCTCCTGATGTTCCACTAGTACCATCAGCACCTGATTGACCTGCATCACCATTTGATCCTGTTGAACCATCTTCTCCACTTGTTCCATTGGCACCATCTACTCCTGATGCTCCTGCTGCTCCATTTGAACCATTTGAACCATCTTCTCCAGATGTTCCATTTGCACCATCTGCTCCTGATTGACCTGCACCACCATTTGATCCTGTTGTACCATCTTCTCCTGATGTTCCATTAGTACCATCTGCTCCTGATTGTCCACCATCACCATTTGTACCTGTTGAGCCATCTTCACCGCTTGTTCCGTTAGTACCATCTGCTCCGGATTGTCCACCTGCTCCGTTTGAGCCTTGAGAACCATCTTCACCACTTGTACCATTTGTTCCATCAGCACCTGATTGACCTGCATCTCCAGTTGTACCTGTTGAACCATCTTCTCCAGATGTTCCGTTTGTACCATCAGCTCCTGATTGACCTGCTACTCCATTAGATCCTGTTGAACCATCTTCACCGCTTGTTCCGTTTGTACCATCAGCACCACTTTGACCTCCATCACCATTTGTACCTTGAGAACCATCTTCACCTGATGTGCCATTTGTACCATCTGAACCACTTGCTCCTGCTGCTCCATTAGATCCTGTTGAACCGTTTTCACCTGAAGTACCATTAGTTCCGTCTGCACCTGATTGTCCTGCTGCTCCATTTGAACCATTTGAACCATTTTCACCTGATGTTCCACCTGCACCATCTACACCTGAGGCTCCTGCTGCTCCGTTAGATCCTGTTGAACCATTTTCACCTGATGTTCCGTTAGTACCATCTGCACCTGATTGACCTGCATTACCATTTGTACCTGTTGATCCGTTTTCACCGCTTGTACCATTTGTACCATCTGAACCTGATTGTCCTGCTGCTCCATTAGAACCTGTTGAACCATCTTCTCCACTTGTTCCGTTAGTACCATCTGCACCTGATTGACCTGCATCTCCAGTTGTACCTGTTGAACCATCTTCTCCAGATGTTCCGTTTGTACCATCAGCTCCTGATTGACCTGCTACTCCATTAGATCCTGTTGAACCATTTTCTCCTGATGTTCCATTAGTACCATCTGCTCCTGATTGTCCACCATCACCATTTGTACCTTGAGAACCATCTTCTCCACTTGTTCCGTTTGTACCATCAGCACCACTTTGACCTCCATCACCATTTGTACCTGTAGAGCCATCTTCTCCACTTGTTCCATTTGTTCCGTCTGCACCTGATTGTCCTGCTGCTCCATTAGATCCTGTTGAACCATTTTCTCCACTTGTTCCGTTTGTACCATCAGCACCACTTTGACCCGCATCTCCAGTTGTACCTTGAGAACCATCTTCTCCTGATGTTCCGTTAGTACCATCTGCACCTGATTGACCTGCTGCTCCATTTGTACCTGTTGAACCATTTTCACCTGATGTTCCGTTTGTACCATCTGAACCTGATTGACCTGCTACTCCATTAGATCCTGTTGAACCATTTTCTCCTGAAGTACCATTCGTTCCGTCTGCACCTGATTGACCTGCGTTACCATTTGTACCTGTTGAGCCGTTTTCACCTGAAGTTCCATTTGTTCCGTCTGCACCTGATTGTCCACCTGCTCCGTTAGAACCTTGAGAACCATCTTCTCCACTTGTTCCATTAGTACCATCTGCACCTGATTCACCTGCTTCTCCGTTTGTACCTATTGAACCATCTTCTCCAGAAGTTCCATTTGTTCCGTCTGCACCTGATTGTCCACCTGCTCCGTTAGAACCTTGAGAACCATCTTCTCCTGAAGTACCATTTGTACCATCAGCACCACTTTGACCTCCATCACCATTTGTACCTTGAGAACCATCTTCACCTGATGTTCCATTTGTACCATCAGCTCCTGATGCACCTCCATCACCATTTGATCCTACTGAGCCATCTTCTCCTGATGTTCCATTTGTACCATCTGAACCTGATGCACCTGCATCACCGTTTGATCCTACTGAACCATCTTCTCCAGAAGTACCATTTGTACCATCTGAACCTGATTGACCTGCGTCTCCATTTGTACCTTGAGAACCATCTTCTCCTGAAGTTCCGTTAGTACCATCTGAACCTGATGCACCTGCTGCTCCATTAGATCCTGTTGAGCCGTTTTCACCACTTGTTCCGTTTGTACCATCTGAACCTGATTGACCTGCTTCTCCGTTTGTACCTGTTGAACCATCTTCTCCTGATGTACCATTAGTACCATCAGCACCTGATTGACCTGCATCTCCTGATGTTCCATTAGAACCATCTTCTCCTGATGTTCCGTTAGTACCATCAGCACCACTTTGTCCTGCTGCTCCATTAGATCCTGTTGAACCATTTTCACCTGAAGTACCATTTGTACCATCAGCACCTGACTCACCTGCTTCACCATTAGTACCAGTTGAACCATCTTCACCTGATGTACCATTAGTACCATCAGCACCTGATTGTCCACCTGCTCCGTTAGAACCTTGAGAACCATCTTCACCTGATGTACCATTAGTACCATCAGCACCTGATTGTCCGCCTGCTCCATTAGATCCTTGAGAACCATCTTCACCTGATGTTCCATTTGTACCATCAGCTCCTGATGCACCTCCATCACCATTTGATCCTACTGAACCATCTTCACCACTTGTTCCGTTTGTTCCGTCTGCACCTGATTGACCTGCATCTCCATTTGTACCTGTTGAACCATCTTCTCCAGAAGTTCCGTTAGTACCATCTGAGCCTGATTCGCCTGCATCTCCATTTGTACCTTGAGAACCATCTTCTCCACTCGTTCCATTAGTACCATCTGAACCTGATTGTCCTGCTGCACCATTAGATCCTGTTGAGCCGTTTTCACCGCTTGTTCCGTTTGTTCCGTCTGCACCGCTTTCTCCTGCTTCACCATTTGTACCTGTTGAACCATTTTCTCCACTCGTTCCATTAGTACCATCTGAACCTGATTGTCCCGCTGCTCCATTTGAACCTGTTGAGCCGTTTTCACCTGAAGTACCATTTGTACCATCAGCACCTGATTCGCCTGCTTCTCCGTTTGTACCTGTTGAACCATCTTCTCCTGATGTTCCATTTGTTCCATCAGCACCACTTTGCCCCCCATCACCATTGGTACCTTGAGAACCATCTTCTCCTGAAGTACCATTTGTACCATCAGCACCTGATTGTCCACCTGCACCATTAGATCCTTGAGAACCATCTTCTCCTGATGTTCCGTTAGTACCATCAGCACCACTTTGTCCTGCTTCACCATTTGTACCTGTTGAGCCGTTTTCACCGCTTGTACCATTAGTACCATCTGAACCTGATTGTCCTGCTGCTCCGTTTGAACCAGTAGAACCATTTTTACCTGAAGTACCATTCGTTCCATCTGAGCCTGATTCGCCTGCTTCTCCGTTTGTACCAGTTGAACCATCTTCTCCTGAAGTACCGTTTGTTCCGTCCGCACCTGATTGACCTGCATCACCATTAGTACCAGTTGAACCATTTTCACCGCTTGTACCATTAGTACCATCAGCTCCTGATTCACCACCTGCTCCGTTTGAACCTTGAGAACCATCTTCTCCAGAAGTACCATTTGTACCATCTGCACCTGATTCACCTGCTTCTCCGTTTGTACCTGTTGATCCGTTTTCACCTGATGTACCGTTAGTACCATCTGAACCTGATTGACCTGCTACTCCATTAGATCCTGTTGAACCATTTTCACCTGAAGTTCCGTTTGTACCATCTGCACCTGATTCGCCTGCTGCTCCGTTTGAACCTGTTGAGCCGTTTATACCTGATGTTCCGCTAGTACCATCAGCTCCGCTTTCTCCTGCATCTCCATTTGTACCTGTTGAACCATCTTCTCCACTTGTTCCGTTAGTACCATCTGCTCCAGATTGTCCACCTGCTCCATTTGAACCTTGAGAACCATCTTCACCTGAAGTACCATTCGTTCCGTCTGCACCACTTTCTCCACCTGCTCCGTTAGAACCTTGAGAACCATCTTCTCCAGAAGTACCATTTGTACCATCTGAACCTGATTCACCTGCTTCTCCGTTTGTACCTGTTGATCCGTTTTCACCGCTTGTACCATTTGTACCATCTGAACCTGATTCGCCTGCGTCTCCGTTTGTACCTGTTGATCCGTTTTCACCTGAAGTTCCGTTTGTTCCGTCTGCACCGCTTTCTCCAGCTTCTCCGTTTGTACCTGTTGAACCGTTTTCACCTGATGTTCCTGATGTTCCATCAGCACCTGATTCACCTGCTGCTCCGTTTGAACCTGTTGAGCCGTTTTCACCACTTGTTCCGTTTGTTCCATCTGAACCTGATTCGCCTGCCTCACCATTAGTACCAGTTGAGCCATCTTCTCCTGAAGTACCGTTTGTTCCGTCCGCACCTGATTGACCTGCATCTCCAGTTGTACCAGTTGAACCATCTTCACCTGAAGTACCATTCGTTCCGTCTGCACCACTTTCTCCACCTGCTCCGTTTGAACCTTGAGAACCATCTTCTCCTGATGTTCCATTTGTTCCGTCTGCACCTGATTCACCACCTGCACCATTAGATCCTGTTGAACCATTTTCTCCTGAAGTACCGCTTGTACCATTAGCACCTGATTGTCCTGCTGCTCCGTTTGAACCTGTTGAGCCGTTTACACCACTTGTTCCGTTTGTTCCGTCTGATCCACTTTCTCCTGCTTCACCGTTTGTACCTGTTGAGCCATCTTCTCCAGATGTTCCGTTTGTTCCATCTGAGCCTGATTCACCTGCTTCACCATTGGTACCAGTTGAACCATCTTCACCGCTTGTTCCATTTGTTCCGTCAGCTCCGCTTTCACCTGCTGCTCCGTTTGAACCTTGAGAACCATCTTCACCACTTGTTCCATTTGTTCCGTCTGCTCCTGATTCTCCGTTTGCACCATTTGATCCTGTTGAACCATTAACTCCTGAAGTACCGCTTGTACCATTAGCACCTGACTCACCTGCTTCACCATTTGTACCTGTTGAACCATTTTCTCCAGATGTTCCATTTGTTCCATCTGCACCGCTTTCTCCTGCATCTCCATTTGTACCTGTTGAACCATCTTCTCCACTTGTTCCGTTTGTTCCATCTGCACCTGATTCTCCGTTTGCTCCGTTTGAACCTGTTGAGCCGTTTACACCTGATGTTCCTGATGTACCATCTGCTCCTGATTCTCCATTTGCTCCGTTAGAACCAGTAGAACCATTTTCACCTGAAGTACCACTTGTTCCATCCGCTCCACTTTCTCCTGCTTCACCGTTTGTACCTGTTGAGCCATCTTCTCCTGAAGTACCGCTTGTACCATCAGCACCTGATTCGCCTGCATCTCCAGTTGTACCTGTTGAACCATTTTCTCCTGAAGTACCGTTAGTACCATCTGCACCACTTTCTCCACCTGCTCCGTTTGAACCTTGAGAACCATCTTCTCCTGATGTTCCTGATGTACCATCTGCTCCTGATTCTCCATTTGCTCCGTTAGATCCTGTAGAACCATTTATACCTGATGTTCCGTTAGTACCATCTGCACCTGATTGACCTGCTGCGCCATTTGACCCTATAGAACCATTTACACCTGATGTTCCGCTAGTACCATCAGCTCCGCTTTCTCCAGCATCCCCAGTTGTACCTGTTGAACCATTTTCTCCAGATGTTCCATTTGTTCCATCTGCACCGCTTTCTCCTGCATCTCCATTTGTACCTGTTGAACCGTTTTCACCTGATGTTCCATTTGTTCCGTCTGCTCCTGATTCTCCGTTTGCTCCGTTTGAACCTGTTGAGCCGTTTACACCTGATGTTCCTGATGTACCATCTGCTCCGCTTTCACCTGCTGCTCCGTTTGAACCTGTTGAACCATTTTCACCTGAAGTACCGCTTGTTCCATCAGCTCCACTTTCACCATCATCTCCACTTGAACCTGTTGAACCATTTTCACCTGAAGTTCCGTTTGTACCATCTGAACCTGATTCGCCTGCGTCTCCATTTGTACCTGTTGAGCCATCTTCTCCACTTGTTCCATTTGTTCCATTAGCACCACTTTCTCCTGCTGCTCCGTTTGTACCAGTAGAACCATTTTCACCTGATGTTCCTGATGTACCATCTGCTCCTGATTCTCCATTTGCTCCGTTAGATCCTGTAGAACCATTTTCTCCTGAAGTACCGCTTGTACCATTAGCACCTGATTGTCCTGCTGCTCCGTTTGAACCTGTTGAGCCGTTTACACCTGATGTTCCGCTAGTACCATCAGCTCCGCTTTCTCCAGCATCCCCAGTTGTACCAGTTGAACCATTTTCTCCTGAAGTACCGTTAGTACCATCTGCACCACTTTCTCCACCTGCTCCGTTTGAACCTTGAGAACCATCTTCTCCTGATGTTCCATTTGTTCCATCTGCACCTGATTCTCCGTTTGCACCATTTGATCCTATTGAACCATTTTCTCCTGAAGTACCGCTTGTTCCATTAGCACCTGATTCGCCATTTGCTCCGTTTGAACCTATTGAACCGTTTATACCTGAAGTACCACTTGTTCCATCCGCTCCACTTTCACCATCATCTCCACTTGAACCTGTTGAACCATCTTCTCCTGATGTTCCGTTTGTTCCATCTGAACCTGATTCACCTGCTTCTCCGTTTGTACCTGTTGAGCCGTTTTCACCTGATGTTCCGCTAGTACCATTAGCACCTGATTCGCCATCAGCACCATTTGATCCTGTAGAACCATTTTCACCTGATGTACCTGATGTTCCATTAGCACCTGATTCGCCATCAGCACCATTTGATCCTGTAGAACCATCTTCACCTGATGTACCTGATGTTCCATTAGCACCTGACTCACCTGCTTCACCATTAGTACCAGTTGAACCATTCTCACCACTTGTTCCGTTTGTTCCATCTGAACCTGATTCGCCTGCCTCACCATTAGTACCTGTTGAACCATCTTCTCCTGAAGTACCATTTGTTCCATTAGCACCTGACTCACCACCTGCTCCATTAGATCCTTGAGAACCATTTTCACCTGAAGTACCATTAGTACCATCTGCTCCTGATTCTCCGTTTGCACCATTTGATCCTGTTGAACCATTAACTCCTGAAGTACCGCTTGTTCCATTAGCACCTGATTCGCCATTTGCTCCATTTGAACCTGTTGAACCATTTTCACCTGAAGTACCACTTGTTCCATCAGCTCCGCTTTCTCCAGCATCCCCAGTTGTACCTGTTGAACCATCTTCTCCTGATGTTCCGTTGGTACCATCTGAACCTGACTCACCATCGGCTCCATTAGAACCTGTTGAACCATTTTCACCTGATGTTCCGCTAGTACCATTAGCACCTGATTCGCCATCAGCACCATTTGATCCTATTGAACCATTTTCTCCTGATGTTCCGCTAGTACCATTAGCACCTGATTCACCATCAGCACCATTTGATCCTGTAGAACCATTTTCTCCAGATGTTCCATTTGTTCCATCTGAGCCACTTTCTCCTGCTTCACCATTTGTACCTGTTGAGCCGTCTTCTCCACTTGTTCCGTTTGTACCATCTGAACCTGATTCGCCTGCGTCTCCATTTGTACCTGTTGAGCCATCTTCACCGCTTGTTCCGTTTGTTCCATCTGAACCTGATTCACCATCGGCTCCATTAGAACCTGTTGAACCATTTTCACCTGAAGTACCACTTGTACCATCTGAACCTGATTCACCATCGGCTCCGTTAGATCCTGTTGAACCATTTTCACCTGATGTACCTGATGAACCATTAGCACCTGACTCACCTGCTTCACCATTTGTACCTGTTGAACCATTCTCACCACTTGTTCCGTTTGTTCCGTCTGAACCTGATTCGCCTGCATCACCATTTGATCCAGTTGAACCATTTTCACCTGATGTTCCATTTGTTCCGTCTGCTCCTGATTCTCCGTCTGCACCATTTGATCCTGTTGAACCATTAACTCCTGATGTTCCGCTAGTACCATCAGCTCCGCTTTCACCTGCTGCTCCGTTTGAACCTGTTGAACCATTTTCACCTGAAGTACCTGATGAACCATTTATTCCACTTTCCCCTGCTATACCGCTTGTACCTGTTGAACCATTTTCACCTGATGTTCCTGCAGAACCATTTGAACCTGATTCGCCTGCTTCACCACTAGAACCTACTGAACCATTTTCTCCTGAAGTACCGTTAGTACCATCTGCTCCGCTTTCACCTGCATCACCTGTTGTACCAGTTGAACCATTTTCACCTGATGTTCCGCTAGTACCATTAGCACCTGATTCACCATCGGCTCCGTTAGATCCTGTTGAACCATTTTCACCTGATGTACCTGATGAACCATTAGCACCTGATTCACCTGCTTCTCCGTTTGTACCTGTTGATCCGTTTTCACCTGAGGTTCCTGATGTTCCATCAGCTCCTGACTCACCTGCATCACCTGTTGTACCTGTTGAACCATTTTCACCTGATGTACCTGATGAACCATTAGCACCTGACTCACCTGCTTCACCATTTGTACCTGTTGAACCATTTTCTCCTGAAGTACCGTTAGTACCATCTGAACCTGATTCACCTGCTGCTCCATTAGACCCTGTTGAACCGTTTTCACCTGATGTACCTGATGTTCCATTAGCACCTGATTCGCCATCAGCACCATTTGATCCTGTTGAACCATTAACTCCTGAAGTACCGCTTGTACCATTAGCACCTGACTCACCTGCTTCACCATTTGTACCTGTTGAGCCGTCTTCTCCACTTGTTCCATTTGTACCATCTGCACCGCTTTCTCCAGCTTCACCATTAGTACCAGTTGAACCATTTTCTCCTGAAGTACCACTTGTACCATCTGAACCTGATTCGCCTGCTACTCCATTAGATCCTGTTGAACCATTTTCACCTGATGTACCTGATGAACCATTAGCACCTGATTCGCCATCTGCTCCGTTTGAACCAGTAGAACCATTTACACCTGAAGTTCCTGATGTTCCATCAGCTCCTGACTCACCTGCTTCACCTGTTGTACCTGTTGAACCATCTTCTCCTGATGTACCATTTGTTCCATCTGCACCACTTTCTCCTGCTGCTCCATTAGAACCTGTTGAACCGTTTATACCTGATGTTCCATTAGTACCATCTGAACCTGACTCACCTGCTGCTCCATTAGACCCTGTTGAGCCATTCTCACCTGAAGTACCATTAGTACCATCTGAACCACTTTCTCCAGCTTCACCGTTTGTACCTGTTGAGCCGTTTTCACCTGATGTACCTGATGAACCGCTTGTTCCACTTTCCCCTGCTATACCACTTGTACCAGTTGAACCATTTTCACCTGATGTACCTGATGAACCATTTGAACCTGATTCGCCTGCTTCACCACTTGTACCTGTTGAACCGTTTTCACCTGAAGTTCCATTTGTACCATCCGAGCCTGACTCACCTGCTGCTCCATTAGTACCTGTTGAACCATTTTCTCCTGAAGTACCACTTGTACCATCTGAACCTGATTCACCATCGGCTCCGTTAGATCCTGTTGAACCATTTTCTCCAGATGTTCCATTTGTTCCGTCTGAACCACTTTCTCCAGCTTCTCCATTTGAACCTGTTGAACCATCTTCTCCTGAAGTACCATTAGTACCATCTGAACCTGACTCACCTGCATCACCATTTGATCCAGTTGAACCATCTTCTCCTGATGTTCCGTTTGTTCCATCTGAACCTGACTCGCCTGCTTCACCATTTGTACCTGTAGAACCATTTTCTCCTGAAGTACCGCTTGAACCGTTTGTTCCACTTTCTCCTGCTATACCACTTGTACCAGTTGAACCATTTTCACCTGATGTTCCGGATGAACCTGAAGTTCCACTTTCTCCTGCTATACCGCTTGTACCTGTTGAACCATTTTCACCTGATGTTCCTGCAGAACCACTTGAACCACTTGTTCCTGATTCTTTACTATCACCTGATGATCCTGCTTCTCCAGTTGTACCTGCAGATCCACTTGAACCGCTTGTTCCTGATTCTTTACTATCACCTGATGATCCTGCTTCTCCTGAAGTACCCGCTGAACCACTTGTACCAGATTCTCCTGATTCGCCTGAAGTACCACTTGAACCATTTTCACCTGATGTTCCTGCAGAACCACTTGAACCATTTGTTCCTGATTCGCCTGAAGTACCGCTTGAACCATTTGAACCTGATTCGCCTGAAGTTCCTGCTGAGCCTGAAGTTCCTGATTCGCCTGAAGTACCGCTTGAACCATTTTCTCCTGATGTGCCTGAAGTACCAGTTGAACCTGATGTATTAGATTCACCTGATGTACCTGCTGATCCTGATTCACCTGATGTACCTGAAGTTCCTGCTGAACCTGAAGTATTAGATTCACCTGAAGTACCTGCTGATCCTGATTCTCCTGAAGTACCTGAAGTACCACTTGAGCCATTTGTTCCTGATTCACCTGATGTACCACTTGAGCCATTTGTTCCTGATTCACCTGAAGTACCACTTGAGCCATTTGTACCTGATTCTCCTGAAGTTCCTGCAGAACCACTTGTACCAGATTCGCCTGATGTACCTGCAGAACCATTTGAACCTGATTCACCTGAAGTACCAGTTGAACCTGAGGTTCCTGATTCGCCTGAAGTACCACTTGAACCATTTTCTCCTGATGTACCTGAAGTTCCTGTTGAACCTGAAGTATTAGATTCACCTGAAGTACCTGCTGAACCTGATTCTCCTGAAGTGCCACTTGAGCCATTTGAACCTGATTCGCCTGAAGTACCGCTTGAGCCATTTGTGCCTGATTCACCTGAAGTACCATTTGAACCATTTGATCCAGATTCACCTGAAGTTCCTGCTGAGCCTGATGTTCCTGATTCTCCACTTGTACCTGCAGAACCATTTGAACCTGATTCACCTGATGTACCTGAAGTACCAGTTGAACCTGAAGTTCCTGATTCACCAGATGTACCACTTGAGCCATTTTCTCCTGATGTACCTGAAGTACCCGATGAACCTGATGTATTAGATTCACCTGATGTTCCTGAAGAACCATTTGAACCTGATTCACCTGAAGTTCCTGCTGAACCTGATGTTCCTGACTCGCCTGAAGTACCATTTGAACCATTTGATCCTGATTCACCTGAAGTGCCACTTGAACCGTTTGTACCTGATTCGCCTGAAGTACCACTTGAACCATTTGTTCCACTTTCTCCAGATGTACCACTTGAGCCATTTGAACCTGACTCACCTGAAGTACCACTTGAACCGTTTGTACCTGATTCGCCTGATGTACCGCTTGAACCATTTGAACCTGATTCGCCTGATGTACCTGCTGAACCAGTTGTTCCACTTTCTCCTGAAGTACCATTTGAACCATTTGATCCTGATTCACCTGAAGTTCCTGCTGAGCCTGAAGTTCCTGATTCACCTGATGTACCTGCTGAACCATTTGAACCTGATTCTCCAGATGTACCACTTGAGCCTGTTGATCCTGATTCTCCTGAAGTTCCTGAAGAGCCATTTGAACCTGATTCACCTGAAGTTCCTGCTGAACCTGATGTTCCTGATTCACCACTTGTACCTGCAGTTCCAGTTGAACCTGATGTACCTGAAGTACCTGCTGAACCACTTGTATTTGATTCTCCCGAAGTTCCTGCTGAACCTGATGAACCTGATGTGCCTGATGTTCCTGCTGAACCTGAAGTATTAGATTCACCTGAAGTACCTGCAGTTCCAGTTGAGCCTGATGTGCCTGATGTTCCTGCTGAACCACTTGTGTTAGATTCTCCTGAAGTTCCTGCTGTTCCTGATGAACCTGATGAACCTGATGTTCCTGAAGTACCCGCTGAACCTGAAGTATTTGATTCACCTGAAGTTCCTGCTGAGCCACTTGAACCCGAAGTACCTGATGTACCTGCTGAACCACTTGTGTTAGATTCTCCTGAAGTACCTGCAGTTCCAGTTGAGCCTGATGTACCTGAAGTACCTGCTGAACCACTAGTATTTGATTCACCTGAGGTACCTGCAGTACCTGTTGATCCTGAAGTACCTGATGTACCCGCTGAACCACTTGTATTTGATTCACCTGATGTTCCTGCAGTTCCAGTTGAACCCGAAGTTCCAGATGTACCTGCTGAACCTGATGTATTTGATTCACCACTTGTACCAGCAGTTCCTGATGAACCTGATGTGCCTGAAGTTCCTGAAGTTCCTGCTGAACCTGATGTGTTTGATTCTCCACTTGTACCTGAGGTTCCAGTTGAACCTGAAGTACCTGAAGTTCCTGCTGAGCCTGATGTGTTTGATTCTCCTGATGTACCAGCTGAACCTGTCGAACCTGAAGTACCTGAAGTTCCTGCTGAGCCTGATGTGTTTGATTCACCTGATGTTCCTGCAGTACCACTTGAACCTGAAGTTCCAGATGTTCCTGCTGAACCACTTGTATTTGATTCTCCACTTGTACCTACTGTACCTGATGTTCCCGATGTTCCTGAAGTACCTGCTGAACCTGATGTATTAGATTCTCCACTTGTACCTACAGTACCACTTGAACCTGAAGTACCTGATGTACCTGCTGAACCGCTTGTATTTGATTCTCCACTTGTACCTGCTGTACCTGTTGAACCTGATGTTCCTGAGGTTCCTGCTGAACCACTTGTGTTAGATTCACCTGAAGTACCTGCTGAACCGCTTGAACCAGATGTTCCTGATGTACCTGCTGAACCTGAAGTGTTAGATTCTCCGGATGTACCAGCTGAACCTGTCGAACCTGATGTTCCTGAAGTTCCTGCTGAACCACTTGTATTTGATTCACCCGAAGTACCTGCAGTACCACTTGAACCAGATGTTCCTGAAGTTCCTGCTGAACCACTTGTATTTGATTCACCACTTGTACCTGCAGTACCACTTGAACCTGAAGTACCTGCAGTACCTGAACTACCAGATGTGTTAGATTCTCCTGAAGTTCCTGCAGTACCACTTGAACCTGATGTTCCAGATGTCCCTGCTGAACCGCTTGTATTTGATTCTCCTGAAGTACCTGATGTACCTGTTGAGCCTGAAGTACCAGATGTACCTGCTGAACCTGCTGAACCTGATTCTCCAGATGTACCACTTGAACCAGTTGTACCTGATTCTCCAGATGTACCACTTGAACCAGTTGTTCCACTTTCTCCTGAAGTACCGCTTGAACCATTTGAACCTGCTTCTCCTGATGTACCACTTGAGCCATTTGTGCCTGATTCGCCTGATGTACCACTTGAACCATTTGAACCGGATTCGCCTGAAGTTCCTGCTGAGCCTGATGTTCCTGATTCTCCTGAAGTTCCTGCTGAACCTGTTGTTCCACTTTCACCTGAAGTACCTGCTGAACCAGAAGTTCCTGATTCACCTGATGTACCTGATGTACCTGATATACCTGATGTACCTGATGTACCTGATTCTCCTGATGTACCACTTGAACCGTTTGAACCTGATTCGCCTGATGTACCTGATTCGCCTGAAGTACCTGATTCTCCTGAAGTTCCTGCGGAACCAGAAGTTCCTGATTCACCTGATGTACCTGATATACCTGATGTACCTGATTCGCCTGAAGTACCTGATTCGCCTGATGTACCTATTGAACCATTTGAACCTGATTCGCCTGATGTACCTGCGAGGCCTGAAGTTCCTGATTCTCCTGAAGTACCTGCTGAACCTGAAGTATTAGATTCTCCACTTGTACCTGATGAACCATTTGAACCTGATTCACCTGAGGTTCCTGATGTACCTGTTGTACCTGAAGCACCTGATTCGCCTGAAGCACCTGATGAACCTGAAGAACCTGAAGAACCAGATGTACCTGATCCTCCGGATGCACCACCAGCTCCTATAAATATCCAACCTGAGTAATCAACTGCTGTAATATTACTTGGGTCTACTAAAACATAAATACCATTATTTTCGGTTGTTGTATCTTGAGCAACTGTAACAGTCATACCCTCATAAACATAAGAATTTCCATCATTAGCAGTCCAATTGGAAGCTACAATTAAATCGGCCTTTGTAGGTATGTTTGCACGTGCATCAAATGCTCCCGCTTTTTCAGGTTCGAAATTTCCTGCAAATGGTAATAATCCTTTATCTCTTCCCATATTATACTAAAAATCTTAGCGATCTACCACCTATGGTAGATCCGTTATGTGTGTATCTATTATAATTAACTATATTGCCTTGAATTGTATTAGTTACTGATGTAACTGTAAATGAGGATAAACTAATGGTATCCCATTGACCACTCAAAGTATTAAATTGTTGTAATCCTGTTATTGTTGACCATGCTACTGGTATATCTATTGTTTGTTTATTTCCTCCTGTTTCTGCTACCATGGCTACTTGAATTCTCTGACTCATAGATTGGAGTCCTTGTTGTGTTAAAGTAGTAATATTAGAAGTAGTAGCAAATACTGGGTAAACACCTACCAGTGATCTTGATTTTGGAGGACTTGTTGTACCTGCTGGAAGTGGAGAATCAAAATTATCTCCTACACTGTCTAGAGGTTGTTGACCTGCATCATAAGAAACTGCTGATGTCCATGTGTTATTACCTTGTAATATTGTGTATGAACCCGCGAGATTTATATTATTAGTTAAAGATGTACTAACTATAGTAAAATTTGCATTGGGTCCAGTATAAACATATCCATTAGGTAAACCACTTCTAAACCCATCTGTACCATAATCTGGGTTGATGGATCCTCTATTAAATGATGAATTTAAATTAATTAATGTGGATACCATATCATACACAGTTCCTATTTCTCTAAAATTACCACTTATATTTGGAGTTGTTGTTACATTAAAACCATTTGAAGGGGCAGTTAAAGTAGGGTATAAAGTTGGATACAACATTAAATTCATCATTTGTTCAAATGTTTTTGCATTAAATGTTGTACCAGATGGTATAGTATCAAATGGGGAATTACCTGGGAAATTTAAAGGTGTTGGGGTTGCATTTGTAAAAAGTGGCTCTGTTGCAGTTGCCTCAATGGTTATTTCATCTGCAGATGTTTGTGTAATAGTAATACCTGCTCCTTCTGTAAGATTAACAGTAGAATCTGCTCCCGCTGCAGCATCTAAATTTAAAGGAACACTTGTTCCTGATTTAGGGCCTGCTTCTAATGTGTAAGTATCACCACCACCACCACCTTCTATTTCTATATTAACTTTATTATTACCGTCAGTAGTTATACCAGCAATACCAGCTCCAAAGAAGTTTAATTCTGTAACACCAGTTTCAATTTCAGTGCCATCATCATAAATAGTAACCCCTGCAAATCCTGGGATTTGGGATAAATCAAATGATCTTTTTAAAACATCATTTACTCCATTATTGGTAAAAAATTGTAGTTGGGTACCTGAAATTGTGACATCATACAATAGTTGGGAAAAATTCCCATCTACTTCTGTCCAAGTTAACTCAGAACCTTTTATATTTCTTAAGATTAATCCCATCTAATTTTATTTATACATATTATAAAAAATCGTTATCATTACTTAGATTTTGAAGAAAAATTTGTATAATTGTTATTCGATTGAATGCTAAGACGAGAATTGTCTTTTTGAGATTGATTATTTAATTGTTCTATATTTTGTACTGTCTCCATATTAAAATTGATTTGGGTAGGGGTATTCATTTTTCTAATTGTACTTAATTCTTTATTAATTGTATCAGGTACTAAATAACCATAAAGTTTTAATGAAAAAGTTGCTTTAACAGATCGTTCACCTTTTTGTTCTATTTGTACTGGGGTTGCGAAGTTGTCTATTCTTGCTCTAAATTGGTATCTTTCAGGATTACCCCAATACGAATCAGATGCATAGTTTATAGCTTCTACTATTTTATTTAATTGTTCTATATAATAAGTAGCAACAATAAAATCATAAGTTAGATTAACATAATCGGGTACTACAACAGCATAGTTAACTTTTTGGGGTATTTTATTATTTAGTGTATTAAAATTATCATAAGCATTATTAACACTATATTGTTTTTGAAAAATACTTACATTGTGGGGATTATTTGCATCTAATTTATTAGCTATATTTCTAACTTTTTCAATATTACTTCGTTTAAATGTAATTAAGGGTAACATTATTTTACCATTCTTATCCCTATAATATCCATCTTTTTGAATTTGTTTCCACCTTTCAGGAGCACCATAAATAAAAGGTACTTGTTGAACTGTTCCATTTTGTATTACTGTAGGTTTAATAACCTCCTCCATATAATACATTATAGCTTCATCAATATCTTTAATTCCTAATGAAAAGGGTTTTGTATTATCATCTCTAAAGGATACTTGATTACCTCTATTTACAACATTAGAATTATTAGGGTTACCTGTTTCCGAGAAACCAGGAGAACCCGGTGGCGGGTTATAAGGTTCAATTTGAGAATTTAATATTTCTCTTTGTGTTTTAGGTATTGGTATTTTTCCTCTATTAGCCATTTAATGATGGGTTTGAATTATTTCCAGTATATAATCTTTCTTGTGTAATCCCGACTTTATCTGCTGGTACATAGTGGGTTTGACAAATTATTGAAATAGATGAACCAAATTCCTCTAAGCCTGGGTTTTGTAATTGAGGTGAATTTGGATAATCTGGGTTTTTACCCATAAAATACTGATTAGCATTAACCACATCTACTTCATAGTATCCTTCTTGATATAATATAATATCTCCAACTTCAGGAACTAAATCAGCTCCATATTGATAGTTTGTAGGAGCAAACTCTGCATTAAAATCAGGGTTTTTATTTAATAAATCATCTCTGAGAAATTTAAAAGTAGCACCCCAACTAAAATCTGTACCTAATTCAGTTTCTGGGAAGTCCTCATTATCTCTTTCTATAAGACAATTAAGTAAAACAGGACCCATATAAAATTTTTCCTCAGCTGCTTCTCCATATATGTTTACTTTAGTTTCCTCTAACTTAAATTTATAGAAAGAACATTGTTGGGTAATGATGTCAGCCATCAATTCCCTATTCAAATGTCTAAATAGACTTATGTCTCTTGCTCCTCCAAATAATGCCATACTATCCTATGTAAATTGGAAAGGGAACATTAGCTAATTCATCTTGTATAAATTTACTTTCTGCTGCTCTTCTTTCTAATAATTTTTCTCTTGATGTTTCTCCTAAATAAGCTCTTAATCTATCAATTAATCTTTCTTTTTCTCCTGTAGCTGCTGTTATTAAATCATTTGCATTTAATGTTACATTATCTCCTGGTATTGGGACTACTTGGTATTTACCTCTAACATATCCTAACATTTCTTTACATATAGCCAAAGCATACTCAAATATCCAACTTCTACCAACAGAATTAATATCATCATAATTTGGGTTCTCATAAGGAACATCATAAATATTTGAAATAGTACTACTTCCTCCTACTACAAAAGAGGCTGATGATCTTTCTGATTTAAGAAGATATTCAAAGTATAATTTAGGAACTGCTCCATCTGGTATGGGGAATATTCTTAGTTTATTATTATGCATTTCAAAAGAGTAATTAGCTCTTCTAATCATGTCATTGAACTCAATGGTTTGAATTACCTGCAAATCATAATTAATAGGCATTAATAAGAAATCTACACCTGCTGGTGAATAGCCATCCCAACCCATAGTATCCATTAAATTCATAGTACCCATTCCAGTACCAATATATGGATCAAAATATCTTAAAAGTGCAGGGGGTGTTTCATAAAATACTCTCATGATTTCTATATCATGATTTTTATAATGAGGTATATTAGCTTTAGCCCAAGCTTCTAAATCATAATCTTGAATTGATGCTGTTAATTCTACTGAACCCTTATGCCAATCTACATTACCACCAGTTCCAGCTTCAACTCCATATTGTTGAGATATTTCTATAATTCTTCCTAAGTTAGGTACAATTACAGTATTTTGAATATCCATAGTAGAAGCATCAGCTCCTTCAAGTGTTAAATAATTATCTCTAACTTTATACCCATATAATTCATTAGCATAAATAGTTACTGCTTCTTCAAAAGCAGCATAAAAGTTTATATCTTGTAATTCAATATCTACAATTGGATAACCTAACCTTCTAGCTGCAAAAGTTGCGAACTTATCTGCATCTTCTTGAAATTCAGGGTCATTATCATAAAACCCAAAAGGTGTATCTCCTGGTTGAAATGAACTTGATCCGGGCCATATTGCTACGTTTGCCATATTTTTTTATTTATACGTTATCTGAATTAACAACTACATATTCAACATCCATTCTTTCTGTTTCAGCATATACAGAAATAAATTCTATATCTTGACTAAAGAAGCCATTGAACATACTTCCTGTAACTTGAGGACTTGAAAACATTAATGATGAAGTGGGTAATAAATCCATCGTCCAATAACTTCTTGGTCCATTTTCTGTAAAATCATTTAGTGTTAGGTCAAATACAACATCAGTTGCATTTCCTATACTGCTGCCACCTACTGTTAAAGTTTCACCTACTACATACCCATTTCCTGGGGTAGCTATTGTTGCTGTAAATATGTTGGTTGTTATATCTTGTGATATAAGGGGTGTTAAAGTTACTACTGATGAATTTTGTACATCACTAACTTGTAAAGTTGTAGTGTAATCTGAACTTACTATTCCAAATCCTAAATTTGTTAATTGAGCATCTGTAATTGTAATAACTTGATTTTCTTCATATCCGGTTCCTATATTAACAGGTGTTACTGTAGTAATTACTCCTCCTAAAGATACTATACTAACTGTAGCTCCATGACCTGTTGGAGTATAAACTGCTACTTCCCTTGTTATATCACTAGTTACAGTTGGTGTTAAACCATTATTTGTTAATGCTACTCCACTTACTAATTGTCCTGTTCCTAAAGCACCTTGTGCTATTGTTAATGCATCTCCCACAACATAACCTCTACCAGTTTCTAATACAACTGCACTAGATACTGTTGGCGCTTCAGGGTTAGCTCCTGTTACTATTACAGTTGCTATTGCTCCTGTTCCTGTTCCGCTACTTAGAGGAACTACGTAAGTACCAGTGGCACAATTAGTAGCATTAGATGCTATGGAAATATTATCTCCCACAATTAAAGACGATGATATATCGATATCTAACGTCATGCCTGAGCCATTAAAACTAGAAGTTGTTTCAACTCCTAAATATAATCCTGTTACTCCTCCTACTCCACCACTAACGTAAGATGAAATTAAATTTTTTCCTACAATACCTTGCCCATCTGGGGATTTTGATGAAGTAAAAGAAACTGCTAAAGAAGAGTCTGTATCTAAGTTAGTAATCCTAGCATACTTCATACTACTTGAAGGAAAAGTACCTGCTGATGGGTCTACCCCATTAACATTAATTAAATCAATTGAAGTAGATGCTGGTATAGTTACTATTCTTCTATCTACATTAGTAATATTACTTAATGTGTTAAAAGTTTCATTTGTAGTTTTTATACCTTTAACTACGTGTTCCTCCTTAATTTTAATTTGGAATGAAGATGGAGTTAGTATAGATGCCATGTTTGAATTTTGTTATAAATATATAAGAATTTATTTAATATATAAAATTATTTTTTGTTTCTACCACTAGTGCCTGAAGATCCTAAATTTATACCTTGGGCACTTGCTTTTTCATATACTTGAATTAAATCATCAACAATAGGGTCTCTATGGTTTTTGAGTAAAGTTATACCAATACCATTTTTAATAGTACGCATTGATTTATATAAAAACCTAAATCCGGACTCACGTTTTGATTTTAAATCAACTTGATGATCATCCCCACATACAATCATTTTAGAACGTAAACCTATTCTGGTAGCTATCATTTCCATTTGTTCATGGGTAACATTTTGGGCTTCATCTACAATTATACATGAATCTAAGAATGTTCTACCTCTCATAAATGCTAATGGAACTATTTCTATTTTACCATCTTCAATAAGTTTTTCTATTTTTTCTTTATTATAAAGAGCATACATATTTTGGTAAATAGGTTGAATCCAAGGATCCATTTTTTCTCTTAAATCACCAGGTAAAAAACCTATTTCTTCTTTTGACACTGTAGGTCTGGTGATTATGATTTTATCATAGTGTCTTCTAAGAAGACCATCTAATGCTACTTGTACTGCTAAAAGGGTTTTACCTGAACCTGCTTTACCAGCTAACATTGCTATTGTATTTTGTAATATTTTTGCTTTTGCTTCTTTTTGTTCTTCGTTTAATGTTATTTTAAATTTTATTGGATTTTTTACTACTCTTTGTTTTCTGTGTACTTCATCTGTGTGTGGTTTAGATGCCATATTTTTTTTCATTTAAAAACTATTTATTTATCAATTATACATATTAAAAAAAAAGCCCCGCTAATGCGGGGCTTTAATTACTATTAATTATAATCTATTGATTATAGAGTGTTTAAACCTTCTACGAAGATCTTACCATAAAATTCTGGTCTCACTACTTTCTTAGCGTAACGAGTCAGTAATCCTTTACGTGGTGTGAAGGTTTCTGGATCGTATACTAGAGGAGTCATAATTAATGGAATGTATGGAGCAAATACAGCACCTGCTTCTAAGAATTGTCCACCTCTAAAGCCCATTAAAATGGTATTTTCAGTCATGTATGGGTTCTTATAAACAGTATATCTTGAGTTGATAGTACCAGCTTTTTGTACACCGAATGCGTAGCTCATTTTAGCAGCATCACCATCAGAAGTACTAGCAAATCCTGGAATAGATTCGATAATAGTAGCTACTGTTGGAGAACATACCATAAAATTAGCTCCACCTCTTAATGTTTTCTGGTGAATTATGTTACTCAATTTCTGCATTTTAGTTCCTAAAGTTTGGAACCATTGTCCTTGTGAATTATAGAATCCTAAATCGCTATCTAAAACTCCTGTTGCATTTAATGCTAAGTTATTCTGTGCACTCCAGTACTCAGTACCAGCAGATGCAGATTCGATTAACATATCAAGAATTTCTAAATCAATTTCTAATGAGATATACTCACTCATAATTGAAGTTAATTCAGCTTCAGCATCCAAAGAATGGTAAGCATTTAAATCTTGAGCAAACTCAGGAGTCCAAACTGCTTTCAATTTACGAGTCTTAGCAACAATTGCTTCTGACTGCATTTGAATGTTGATTTCTGGAATTGAAATTGGTGAATTATCAGCATTTAAGTTGTTGTTACCATCTTCAAAATCACCTCTTTGAGCATCATTTGTTTGTAGTAAATACTCTACATTAAATGTTGCAGCATCAACTAAACCTGTGTTAACTATGTAGAAGTTTAATTTAGCACCATCAATTTTTGTAAATTGTGGTAATTGGTTAGCTACTGTTGGAGCAGTATCTGTACCATCTACTAAATAAAATCCTTTTACACCTCTAGTGTCATAGTTAGGAAGTGCTGTAAGATCAATTTGAATTAAAGAAATTTCTCCAGCTACATAAGATGCAGATACTGAAGAATCAGCTTGTAAATCAGCATACCAATCAACATCTGTAAGTGCATCTGTTACAAAGTTTGTACCATCTGTTTCAGCAGCTGATTGTGTGTTGTTGATTGAATATCCGAAACGTCCAGCTCCGTAAAGACCACCTGTAGCACCGTTACCAAATGGAAGGTTTCCATCAGTATCACCATATAGTGACTCGTTAGCTGCGAATGGCGCTTTTGTAGTTCCATATTGGAAATCTAAGTAAAATACTAGACCAGAAGGTAAGTTCATTGGTTGTACAGAAACGAATTCTTTCGCTGCTATCTGTCCAAATACTTTTCTTACTAATGGTAAAGCAACTCCAGCCCATTGTGCTCCTGTACCAGGAGTAAATGTACCAGCTCCAGGAAGTGGACCTCCTGTATTACTTTCTTCCATAACTAATTGCTTAGCTTGGTTTTCAAGAATAAGAGACATATTGTTTTTTTCAGTTTCGTTTCCGATACCTTCTAATAAACCTGTCTTATTCCATTTGTTTGCTAATCTAGCCGCATCACTTTGTAGCGACTTGTAAGGATTAGCACTTTCTAAAAGAGAATTTAATTGACTCATTTTTTTTTAATTTAAGTTTTATTATTAATTTTTAATTTTTACTAAATTAGACCAGCTAATTTCTTGAACCTGTTAACCATCTCATTTGATTCAACAATAGGTTGTTTCTTAGTTACTTTTGGAGTTGCTGTTAAATTAGAAGCACTACCTTTTGCTCTAACACCTTCTGTAATAGATTTGTTTGTAGCTTTCGCTTTAACTGAACTATTAAGTGTTTCGAACACTAATTTTACTTCTTTAACTGTTTCAGCTCTATCAAAAGCTCCTAATACTTTAACTTTTTGTGCTTCAGTAAGATTTTTACCACGGAACACTTTGTTTGTGTAAAGTAGTTTAGCATTTAATAAATTGATTTCATTTAATTCAGATTTTAATGTTTCAATGGTAGACATTGCTTCATCTAAATCTACTTTAATTTCATCAACATCTTCTACTTCTTTAACACCTTTTTGTTGAGTAACATCTGAAGCTGAGGATCCTGCTTTACCAAGTAAATCTGCTAATTTCTTAGCTTTAGGTCCAAGATCACCTTTTTCAGCTTTTTCTAAAGCTTTGCTTAAGGCAGCAGAACCTCCTAATAAAGAAGCTACACCAGCAGCTACTAGACCTATACTAACAGGTTCTTCATTAAGTAATCCTTCTTCTAATTCTTCTACTTCAACATCGTCTTCTACGTCAATGTCAACATCAACGTCTTCTTCGTCTTCTTCGAATGATTCACCAGCTTCAATTTCACCTGATTCAACCATATCTTCGATTACGTCTTCGATAAATTTCTTAAGATCATCTTCTGACATATCTTCGAGGTCAATGTCCTCATCTTCCATGTCTTCTTTTTCGTCTTTTTCTCCGTCTAAGTAGCCTTCTTCTTCAGCATCAGTACGAGCATCTTCATCAAGATCTTCTTTCTCGTCTTTCATACCATCTAAGTAGCCTTCTTCTTCAGCATCTGTACGTTTATTTTCTTCAAGATTTTCATCTTTTTCTAGTTCTGCTAAAATTTCATCTAAATTGAATTCACTTTCCTCTTTGATTTTACGCATTTTTTCAGTTTTGGTCTCAGCCTTGTTATCAGACTTACGATCATCACCTTCACGTTTTTCCTTTTTGGTCATGTACTCTTTTTTTTCTGTAATTTCAGCTTCGTCTACGTCATCATAAGATTCTTCCACATTGTCTTCATTTTCCATTTCTTCTAGCTTGCTAGCAAACATGGCTTGGACTTGTGGAGAGAATGCTTCTTCTAACGCGACTTTTGCATTTGCTATTGCTGATTCTTTTACAGCTTTAGCGTCAGCGATTGCTTCGTTTAAAAAGTTTCTGTTCATTTTTTTCCTAAATTTTTTGTTGGGAAACTACGTTTATTAAGAAACGTAATGGGGGTTGTAAATAATTCTTTTGATGCCATATAAGAAATGGCATATTATCAATTATACGTATATGAGGAGATATAAAAATACAAAAAGGCGCTCCAAGAGTGGAAACGCCTTTTTAGGAAATCAGGGGGTAAAATTATTGAACTGGGCAAAATCCATGTGAACATAGAATTTCACCTAAAATTTCATTTACTGTTTTATATTTATCTTGGGATTTAAATTCCTTACTTTCTTGTACTAACTGCATATATGAACCAGGATTGGAAGGTGTTGATACAAAATCCCAACACAATAATTCAAAATCATCTTGTACTTCCATTACTCCACCTTTATCTTCTAATGAGCCCATACCACGAGATGAAACACCTACTGTAATACCACTTTCAATAAGTGCTTTAAGAATATTACCAGCTGGGGTTGGTAAAATTTCTATTTTACCCATTACATTATCTCCATCCCACCACATATCAGAGATATTATGGGATACATTTTTTAAGTTAATTACTGAAGATTCAGGATGGTCTAATTCACCCATTGCTCTATGCTCTTTAACTAAGGGCATATATTTATCTATTTCTCTATCCCATAAATCTTTTGAATAGTATCTACCATTGCCATTTTTTACTTCAGCTGTAGCTAATATTCCCTCAACTAAGGGAAGACCTCTACCTGATTTGTTTTCAGATAGTCTTACCTTATTGGGTTTAAAGACATGGGTTTCTACTAATAATTGACTCATATTAGTCTTCTTTAAATTTTTCTAGTCCTGAATATGACTCTGGGTTTTCATTAGAGTTTTCATTACTATCTTCGTTACTGCCTAGGTTACTATTATCATTGCTACCTTCATCTACAACTCTCTTATATGCTTTACCACACATTTTCTCATACATTTTTTCCATGCCCGCTTTTTTCTTTTCTAAAAGTTTTACTTCGCGTTGCATTTCTTTCATTTTCTTCTTATCTACTAACTCAGATAAACTATCATCTTCAGTTACCATAGAAATCCTACCATTTTTACCTTCAATTATTTCATCTAAAGCATTTATTTGCAATTCTAGAGTAGCAATTCTTCCATTCTTTTCAATTTCAGCTAATTTGCTATCTGTTGTTTCTTTTTTTACTTTTTTAGCTTTTTTCTTAGGTAATTCTTTTTCTCCTAAAGGACCGCTTTCGTATAAGTCTAATAATGATATCATATGTGTTGTGTTTTTGTTTTCTTTAATTTCTATATAACCAGTACCTACTTCACCTTCTGGGAAGTCTTTTTTAGTTTCAGCACCATAACCTCCACCTACACCAGGGTCTTTAACCATTTTTCCTTTACCTAAAGCTGGTGCTTCTTCTGTGTAGCCTATTCCTTTAATTCCAAATTGAGCTTCTTCAACATAGTATAAAGGATTTTTACTAATATTTTTAATAACTAAATCAATTAATTCTTGTTTAGTTTTATCTTCATTAGCTACATCTGTTAACTCTGTATAATAACCTTGACGAAACTGTTCACCAGGTATATTATCAAGAGCTTTATCATCTTTATAATCATATCCCCTGTTAGGGGCTTGTAAGTCAGTTACTCCTTTAGTTACTTTTTTTTCAATAGCTTTAGCTTCTTCCTCAGATATTAAATTCATATTTTTATCAAATAATTTAAACCAATCTGGTTTTTCAGTTGAGCCTGTGGCTACATGAATATTTTCTGATATAATACTTCTTTTAATTAAAGCAGAAGATGCTTCTCCAAACCCAGCAGCATTACGTACTAAATTGGGATACTTAGATTTAACTTCTTTAAGGAAAATTTCTTTACTACCTTTTCCCTTTTTAATTTGGTTGTATTGTTCTTGTAATGTTTTCATTTATTTTCCTTTTAATAAGTCTTTTATGTCTTTTATATAGTCTAAAACTAAATCTGTTGGTTTAATCACCTCAAATGAACCTGGATTTTCTGAGTAGTAATCATTAGTTTCATTTTTAGCATTGCTCAACATCTTATAAATATCATTCATTTCTTGCTCAATCACATCGAATGATGATATTCTTTCTTGTTGGAATGACTTAACATCACTATCTTCAAATAATTGTTTAACTTCTAAACCTGACCCTTTAATTTTTTTTGGAACTAATTTGTATTTAAATTGCTTTACATAAGCATTATCTTTAACCCCATTTTCACTTGCTTTAGGGCCTGGACCTAATGATGCTCCTATTCCTTCTTGTACGGGTTTTTTCTTTTTCTTTTTTGGTTTTTTAAAGGCATAAGGGGTTGCATATTGCATCCCAGTACCTCCCGTAAATGAAGCAGCACCTGCTCCTCCACCTGTTGTAGACATTTCATCTAAATCAGTTTCATTAACTCCCCTTGATTTTTTATATTCTTCTGGGTAATTGTTTCGAATGTGGGTTCGTATGATATTTCTTAATTTTCTAGAATCTTCATATATTTCTAGAAATTTTTTATCATCTTTAGCTTTAACATAAACCCCTTTAGCTGTTTTAACTAAATCATCTGATTCATCTAATAGCTTATCTAAATTAGGTATTTGTAGAATATCCCAAGTTATAGCACCAGTTTCTGAGTCTATATCAGTTACTGTAGATAGAAATCCATCACGAACTTCTTTATCACCTACTTCAACCTCTTTTAGTTTATATTTGTGCCCCATTTGATTTTTTTAATTCTTCTAATAATGAATGATATTGCAACAAATCCACTAAATGCTTACTATTAATAACTGTTCTTTTATTTAATTCTTTAATTAATGAATGTACTTCATTTAATTTAATTTTAATCACTTCACTTGAAACAACTTTTAATTGTTTAGTAATTTCTTCTTTGATAAAATTAACTTCTTTATTATAAAATTCTTTTAATGATGGGGTATTATCTACTGATTCAATAAATTCTTTAAGAATATATTTTTGTCTTTTGTTTAATGAAGAATATTTATTATTAAAGTTTTCTAACATAATATGATATGTTAAAGTACGAATGTCTGCATCTTGAGATTTAAATTCTTCGATTACATTTTCTTTTACATTATCTCTATCTACTGATTTTGATGTTAAGTATTCTAATAATGTTACTTTATTATCAACTATTTGATTAGGGTCTATTAATTTTTTAGTATTGTAAGTTTCAATTAAGGTATAAAAAGAAGCTTGTGCCTTATAATCATTAAGTTTGGTTTTAAATAAACCTTCTACATTATAGTGCTCTTTTAATGATTTTATTAAACTATATTTTTCTTTTCTAATTGCAGTTCTGTTTAATTTTTTAGATTGCTCTAAAACTGTATCTAATACAGCAGTTGCTTTAAGAGAATTTAACCCTTTTGAATTAAATAGGGTTTCATACAATTTATACTCTTTCCCTAATTCAGTATTGACGAAGTGAGATTTAAGAATATTAATAGCTGGGGAGTCCTTGCCTGATAAGGTTTCCGAAGTAATTTTTCTTACTACTACTTCGAATAAAATACCAGTATTTTTAAATTTTGAGTGTTTTATATACATCAATACCTATTTTTTTATAAATATACTAAAATTATTGTTCCTTGATATTTGATTCATCAAGAAGCGAACTTTCTTCGCTATCTTGCTCAAATACTAATCTTTTCCCAGTAGGAATTGATTTTAACATAGATTGATGTTTAGAAATATGGATATTATTTTCTAAAGCTAAACCTGATTTTGATGGGTTATTGTAATCATTTTTCATTCCATCTCTTCCTAATCTATCTTTACCAAAATTATCATCTTGAGTATTTCTCTTAGATGCTTTTTCTTTTGGTCTTCCTAAAACTGTTTTTTCATCTTTAGCATATTCATCAGGTTTTGGTACTCCACCTGGATCTGAATACATTCTACCTTTACCATATAATGAGGCTAAATCATGAGGTGTACCATATGATTGACCAGTTTCAACTGGGTCATTACCTTCTGCTTCTATTTGGTCAATTCTAAATTTACGTTTAGCATCTTCTCTAATTAGATCTCTATAATCATCATATTGGTCTTCACTTAAGTGGAATAAATGGTCGTAAATATAATCAGATGGGAATAGATTAGTTTCAGTCATTTGTTGAGCTAAATCCATCTTTTCCTTCATTAATGCTACTCTTTCTTGATCATAAATTATTGAAGGTGTAGTTAAATCTAATGTAAAATTAGATAATTGTTCATCTTTATAACCTTGAGTGTATAAATGAACTAATGCTATTTTATATAATTCTGATATTATTATTCTTTGTATTCTTTCAATTGTACGAGCAAATCTAATATCTTGGGCAGCTAATGTAGCTTTACCATCTGTATTTTCATCATAACCCATAAATGCTTTAGGTACTTTAAGAGCAGCAAATAATTTATCTCTTAAATACTCAACATCTTGAATACCATCCCATTGTAAACCATTTGCACTTTCAATTTTAGTACTCGCATCATTACCCCTTAAAGGAATATAAAAATCTTCCAATAAGTTTTGCATGTTATAATTTAAGTTATACTCACCTGTTTTTTCATCTACATGAGGAGTACGCTTAAGTTTACTTAAAGTTTTTTCCATAAAGGCATCTACCTCATTTGGAGGGATAGATCCAACATTCATATAAAAAATACGTTTTTCTGGGGCGCGGACAATCCTATGAATTAACATAGCATCTTCCATTAAAATGTATTGTTTAAATAATTTACGAGCTGGTTCAATATAACTTCTACCATATGGTAAAAAATTCATATCTGTTAATAAACGGAAATGAGCCATTTCATAATTATCAAATATAATAGCATTTGGTTGGTTTTCTTGATTTGGAACATTATAATATCCATAATCTGAAGCTGCAATACCAGCAGGATCAAATCTAAACTTAACATCCATAGCATTTTCAGTATTGCCTAAATCTCCTCCTTCTATTCTTTCAATGTGAAATGCTGTATAAGGGATTACATTATATACTCCATACTTTTCTGCTATTTCTAATTTTAAGAAAAAATCACCATATTTGGCTAGGTTTCTAACCCAAGGCCAAAGGTTAAATTCAATGTTTAAAACATCATAAAATAAGTTGTATAGTATTTTTTGAATATCTTCATCTGAGGATTTGATTGTTAACACCTCTCCATACTCATTTTTAAGAGTAGATTCATCAGCTATGATATCTAAAGCAGATGCTACAATTGCATCTGTATCCATTGAATCATATTCAGCATAAAGTTGAGGTCTTAAATATTGATAATTATATCCAGCTTGTTGACCCCATAGTGAGGTTGATGAGTTAGAATATATTCTATTAAATCTATCTACTAGAGAATTTGTTTCTATTTCCCCCGATTGTTGCATTTTATTAACATCAAAGACTTTAAGTTGATTACCTCCAGCATTACGTATAATTACGTCTGTAGAGAATAATCTTCTTAATCTTGAAAATAAACCTGTATCTGCCATGTTATTATTTTATTATAAATATATTATAAAAGCCATTTAATGCTTTCGTTTTTACCGCCAACATCCATACCATATGGATTACTAACACCCTTATTACCTGAAAAACCACCACTATATGGTGATTTATTTGATTTTATATTCCCCAATGCTGCCCTAGCCATATCTAAACTTTGCTGTTGGAATTTCAATGATGTATCTCGTAGAAACATACCTATCCCAAATGACATAACCAAGTCATCATTGTAGCCTGTTTGAGCTTCTGGTCTTCCATTCCTCCAAACAAATACTTTCATTTCTTCTATTAAACGTTTTGAGCGAATAGTCACGGATTTATCACCAACAAATTCTCTAAATTTATTAATACATAGAGGTCTTGTTCTCATTGACATAGTAAACCCAGGTACCATTTCTGAGTTACCTTCATATACTCTTAAATATGATTCTGCTGTACGCTGGTCGGATTTTGGTGATTGGTATAAATTTCTATATCCTCTTTCTCTAATTGCATCTAATGTTGCCCATCCAATATTAGCATTTTCTACTACTAACATTGCATTGTTATACTCTGTAGCTAACCCTGTAAGAAAGAATCCAAATTCTTTTGGAGGCATTTGTCCTTTATATTCAGCTACTTGAGTATTAGTTGCTATATCCATTACATGACATGCTGAAAAATCTTTACCATCTCCTCGAGCAACATCTGCTACTACCATATATTCTCTTGAATAATCTGCATTTTCCCAAACCCATAGATTTTGATCAACACCCCTACGTTCTACTGGGTCTTGAATAGTAGTTTCTTGTAAAAAATCAATCCATTCAGAATGAAATACTATATCACCTGATGTGCTAAAATCACAATCACATTCTTGGGCTGCTAATCTAGGATCACCTAATAATGAATCTTGTGCATCTCTCCATTCTTGGTTTCTTTCAGGGTGAACCCACCAAGGTAATTTAATAGGTAAAAATTGATTTTCATTTGATTCAGCATTAACCCAAGTTTTATGGAACCAATTTCCAGTACCATAAGGTGTAGATAATACAATAGCACCACCACCAGTTGCTAGTGTTTGTTGAGCTGATGCCCAAATTTCCCCAATATTATCAATAAAAGCTGCCTCATCAACTAATAGTAAAGATACTGCTTCGGATCTACCTGCATCACTTGAGGCTGAGGTTGCTTTGATTATAGACCCATTTTTTAACCTAAGTGATAGTTTGTTATTTTCATCTGCTTTTATGGATAACCATGATGGTAAATTGTCATACATGAATTTTACCTTAGTAACCATGTTACGCGCTGTCTCTTGTTTAGTCGCGATACATAACACATTTTTATCCTTATGGAATAACATTAACCACAGAGAATAACCTGCTGATAATGTAGATATACCTAATTGTCTTGATTTTAATATAATTGAATAGGGGTTATCTCTAAGTAAATGTAAGGTTTTTTCTTGGAATGGGTATAAATTAAATTGTATTCTACCTCTTTGGGGGTGTTGGATAAAACAGTACTTTTTCATAAAATGGACTGGATCTTTAGCACATTTTAAATATTCTTGTCTTATTACTTGTTTTAAATCCTGACCCATTATTTTTTACCTAATTTCATATAATAGCTAGCTGAAATAATTGGTTCGAAGTTTTCATTAACTCCAATTCCCAAGCCATATATGTTTTTTCTTTTTGATTTAAATAATATTCCTCCACCTAAATAGTTAATTTGGTTTCTATTACCAGCTACATTTAACCCCCAATAAAATTCTCTATTATTAAGATATATCTTTTTAGTTACTGTTGTTGTTGGGATTAATATATTAGATTCAACTGCTCTTCTCCATACTGTATTTTTATAAATTGTATCGGTTATAGTTACTACACCTAATGAATCTAATTTAATTTCATCTACAAAAACATTTTTAGCATAATAATCTTTTAATACTTCTAATGTATCAATTGGAACGTTTATTAAAATAGAATCAACTTCAGTAACTATTTTAGTTTTCCATTTAGGAATATAAACATTTTTTGTTATGGTTATAGTATCCCATTTAGTTTCTACCTTTGTAATAACTTTGGGTTCAATACTTCCCCCACCCCCATCACAAGATCTCATAAAAAGAATAACTACAACTAATACTACTATAAGTAGTGTTTGGATATTTTTAAAGAAGGCCTTCAAGTTCTTTCTTTATTTTAGTTAACTCTTTTAAACGAGATGTTAACTTATCTTTTTCACTACCATCAGCATTTTTCCATTTTTTAACTACTGACTTCATTTCTTTAGTTGTTTGTTGTAGTTTATTAGAAATTTTAGATATAGAATCTTTTTTACCAGCCTTTAAATCTTTAGAAGATGGTTCTTCTTCATCTTCCTTCATCAAATCCTGAGTTTTTTCTAGTTCTTTATTCAACTCAGCTTGAGCACTTGTTTTGTCTTGAATATCTTCTGCTGTTTCTTCAGATAAAATTTCAATAATTTCTGCTTTAATAGAATCTCTTAAGGTTGATTTTTTCATTATAGTGTATTTTTGTTATAAATATCACAAAGAAATTGCTTGTTTAATTAATTTTATACGTTCTTCAGTACTACCCGATATAGTATATAGATTTTTTATTCTATGTCTATATCTATTTAGTAGTTTAGTTATTGAAAAATCAATTGATTTCCTATATTCAGCATCAGTTTCTCTTATTCCATTATTTTCAATTTCAACCCCTTCAGGTGAAACATAAAAAATATAATCATATTCTTTAATCAATCTAGATGCCAGTGTTTCAAAATCATCTTTATCAATAGCATCCATAGATGTTGAACAATTAGAAAAAGCCATAACATCAATAATTGTTCTATCTGTAATAATATCCTCATACATTAGTTCACCTGCTCTCTCAGCTAAAAACACACATTGACCTTTTAATGTTGAATCAGTATTTAATGGAATACCTTGATCCATTAATTCCTTAGAGCGTTCTGTTGTAAATTTATAACCCTTAAATTCTGGTATATTTTCTAGAGCATTAACTAGGGTTGTTTTACCTACACTCATTGTACCACATAATCCTATTTTCATAACTTATTTATTTAAAATGGTAAGTTTTTAGGTTCTAATTGTGATGAACCTTTTCCTACTCTATAACTATCATTGTCAAAATGTTGAGTGGATACTTCAAATATACAACTTCCTTCTTCAAGGGCCAACATTTGGTGGGGTTGTCCTGGTAGTAAATGGATACAATCACCTTCTTTTACTATTATATCTATTTGTTCAGCTATTTCTGTATCAATGTAGGTATATTGGAACTTTCCTTTAGAAATATACCATGCTTCATCTTTTAACAGATGGTAATGCATTGAAAATGATTTATCTTTTTTGAATACTAATAATTTACCACAATAAAGTTCATTATTAATAATCCATAGTTCATGACCCCATGCTTTTTCATGACGTTCACCTTGATAAGGCATAGCTTGTAGTGTGTGATCTCTCATATTAGTTTCTATTTTCTCCTGCTCTACCTTTCATGGTTTTATACCAAGGTAAACCTTCACGTTCTTTCATAATTTCTTTAAATTCTTCAGGATCAAATTCAATTCCATTTAAAAAATATCCTTTTTGGAATTCAGAATCCTTGCTAAGGGGAACAATTGCGGGGTTATCCCATCTATGATGTTTGAAGTGTTCTTCACCTTCCATTTTTATTAAGTAATGTCTTGCACCCTTATACTTAATTACTTTTTCTTCGTAAAGTTTCACTTGATTTGATTTTTTTGCCATAACTTTTATTTTAATGATTTATTTTAATATGCTCTAAATATACGAAAGATATTTCGCTAATCCAAGTTTTTTAATATACTTTCTGCTACATATGTCCCTTGTGCTCCTGATACTGTTATACCTCTAGCTGATAGAGCATCACCAACAAAGTGTACATTAGGATACTTGGTGAGGGCTAAATTAGTATAATCGACAAGTGGCTCAGGTGATAAATACTTTACTTCAGGTATATAAATACCCCAATCATCTTTAAGTGTTGGAAATACTTTTTTCATATCTTCAATAAAATCATACACATACGCAAAGTATGGTTGCATTGCTTTTGTTATTTTATGTAATGTATCTACTTGTATAGCTGATACATTTACACCTTCAGATGTTGTTGATGGTTTTCTACTGGGGCTATAATATAATCCTGTACCATCTATTTGTAATTTTTTAACTACATCCCTAGACCAATCAAATGGTTTATCAATACCTTGTACTTCCATTAATATACCAAAATTGGTCATATCATTTCGGAACGCCTCATCTTTTTTAGCGTGTCCATTATATGAATGGTCACCATATGTTTCTTCTACAGCAACATAAGCTGCGTTGTTGTTTGTACAGAATGAACGTAATGATACTCCCTCATCTTCATATTTTCTATATAATTTGAAATCATAAGATACATCAATTAATTTTTGGAAGTGTTTTTGTGGTGCTTCAAATCGAACACCTATTTGTACTGGTTTTGGTTCAGTTGGTAAGTCGTATTTTTCAGCTAATACTTTACCAAAGTCAATACCTGATTTGCCTACACCAAATATAAGTTCATCATATTTCATTTCATCTACTGCTCCTATAGATACAATTTGATTTTCAAAATCAATATCTGTAACTTTGGTTTCCCAAATAAATTCAACACCACCATCAACTAAGAAATCATACCAATTTTTACCTATTTCATGTAAATAATCAGTACCAACGTGCCATACAGGGAATAAACGTAAACCGAAATATGGTTTAATAAATTCTGGTTCTGCTATTGGGTTTGAACATTGTACTTCTTCTGGTTTAGGGTGGAATCGTTTAAAATTATCTATCACCTGATCAAATAATTCCATTGCTTTTTCTTCACCACAATATTTAGATAATTGTCCTCCAATTGAAGTGTGATAAGTTAATTTACCATCAGACCAACCTCCTGCTCCTAAGAAACCTGTCATTACCTCTTCATATGGTCTTAAATATGGATCTTTACCCATATCAATTATGGTAATTTTACCTTTAAAACCATTGTCAATTAGCTTAGTAGCAGCATTTACATTTGCTACACCTGCTCCAACCATTACTACATTTTTACTCATTTAGACTTAAATTTTATTTGTTATTAATATACGAAAAAAAAATGTGACCTCCAAATAGGAGGCCACAGATCTCAAAATTGATTTTATATAATCGCTTGGCTATGAATCAAGCTGTTTGTTTTAGTTTTTAATAATCATAATCATCATCATAATCATCATAATCTTCTTCTTCAAATTCATCATCCTCAAATTCAGGCTCATAGTCATACATATCTTCACTATTAGGAGTATATTTACCTCGTCTTGATTCAATATGATCTAAAATAGCATCTAAAACATCTTTGATTGTTTGCTCATAATTAGTTCCTTTACTAAATAGAGTACTAACTAATGATTTAAGAGGATGATTAGCGTTAACTAAAAATGAATGTGCTGGTCCTGCTGTTTCAGTTCCATATCCTGTATGATATTCATCTCCGTCATTATAATAACGGTAAACTATTCTATTAATAGCTCTTAGCATTTCACCTTCTACAGTATCTGATTTGCCAGATCCTGAAACTAATTCATCATATAAAGGTTCGTTTCTATCTTCTAATTCTTTACCTACGAATTCCTTTAATAGCTTACCTTCAGCTAAATATTTTCTTAAATCGAAGTTATCCATTTATTTAATTTTTAATGTTTGTTTTAGATAAAAATTTAACTATTTTTTTTAATTTTTCATTATCTGTTCTACCAGCTAAACCTTCTAAATAATCTAAGTCATGTTGGCTTAAACCATGACCTTCTTTAAGGGTGTTAGATTCTTTCATTAAATAAAGACTTTGGTTTTTATCCCATTCATAATTTTTAGGATCAAACCCTTTTAATTTTTTAGCTTTTTGATATTCTGATGATGATAATTTAGATTGTTTTAATAGCTTACCTTCAACTAAATATTTTTTTAAATCGAAATTATTCATTTTTTTATTTTTTCTCAATTATTACTTCATAATAATTTCCAGATTTTCCACCTATTTTAATTACTGGGAATTTATCTTTCATTTCTTCCATAATTTCCTTATCAAAAGGCATATAAACATAAAAAGCTTCTTTACCATCACTTTTATAATTCATATCTCCTTCACCACCATCCCAAATAAATGCTTTACCTTTATCACCAGCTTTACTATGTCCTTCATTTCCACTTTTAACAGCTTCAACTTCTAATCCTTTATTTTGTAAAAAGGACTTAGCCATATCTATTTCCTTAGCTTCTTTTAGTAATACACCCTCAGCTAAATATTTTTTTAAATCGAAATTTTCCATTTTAGTTTATTTTATGTATTTTTAATCTTAACTTTCCAGTTCCTTTAATAGCTCTATGCCATTCATGTTTTGGTATAAATATACGACCCTTAAGTGAGGTAGGCAAGGAATTATCAAGTTGTAGTTTCCAATCAGTTTCATCTATAATTTCAACTAATCTATCTTCATCATCACGATGCCACATTAATTCAATTGGGTCTATATTATCCCCAAATTCACGAATAATATACTCATCTGTGACTTCTATGTCAGTGTATGGTTTCATTATCCAGCTTTTTTCTGTATTATAAACCATTCTGCTCCATCTGACCATACCATAATACCCTCATATGCTTTATTTATTACGTAAGGGTCTGTACTTCCATCTAATGTTTGACCTCCTGTTGGAGTTAAATCAACATGATGACTAGCATTGATAAAGGTTGAATCAGAAATAAATCTTATTGTTCTATAAGTATTGTTAGCATTTGTTGCATCCGGTAAATTAAGAGTAACATCGGGGTTAGTACCCCCACTCCATGATAATTCAACCATTGAAGCATTTTGATATATTGTATCTGATAAATTTATAGTATCACCTGCAGATACTGTTATTGGTACTGGTACTATATATGAATTATTAGTATTAGTTTGGTTATAGACTTCAATTGAGCTACTTACATAGCTTGTTACATCATCTAAAGTAGTGTATTTAGTTACACCACCTTGTACATCAGCAAACAATTCATCTCCTTGTAAGGTAGATGAAGCTGGTAATCCTGAAATTGGTAAATTAGGCATAAGCTGTTATAAAAATTTTACTATTATCTTCTTGTTCTAAATCAAATAAATCTTCTTGGAGAAGAAAACCTACATTTTGAATAGTTTTTTTCTTCTTTCCCCCTTTATTACATTCAAGCCAGTTTAATTGTTGGATATAACATTGGCGCTGGTTTTGTAACTCATTTAAATATTGATTGTAGCGGTTTACCTGCTCATTAAGAGGTAAATTACGCACTTCATTTAATTGAGTAAATTGAGGCCATAATATTTCATTAAAGATATCCATTACCAGAATCCACCAAAATTAGATTTAAGTCCTAATAATTTGGCATATCGAGGTAATCTACAACTCCAATATCCTGCTTTAGTTTTATCTTTTTTAGTTGAGCATTTGTGACGTTTAGCGAATGCGTTACGTGCTTTTTTATCGTTGATTTTAGCTCTTAAACCACCTGAACCAAAACGTACTGTTTTAATTTTCTTGGTTTTTGGATCTTTAACATAAACCTTATATGCTTTACCTCCTGAAGAGTCGCGCATTGGTTTATTTAATTTTTTAGTATTTTTTTTAACCGCTTCATCTATTCTATTTTTTACTAAAGTAGCATTTTTACCTGTCATGTATTTTAATTCCATACCATATTTGGCAGCAATTTGGGCAAGTTGTTTTATTTCGTCAGGATATAACGTATAATCCAGTTCAACTTGTAAGCTACCATCATATGAAGATACAAATATATCATCTATCCAACTAATACTTGGTCTTAATGATTCAAGTTCTTGTTTAATTTTTAATAATTTATCGTCAGCTTCATTTAATGTTGAGAAATCTGGTCCTCCTGATTGTGAAAAATCAAAATGACTGCTAAGATGTTTTCTAAATATATCAAAATCATTTTTATCAAAAGCTAAGAATTGGCCATTATTTAAATTTCTATAAACACCTGCTCCACCTGATTCTTTACCTGTATATCTCCACATTCCGTTTGTGATAACAGTATCTTGGTATCTTATGTTTTTATCTAAATCAAAATCTGGGTAGTTAGAATTGGATTCATTTAATTGACTTCTTAAAAGTGATTTCCAATTAACCATTATTTGAGCCACTCCTTTTATAAACTCCGGACTTTTTAAATCACCCTTAAATTTACCAAATAATGCTCTTAATTCTTCTCTAAATTCAGATACTGATCCTGTTGGTTCGAATGGAATAGAATCTGGATCCTCTGGGTTTCTATTAAAACCACTATAACGGGTAACTTCATTTAATATTTTTAATGCAACATTAGATGGTTCATAGAACCAATTTTTCTTATCTTTACTCTGTGTCAGAACTATATCTTCACCCTCTGGTGTTGAGATTGTATATTCTCCAATTCCTGTATTTTTACCACCATACCCTTTAGGTATTTTTGGCATTAACCTCATTAACTTATCGTCAGATATTTTATTAGTTTCATTTAATGATTTTTTT
>Ga0222717_10000368_pt1 | contig 38800 bp, 21 predicted proteins | sample C33_18DmetaG_FD_165053 | JGI IMG/M metagenome (GOLD analysis project Ga0222717, IMG submission 165053) | Estuarine water microbial communities from San Francisco Bay, California, United States - C33_18D | ecosystem: Environmental > Aquatic > Marine > Unclassified | place: USA: California... | reverse complement strand
CTAGAATGGGGCGGTGGACAAGATTGGAACTCCGCCGCGAGCGTAAAGCTTCTCACTTCGAATCGTTTCTAAACCTCTGGGCTATAAGCACTTGGGTAAAAATCTGAATTAATGGATTAGCCCCAAGTAAGACTAAAATCGGGACTGTGAAGCGCAAACCCAAGAAACTTTCCCGCGAAGCCTTAGGAAAGGTGGCGGATGAGGAAAGGTGGCGGATGTCTTCAAAGCCTTTTCCGAGCCCACCCGCTTGCCGCTCATCCAGGAGCTCAAGGCGGGACCTCAGAGCGTCTTGGAACTAGTCGATGCGTTAGAGACTTCCCAAGCAAACGTCTCTAAGCAGCTAAGATTGCTTTACGAAGCGCAGATACTGAAGAAGTCCAAAGAAGGGACGATAGTCTTCTATTGCATTGATGACGACATCGTGTTTCCACTCTGCAAACTCGTGTGCGAGAAGCTAAATCAGCAACACCGGCGGCGCCACGAGGACTATTCGATCAAGGCTCAATCCGTGCTTGGCTTCTTCGTACCAAGCAGCAAGTCGACGACTTCCTGAACCTTGTCTTTGCCATAGGTATGGCCGTCTACTTTGGTGACTAGCTTTCCGCTCTTGTCCTTGGCAACAATGCCATGGGAAGCGAGTTTCGCTTTCTTGATCTCCTCAGCACTATTCCCATCCCCGACTTTGATGGCTTTAAAATCAATCTTGGAACCGTCTGTCTTTTTTAGATCATTCACGATGACCGTAATCTTGGCACAAAGCACTCAGCCATCGAAGTAGTAATAAGAAAGCGACGGCTTCTTCGATTGCACAGCGGCCTTTTTCTCATTCGCGCTTAGCGACGTTAGGAGAAAGATGGGCAAACACAAGAGGGCTGCAAGGAGTCTAAATCGGTTCATCAGCGAAGATTATGTGCTCCGTAAGAGAATTCAAAGCTCAAAACGATGCTTATGTTGCGGCTATACCTTCACGGCACCAATCTCGCCGACGCTGTCAGCAAACCTGTCGATCTTTAGCCCCATGGCCTTGGCTTGGGTGAGCCAAAGGTTAGCGAGAGGTGTCCCCTCAGGCATATTGATGTGCTGGCCCGTCTTAAACTTCCCGCCACCGGATCCAGCAACGATGATCGGTAAATCGTTGTACTGGTGGGTGGAGCCATCGCCAAGACCCGAGCCATACGTGAAAAGCGTGTTGTCTAACAGCGACGTGCCATCGGACTCCTCGATCGCATCCATCTTCTCTACCAAATAGACGTACTGCTCCATGTGGAAACGATCCACCCTCAAAAGATCATCGATCATCTTGGTCTGGTTGTGAGACATGCCGTGATGGCTTCGTGGCTTATCAAAAAGGCCATCAAACTTGTAAGGCGTGTCCCAGCGTTCAGGGCCAACCATGAACGTGGTGACGTTGGTGAGGCCGGTCTGCAGAGCCACCACCATAAGATCCCCCATTAAGCGAATAAACTCGCCACGTGGCAAATAGGCTTCGGGCGGTTCGTCAAAGCGCACTTTCGCGAGTTCGGAACGCATGTTCTCAAGCCGTTCCATCTGAGTTTCGATCGTGCGGATCGAATCGAAATACTCGTTAAATTTCTGACTATCACTGTAGCCTAGAGTCCGTTTCATAGTACGAGCATCCTCAAGGACTAGATCGGTGACATCCTGGTAGCGTTTGTTCTCCTGCGTGGAGAACAAACGGCGGTACATCTTCCGTGGATCTCGAATGGACGGTGCTAGATGGCCAGTGCCAAACCAAGAGATATTGTCGAAGTAGATCGATTCCTTGTTGTCCTTGTGGGTGTTACAACTGAACTCCAGGGTTTGGAACGGCGTGCGTGATCCGACGTGATCAGCCACAAGATGATCGAGCGTACGATCAAGTGGCCAGGCAGATCGCTCAATGGAATAAGGTTCCGCGCTGCTGAGGTAGCAACAGGCACACTGTGCGTGTACATCCGTGCCATCCTGAAACGTGCGGTCCATTCCGGTGATAAGGTTCACCTTGCGCTTCAGATCACCTAACGGTTCCATCGTAGGCGTCAACGCCTCGAGGGGTTTTGCTTCAAAGTTAGGGTTCTGCTTGCCTAGCGACGCCATGACATTCCCCAAATTGCCCTTTGGAATCACATGATCGGCTTCACCAGGAAAGAATCCGCGTCTCACCACACCGATAGGCACGTAAAAGTGAGCCATGCGCTGAGCCACGCCCTTGGCTGGAGTCGCAAGAGACAGACTTTCCATCCACGGAAGCGTCAGAGTAGCGCCGCCAAGGCCACGGAGAAAATTTCTTCGGGTGGATCTCATAAAGGGTCAAGGATAACAGAAATCAACTAGGAATGCCTACTTCGTTTTTAGACTTGTTTTCGTTCGAAACGGCTTGCTGAGAACGACTTGTTTCAGAAGCGCTTGAATCCGATAATCGTCAGCGGCTGTTCGTTCCACGATTTGGTCGAGAGCAATCTGATCGGCAGGACCGAGTTCACGGGCAAGCGCGAACGACAGCAGATGCCCAGCAAGTCCGCGCGCAAAGCGATCTTTCTCAGCGAGGATCGCATCCTTAAAGGCAATCACGTCGCCAAATGGATGCTTTCGGAATAGGATTCCCGACATGTCAACATCGCGCCCGTTCTCGTAGTTGGTTCGCCAATTGCCAATGGGATCGTAATTCTCTAGGGCAAAGCCTAAGGGATCGATCTGCTCATGACAGCCCCGGCAGTCAGCACGCTCACGATGCATGGAAAGACGTTCGCGTAGCGTGAAGAGTTCCTCTCCCTCAGGCGGTTTCTCGCCAAGAACCGGCACATTTGCTGGCGGTGGCTCTGGCGGATTGTTGAAGATCACACCAGCAACCCAGGCACCTCGAGTGATAGGCTGAGTACGCTCAGGACCAGAAGTCATGGTCATGACCGCCGCGTTCGTGATAACACCTCCACTACGACGATCCGTTACGGGCATCCGGTGGAAATTTAAGACGACTACCTGGTTGCCACCTTTCGCATCAGACTCCAGAGCAAGGTCTCCGTAGGCCTTTTGCAAGAGCGACGAGCGATACGTAAAGTCAGAATCGATGAGCTGAGTAATGGGCTGATTCTCGATCAACACTGTTTCAAAAATCAGCAACGGCTCTAGCATCATATGCATGCTATCGCGGTACTTTAAAAAGTAGAAATCAGGAAACTTTTCGCGATTCGGAGCCGACGAAATGATGCGTTCAAGCTGCAGCCACTGCGTGGGAAAACTATCGCAGAAGCGCTTTAGCTTCTGGTCCTTGAGCATGCGCGTGAACTGAGCTTCGATCGCTTCCAGATTCGTGAGCGCTCCCGAACTTGCTACATCAAGGAGTTCTTGATCCGGAATACTTCCCCAAAGAAGGAACGAAAGCCGAGAAGCAAGTTCAAACGCATCGACTGGCTGGCTACCATCTTCCGAGGAACGCTCGTTGTATAGGTAAAGGAACTTGGGTGACGACAACACCGCAGCCGCAACAGATTTCATGGCATCAGGAAAAGTGACACCCGCATTGAGCCTTTTCATGACAAAACCAACATAGCGATCGAGTAGACTCCGTTCCGCCGGGCGCCGAAAGGCCCGCGTTAAGAAGCGTTCCATGCGCTGGCGAACATGGACATTGAGGCCCTCATCAATCTCTGGACGAGCAAAGAAACTCTTCCAAATACCGACGTTTTCCAAATTGAAATCGTCGCTCTCAACGATGGATTGCCCGAGCCTAAGAAACGATTCCATCAAGAGTGGCGAAAGCGATAGATGATCACCACGATTATCGTAACCATGCTCGGCACGAAGATCCTGCGGAAAGGGCGCCACGCCACCCAAGCGCCTCTCGATGAGTTGTGACTTGCCCAACGGACGACTGCCGACAGTAACCATACCCGCCATTTCGCCAGTCTCCGGTTTGAAGTAATTGTTGTGCTCTCGCATCATCCGCTCGGGCAACGAGAAGACCACACCCTTCAGCTTGAAGAGATCGACCACCGCGTTGTCATACTGAAATCGATTCATGCGCCGCATCGGCGTATGCTCACTTGAGACCATCTGTTCACGCAACGCCTTCAACTCGTTCAGCAAAGCAGCACGTTCCTCTACCCCAAGCTGCGGTTCGTCTTCGGGTGGCATCTCCTCAAAGTCGATCACGTCAATCAACGAGCCAAGCAACTCGGGTTGGCGGACCAAGGCCACAGCGCTCTCGACCTTGAGTAAATTGACCTTTCCCTTCTCCTTGCCATCCTCACCATGACACTGCACACACCGTTTCTGGAAAACAGTTAGAATACTCGATTCGACCTCAGCCTTGGCACACACGCAGCTCACGACTACACCAAAGAGGATAAGGAAGCGGCACCAGATCATAATCGCTATGATAAACCCCGCGATTCCTGGAACAGAGCGCTGATCGTGGTCTTGCGCGCGTCGTCCTCGGCGCTACGCTCCCATCTTCATGACGCGCCACCTAATCATTGCTCTCGGGATTCTCGCGGTGTTTCTTGGAGTGCTGCGGGTGCGTCTCGATGTCGATGTCCTCGCTCTACTCCCGCGCCAGATGAAAGAAGTGCAGGGCTTACAGCTCTTCCTAGACCACTTTTCGAAACGCGAGGAACTTATAGTGACCCTGGAAGGCTCGGATCCTGATGCGCTCGCCGCCCATCATGAAAGCCTGGCGGAGCACCTACGCGACGTTCGCCCAGAACTTGGAACGGTAGTGAGCGAAAATATGTGGATAAGCGGCTCGAGTGAGGCACTCGGTGAAATGGTCGCTTGGCTCCTTGTCAATGCTCTCCCTCCAGATGAATTCGCCCAGGCAGTGAGAGCTCTCGCTCCAAATGCCCGCAACGCCATCCTTGAGGACTCCCTGGATACCATTGCCAGTTCCATAGAGTTCGACCAAGCACTGACGCTTGCTTACGATCCGTATCAACTCGTGCATGCTCTACGCAAGAGACAGGGTCACCTAACGGAAGGCGGTGACGCCTTTGTCTCCGATGACGGCCAATGCCGCGTGCTCTACCTCACGGCATCTCCTAACCATTCCAATGTCGTAACCTGGGTCAATGCCGTTAAACAATCCGCTCAGACTTGGCGGACGCATTCACCTGATCGCGCTAACGTGCAACTTGGCTTTACGGGTGAACCCGTCTTTCAAACAGAGATCGCAGCAAGCATGGAGCGCGACATGAAACGCTCAGGGCTTACCGCGCTCATCCTCACCTCACTTATCTTTACCCTGGCTTACCGAAGATTGCGCCCCTTACTCGTCTTGCTGGGGTCCCTAACACTCACATTCGCTTTAACGCTGGGCTTAGCAGGCTGGCTCCTACCAAACATGACGGTGATGAGCGTCGGTTTCGCCTCCATTCTAATCGGTCTAACAGTCGACTATGGTGTCATCATTTATCAGAAAGCGATCAGTGAAACTCTTAGTCGCGAGCAGTTAAGAAAGCGCACGCAACGAAGCGTTGGCTGGGCTGCTGCCACGACCGCTGCCGCCTTTGCAGCCCTTGGCCTGAGCATCGTGCCGGGGATTGCTACCCTCGGCCAGCTGGTCGCCATTGGCATCCTAGTGGGCGCGATTGTCATGCTTTGGCTCTTTCCATTGCTCTTGAAAGTCGGATCAACGGCACCCCGCCGAGCCATGGATTGGCCAGGCAAAGCGTGGATAGCGTTACCTGTTCTTGGCTTGCTCCTACTGCTCGCTCTTCTGCCGCTTTTCATGGGTTTACCGAAACTCGACACCTCTACGGAAGCGCTGCGGCCCCGTGATAGCCCTGCTTATGGCGCAATGGATCGGCTACAAGCGAAGCTCACCGGTGACACCTCCACTGAACTTGCTATCCTATCACTAAAACCAGATCCACAGGCCCAGTTGGATCGCTGGGAAACCGAACTCGAGTCCCACACGGCAAACGCCCGCTTTCCTCGGGCGCTCGTGCCTGACAAAGCCCAACAAAGTGCAAATCTGGGCAGTCTTGAAGACGAGCTGCTGGATTTGCCTGCACTTAGGCAAGAAGCGAACACCGCAGGGTTCGAACCGGAAGCCATGGATCTCACCTCCTCCATTGTCACCCATTGGAAGTCCTGGCAGGACACGGGCGTTCCCCAAGCACCTTCGTCAACAGCAGCGGAGCGTCTCTGGTCACGCTTACTGACAACAGATGGGAAGCACTTGCTCATGACACTGACGCCAAGAGAGAATCAAACAGAGGGTTTCTGGCAATGGCTCGACAAACAGTCTGACAGTTTCCCCGTATCTTGGCCAAGGATCACCACTCAGCTCAACGAACGCGTGCCACAGGACCTCCGCGTCGTTGGCGTTGGACTAGCGATCGCCGTGCTGATCATGCTATCCCTTACCTTCCGCGCGTGGAAACTGATCGGCCTGTGCCTTCTCACCACGTCTCTCACTCTAGCCAGCCTGTTTGGGGCCATGCGTTTGCTAGGATGGGAATGGAACTTCTTCAGTCTCGGTGCGCTCCTTCTCACCGTCGGCGCTGGTCTCGACTACAGTATTCATATCCTTCTGGAGCATCGACACACAAACGGCAATATGCAGGCCGTTCGACAAGGAGTCGTCCGTGCCCTCAGTATCTGCGTGCTCTCCACCGTTGCCGGCTTCGGCTCGATCAGCTGGGCCAGCAATCAAGGACTGGCTAGCCTCGGCCAGGTGTGCGCATTGGCACTGACGCTGAATGCACTCGTCTCGCTCGTCGCCCTCCCATGGCTGTTAGAGCGAGGCGGACGCAGCGCAACCAGCTGAATAGCACTTGCCGGGAGTCCATTTCTGGACCTAGTCGTCTCCATGAACTTCAGCTCTGAACGCGTCGAACTAAAACGTGAGGTCGATGCCATCCAAATCCCTAGCGGAGACACCATCACGTTGCCTGCTGGACTGCCGGTGATGATCACGCAGAATCTCGGTGGCACCTACACCGTCGCCACCGACTCTGGCCTCGCCCGTATCACAGCCAAAGACGCAGACGCTCTCGGGGTCGATGAAGATGGCGAAACCAAGAGCGAGAAGATTGAAGTGGCAGACGGCGACCTCGAAGGTGCTGTTTGGGTTCAGCTAAAGAACGTCTATGATCCCGAGATTCCCGTGAACATCGTGGATCTCGGTCTCGTCTATGACTGTCATTTAAACGAAGAGGACGAGGGTACAGTCGTCTCGATCAAGATGACCCTCACCGCGCCTGGTTGTGGCATGGGCCCAACGATCGCGGCGGATGCTCAGAGCCGCATCATGACGATCGACTCGATCAAGGAAGCGCACGTCGAACTCGTCTGGGACCCGCCGTGGACTCAAGACATGATCAGCGAAGAAGGCAAGATGAAGCTCGGCCTGATCTAGGCCGCAGCCGAACTTCAACAGTTCGACTGCGACCTCAGAATCAACCAATCAATCAGTTTTGGATGCCTCTGTAGTACCCGCTAGGTTCTGCTAGGCGTCCGGCATCCGTGTCTTCGTATGTTCCCGACGTACCAGGGGCAATCACGTCCCATCCCGTAAGGTCCGTTGAGTATTCGATGTCTGCCGTTACTCCTTCGGTCAGCGAGAAGCTGAAGCCATTCACGGTTCGCTGCACGTTTGTTAGATCCATCAGCTCCGGTCCAGGCCCACCATCTCCTTCAGGGAATGGTGTCGTTGCCAATGCCGCAATCTGCTCAGCTGTCAGCGCCTCGTTGTAGGTCGCCCAGCCGTTCATGGTGCTTCCTTCACCGAAGGGATCAATCGGACTCTCCACCTGCGCAGCCATCACACTAACTTCACCACCAAGGACGAAATCACCTGCCCAAGTGCCCACCTGCTCGCCATCGATGTAGAGCCGAGCTTCACCTGCGGCAGCATCATTCACGATCACTACATGGACTTCCCTATCAAAGGGCGACGCGACACTCTTGCCATCCAGCGCAGTGAACACGTGGTCTGCCACACCGAACTCCGTAAGCCCAATGAGTCCTTGCTCATTCCACTGATCCAATTTCAGCCCCCAGGTCGCATTTCCCGCGATCGCTGTCGATGCTCCGCCTTTCACCGCGAAGAAGGAGAATTCAAAACTCGAATCACCTAGCAAGGTGCCGAAATCCACGACAGTCTGACCCGTGAGTGCACCATCAGAAATGGCCACCACATCCGCGCGTGAATCACCGCCGATCTCACCCGCAGCCCAAAGAATGCTGTTAAGGAAGAGCTGCTTGCCGTCATTCGTGAGCATATCAAAAGTCGCATCCGTCATCGGAAAGGCAACTCGACGAGCCGGGGATAGATTATCCGTGACCCCTGCTCCGGCTGCGACTTCGCCACCGGCATCCGTGACAAAGAGCATGCTCAGCCCATCGACCGCACCGCCGACACCATCACCCACCGATGTCGTTCCTGCAGAAAGTTCGCTGGAACCCAGCGTTTCTCCCCCGGTGAAGAGATCAATGGTCATGCCACCGAGATCACCTGCAATCGGATGATCATGAAGGGCGATCTGCGTCGTATCCGTCGATTTCATCATGGGCACAGCGCTCTGGCCAAATTCGCCATCAGCACTGGCATCCATGATCGCCTCTTCCCAGTTCAAGATGGGTACAGCCGAGTTGTGGAACTTGCTCCGCACAGAGCCTGAACCAAACGTGGACGACATGATGATGACGTCTGCCGTTTCCGATCCATTGGTCGATCCAGAGTTGGCATAACGAATGTTGTCCGCTCCGAAAGATTCCCGAAGGAAAGTCAGCACATTGGCATCCGCGCCTGTCTCGCCGGTGTCATCAGCCCCGAGCACGAGGAGATCGAGCGGCGGCAAACTAGGCTCCACTGGATCAGGGACTTCCTTCACGACACGAATATAGTCGAACGCCACAATCTCATTCCACCAAGTGGCCTCTGCCTCAATACGAATGACCAGGTTCGTCGCTCCATCTGGAATGTCGTAGGTGATCTCTTTCAGGGCGATGTTCAAATCAGTCGTCCCATCAGAGAAGAACTTATCGTTTCCTGAGGGAGCTGTGAAATGGATGAGATCCTGGAAACTACCACTGTTATCAGGGTCGATCTTCACATCGAAGAAGTCAGACGTCTCGAAGTCCAAGGTGCTCGCCGCCACTAGCATTCGCAATTTCAGTCCCGTCTCGCCCGTCACATCAACAGGATTTAGAGTGACACTCTTGGGAGAAACCTCCGCCGCAAACTTATTCAATGCCGCTCCCGCAAAGAAGCCAGTCCCTTCGAAGTCGATAAACGCACCACCACCGAAGACTTGCCCACCTTCGTCGGGCCCATTGATCGCCACAATGAGAGGGCGATTCTCGATCACCTGAGATGGCTGCTCATATTTGGTCACCGCGATCTCACCATTCAAGTTCAAAAACAAACTATCGATACCTAACGCTTCCCAATCAGCCAAGGGTGCCCATACATTCTGATCATCCAATGGCTCGCGCTGGTCCGCACCTGCCACAAAGGTGAAGAAAAGTTCCGAGCCAAAGTCCAAGGTAGGACTATAGGCAACCCACTCAAAGGCATATTCACCCACAGCAGGAAACGCGACATCCGCATAATTTGACGTACCTTCAACCACAACATCAAGAAACTCTGGTGTGTCTTGCGTGATCACGGTATCCCCATCATCGATGCCATTCCCATCGAGATCGATGCGTAGGCGGGCACCACCCGCGACCCAACAGGCGATACCAAACGTGCCGGCTTCCTTCACATTGAAGGTTCCAGTCGCCACTGTTGCGAAACTTCCAACCGGATTGCCTGGCACCTCATTGTCCCCACCGTTTCCAGAAAAGTTTCCGGAATTGCCACTGTCCATATCCGCCACAGGAATCGTCCCTTCATCAACTACCGTCTCCACTGCGCCCGCAACCATGGGATCGATATCTGCTAGACTTGTAATCGGAGGGACATCAACGATGGGGTAAGTCGCCACCGTGCTCGATCCGTCGGGCACTCCTGTTCCCGGAAAGTCTAAAGTCACTTCACCAGTGAAAAAGCTAATCTCACCAGTCTTACCCGCAGCCGCTGGGTGATCGGGATCAGCAACAGTAATATCCCCAAGGTTTCTTGTCTCCGTTGGGCCGATCGTAGTGACCAGCTCATCGTCATGGTCAGGCCCATTGTAAGTGAGATACGGCACCTTGTAGTTAGTAAATCGGCTAGGATTAGCATTGTTACTGGAGTGAATAACCAGATCAAAGGAACTCTCCGCAGGAACAGCCCCTGCCACATCATCATCGGTGATGGTCGCCCCGTTGGCCACCAACCGATCAACTAGCAACGTGTCTCCATCCCCAGCAGGAGCCGGTGAGAAGAGCACGCGTAGATTGGCCTTGTCCTTGGTGAGCCACGCAATCGTGGCGTCCATCATTTCCAAGCCATCTTCAGTCACGCTCTCAGCAGTCAGCTCATGATGCCAAGCAACGACCGCGCGCCGCGCAGGCGTCTCGCTGGGCACGCCCACAACCGAGACTTCAGAGTTGAGCCCCCAGTAGACCGGGCCTTCTTGATCAGCGCTGATGCCGTTCGCCGCATGATCCGGGATCTCCGAGACAAATCGGCCTTCGCTAGTGTAGCGGGTGCCTTCGCCATCATCATTGAAGTTCTCTTCAAACAGGATCTCATCGGCCGCGATGAGTGGAGGAACCGTAAAGGATAGCCACGACGACATGCCGATGGCTAGGAAGCGTTCTATCTTCATAGCTGGGACTTCTTGGTTATAGGTGAACTAGGATTTAAAAGCCAGCCGCCTCATTGAGACGCGATTGACCCTCCAGCCCTACCAAGAAGTCCAATTGCTAAGCAAGGAAATATGGCGAAATCGCCACGCTAGCCACGCTGCCGCGCTTGCCCAATCCAATTGGATTTTAGAATCTGAGCCTGGTTCATACCCAACTTATCCGCCACTTCAGACACCGTCGCGGCCGACCAATGAGCGATGTGAAAAAAGCGGTTGTGCCCCATCGCATGAAGCTGCTTCTCCATCGCAGGCGACACGCCGGTCAGTTCCGAAAGACGTTGAGAACCGAACCCGATAGTCTTGCCAGGTAACCTGGACTCAATTGGCGAAACGGCCTCTCCACGTGAGCGCCGCCGCCGACGCAAAGAGAGCTTGTTATGACGTCGGGTACGAGCCGAATGGGGTACCGGACCCGAGGCCGAAACGGGACTACGGCGGGACCGACGGGAACGTTGGCGAGATTCTCTGATCGACATACGTTGGACCCTCAACTGATCCCCTTTCCAACGCAACGCCAGAAATGGAGGAACTCAGCTACTGCGTCGCCGTTATCTCAGACGGCCGGACATCACTCTGCAACGCATCAAAGCGCACCGCATCGATGTCAAATGCCGCTAAGGTGATCCCTGGCAGGACCGAATCAGAGGCCAGCACCGGATCAGAAGCCGATAGATCGAAACGGTAGCGTCGCCCCTCAGACAACCGCCAATCCTTCACGCTGGCATCATATTGAAACCAAAGATCAATCCCGGCATGCTGATAATCACGAGAGGCGTGATGACGCAGGCCAAAAATTCCTGCGCGCGCTACCTTATGCGGCAAGAAGAGTCCCTCAAAAGGATCACCTTGCCCAGGACCAAGATAGCGGCGACACGCTCGTGGCGATGCCAGGACCGTCTGATAGTCTCCCACCCGCTGCTGTCGTTGTGCCAGGACCAGCCAACGGAAGGGCGTCGGTCCCGCTTCTTCCATAGCCATGACAAGGAACCCACCACGAGCCGACGTCAGCTCACCATGAACACTGTCTAACAATGCCCAACCCTTGGGAACAAAGTCGGCCGCATCCTTCCCAGAAGCAGGGATACTGCCGCGCGATCCAATCACTCGACGCCCCTTCGAATCAATGAGCCCCAAACTAGTATGCGCCGTTCCCCGAAGCTCATCACGCTCGGAGCTGTATGCCCACTCGAAGCGGCCCTCATCTCCCCCCTCACCACCACGATCTTCCCTATAGTGGCAAATCAAGCGACCTCCTTCGAAATGGCCATCTAACGCAATCATTGTTTGTTGCCCAACTGGCAACGGTCTGCCGTGGGTACGAAGACGACGCCCTCTCCCGATCACGCCATTGATCTCGGTCACAAAGCGTACCCGATACTCTACGGGACCTTGTCGATCGAAACGTTGCAGGATCCAGTCCCCAACAATTTCACCATAGTGCAAATCGTCTCTTAGTGGCACGTAGAAGGGCTGCTTACTCTTACCGCAGCGCATGAGTTCGCCCGGCATGTAGCCTTTCGCGTCTAACAACGTGTCCGCCAGATAAGGACTGTACACAAGGTCCTTCCACTCGGACATCTCCGCCGTGGGATAGGCGCGCAGCCGCCCATCAGCCTCCCACACCTCCGCGCGCGTCGCCGGCCTAACATCCTTCTTGTAGCGCAAGAGCGCGACCTTCCCCATACTGGCCAAGCAAACGAGGATGATAAGAATGACAATGAAACGCATGAGCGGAGAACTAAAGGGAAACGTAACATGGCGCTTGGATGTCTCAAGAGGTTGATCATTTAGAACTCTTACTTTTTAACTAAATTGAACTTAGTTATTAAGAAGATAGGATAGTTTAGATACCTAAAGTATTGCACTGGATCAGGATGCACCGCATGCTATAATTGGTGAGTCTAACCATCTACGAGATGCCCCACAGCCCCTACTGTATCCCGATTACACGGGCGCTGGAAGCTTTTGCGATTCCGCACGAGCGTGTCCCTGTCCCCAATTGGGATCGCGGCAAGATCATGGCGCTCACGGATGGAGCCTACTACCAGGTGCCTGTTCTCGCTCATGATGAAGCTCTCATTTATGAGACTTCCGATAGCAGTTTAGACGTCGCTCACTATGTCGATGAACAGTTCGCGAGCGGGCAGCTCTTTCCATCAGCCACAACAGGGATAAACGAAATCCTCATCGAGCACATAGAGAATGAGATCGAGGGGCTCACCTTCCGGCTCTGTGACATTCACTACGTCCCCTTGATCGACGACGTCGTCGCACGGACTTCTGTTATTCGTCATAAGGAGCGCCGGTTCGGCCGAGACTGCCTTGAAGGCTGGAAGACACGAGCACCAGAAATACGGGCAGACCTTTACCGTTTGTCAGGAAGATTCGATGCAACCCTACAGAGTCGCGGTTTCATCCTGCAAGACAACGCACCAACCTACGTCGATTACGCCTTACTGGGGGTGAGAGAGAATCTCACTTACGGTGGGCACGAGACGCTCTCACCTGACCACACAGCACTGCGTGCCTGGCAAGAGCGCCTCACTGCCTACAGATTCTAGTAAGCTCCCAATGGTCATTGGCCCTCTCATTGCTCTCTTTGTCATCGCGATTGTCTCCCTGCTCATCGTGAGGGTTGGTGCCACCGCCCTCATGATGACTGGCCTGAGCTGGGACATCGCTAATTTCCAGGCCTATTCCTCATTCTTCGGAGTCGGGTTCACCACCAGCGAAGCCGAGCATGTGGTGAACCACCCCTTGCGCCGTCGCATCATTCGCGATCTGATCATTAGCGGAAACGTCGGACTGACCTCTGCCCTAACCACCGCAATTATCACCTTTCTGGACGTCAAAGACAACGAGGCAGTGCTTAGCACTTTAGGCAGCCTTTTCGTTGGTGGCCTCACTCTCATTCTTCTAGCAAAGATTGGTATCGTTCGAAGACTCATCGACACGAGCATCCACAGAGGCCTCGCAGGCATGGGCATGGTTCATGTGGCCGACTATGATTTGTTGCTCAAAGTCCAGTCAGGCTATTGCGTCTCCGAATTAGAGATCTCCGCGGATGATGACCTTGCAGGCCGAGACCTGGGAGACTCGCGGCCTGCAGACAAAGGCGTTATTGTGTTAGGAATCACCAAGCCGTCAGGTGAGTTCATCGGCGCTCCCAGCCGACACGAGACTGTCGAGATCGGCGACACTCTTCTAGTTTATGGCAGCGAATCCGCGATCCAATCCATGCGTCCTGGGCCAGAGAATCCTTCATCTTGAGGCTCGCGCTTAGACTCGAAGATTCTATGGTTGCGACCTCATGTTTAGAACGTTGTTTCTCGTCCCCCTCGGGTGGTTCTACTTTCACCCCGTCGTTGGAGCAGAAACCCCAACATTTGATGATTCTGCGCTGCAAGGCACCCTAGTCGCCTCATTGCCGTACGAGGTGAATCGAGTGTTCTCTGAGCAGATCTTTCGAAATCCTGTCGATTTCATTCCCGAACCAGGGACCAACAGAATCTTTATCATTCAGGTTAACGGAGACGTCTACGCTTTCGATCCGACGGATCCGTCAGCCGAACGTCAACGTGTCTCTAGCCTTAGCGACCACGAGGAGAGATTCGGCCAACTCTATGGCATGGCCTTTCATCCACAGTATGAAACAAACGGCATCGTCTACTTGGCCTACAAGGTTCAAGGGCTACTCGATCCAGAGGGCACGCGCGTAATCGAATGTCAGATGGATCACGTCACCAATCACATTAACCTAAGTGATAGTCGTCTTATCATTACTTGGCCTCAGGGTGGCCACAATGGTGCCTCGTTGCAGTTCGGACCCGACGGTTATCTTTATATCTCAGCAGGCGATGCCGACAACCCGAATCCCCCAGATAAACGAAAGGTCGGGCAGGACTGCAGCAACCTGCTCTCCACGGTAATGCGCATTGATGTTGACCGGCGCGATCCGGGCCTGGCCTACGCGATCCCTCCGGACAATCCATTCAATGACCTCGCTGGTGCCCGTCCCGAAATCTGGGCCTTTGGCTTCCGCAATCCCTGGCGGATGTCATTCGATAAAAAGAGCGGCGACCTCTGGGTCGGCGACGTGGGTTGGGACATGTGGGAACTCGTCTATCGAGTGCAGCGTGGTGCGAACTATGGCTGGAGCATCATGGAGGGCCGACAACCTATCAATGTCACTTGGGATCGCGGTCCGGTTCCGATCTCTCCTCCCATTGCAGAACATCCTCACACAGAAGCACGCTCCATCACAGGTGGATATGTTTATCACGGAGAGCGATTTCCAGACCTGCGCGGAGCCTACATCTACGGAGACTACGAAACTGGCAAGATCTGGGCACTCTGGCAGGATCAAGGGGCACGCAATCGTCTAGAGGAAATTGCTGATTGTGAACTCCGCATCATTTGCTTCGGCCAGACTTGGGATGGGGAAGTCTATATCGTCGACTACGCAGGTGGCATTTATGAGCTCAATCCACGCGGTCAAGAAGCAGCGGCAAAGGACTCGGACACGGGCTTTCCCGAGAAGCTTAGTGAAACAGGGCTCTTCACAAACACCGCGACTCAGGCTCCTGCCAAAGGACTCATTTCCTACGACATCAAGCACCCACGCTGGGCCGACGGCCTCGTTTCCAAACGCTGGATCGCGCTGCCGCAAGGCGGACAGGTCAGCAGACGTGGTAATATAAATATCGCACGAAGCGCCTTTCCAGAAGGCACCTTGTTCATCAAGACACTTAGTACGCCGGCAACCGACAGACCCATTGAAACCCAAGTCTTACAGAGACGTCAAAGCGCTTGGCGAGCGTTTAGCTACGCTTGGAATGATCGAGGCGACGATGCCTCACTGGTGCCGCAACAAGGTCAGCAACGCATCATCACCCTGGGTACAGGCGACAGCGCCCGAGCACAACCTTGGCATGCCGCCGGAGCTTCAGATTGCCGCATCTGTCATAACGACCAAGCAGGTAGTGTGTTAGGATTCAATGAATGGCAGCTTACCTCGGGTACGATCACCGAGTTTCAAGAGATCGGGGTACTACATGAAGAACGGCGACGCCGAAATCAAGCCACGGAACAGTCGGATCCACACCTTGCACGTATCTACCTGGATGTGAACTGCGCCTCATGTCACCGCATGAATGGCGGCGGCTTGGTCCCCATGAATCTCGAGCACGAATTGCCAAATGATAGGATCGCGGCGCTGGGTGAGAAACCACAACGCGGAATCTTTAGTATACCCGGCGCCCAAGTGATCGCACCAGGCCAGCCCGAACGATCCACACTCTACTACCGCATGGCCAAGCTTGGCTCAGGCCGCATGCCCCATCTTGGCTCTAAGGTCGTCGATTCCGAAGGGCTGAGCCTTATTTACGAATGGATCGAAAGCCTTGATCCAGACGCCGACCGGACCTTGGCCGACGACGACGAGGTCCCCAGAGCCATGGTTCGGCTGCATGAACAAGACGACCCGTTAGGCATGGTGGCCCTCGATCAAGCGGTGGGAGATCTCTTGCTCCGCTTCGACGATCACGATGCGCCCACAGCATCCACCTCTAGTCCAGAATCTAAGGGGGACCCAACCGCCATTCTCGCTCTCGAAAGTGATCCTGCACGCGGCGCGGAACTTCTCCTTGGGACTAGAGGAGCCATCTGCCTCACCTGCCATCAAGTGGGCTCTCAAGGCCGAGACTTTGGCCCCGCATTCGATGGCATCGGCAGTCGACGAACCAAAGAGCACCTTTTAGAAAGCCTGCTCCTTCCTTCCGCAGAGATTGAGGCCCCTTACGTTCATTACACCGTGACGACGAATTCTAAAACTGAATCACTTTCCGGATTCATCAGACACCATGATAGGTCAGGCATCCTCCTGCGAGATGCTGCCCTCCAGGAAATCACCTTCCCCATCGCTGACATTGCCACGATGACGGCAAGTGACATTTCCGTAATGCCACCAGGTCTAGGTCAGGCCTTCAGCGACAACGAGATAGCTGACTTGCTAGCCTATCTTGAAAGTCTTCGTTGATCGCTCAAAAATTGCCGTTTGCACCAAAAGATGGAGATGATATAGGGCCTTACAGAAGGGGGAATCTACCCTCTCTGGTCACCTAACCGCTATAGTCTTTCCACCAGTTATAGCAGCCCAGCTCAATTCTATCTCTCATGCCCAAACAGCCAGTCGTTCTTATCATCCGAGACGGATGGGGTGACAATCCCGGCGGCGATGCCACCGCCAAGAAAGATGGCAATGCTGCCATCCTCGCCGACACACCTTTCCACGATGAGGTCCTTTTCAAGGACTACCCATATGGGCATCTCAGCGCCAGTGGTCTAGACGTCGGGCTGCCTGCGGGACAAATGGGCAACTCTGAAGTCGGTCACCTCAATCTCGGGGCCGGACGCGTGGTCTATCAAGATCTGACGCGGATTAATCGAGACATCGAGAACGGCGACCTAGCCAAGAATACGGTCTTGCAAATCGCCCTGCGCAAAGCGCGGGGTCGCCGACTTCATCTGATCGGACTCGTCTCAGATGGCGGCGTCCACAGCCATCAAGACCACCTCATCAAACTTGCTGAGATCGCCAAGGAAGCGCAGGTCGATGACATCATGGTCCACGCGATCACAGACGGTCGTGACACCTCACCCACGAGCGGCGAGAAGTTTTTAGGAGAATGCGAAGATCGCCTCGCCAAGCATGGAGCGCGCATTGCCACTGTTGTGGGCCGCTACTTCGCGATGGATCGCGACACACGCTGGGATCGGACCAAACTAGGCTGGGACGCGATCGTCCTGGGCCGCGGTGAGGAGAAAGAGGTCCTGCCTTCCGAAGCCGTTGCTGAGAAGTATAGCCAAGACAAAACAGACGAATTCATGCCCGCCATGGTCTTTGGCAATGCCAACGAACAGCGCGTCAATGATGGCGACGTCGTCCTCTTCTTCAACTACCGCGCCGATCGCGCACGCCAACTCTCTGTCGCCTTTCTCGAAGAAGATTTCGACGGTTTTGACCGCGAAGTTTGCCCTGAAATCTACTATATCACTCTGACAGAATACGATGCCACCTACGACTGCCCGGTGATCTTCGCTCCAGAAACGCTCCCGAATGTACTCGGAGAAGTGGTATCGCAAGCAGGCCTCAAACAGCTGCGCATCGCCGAATCTGAAAAGTATCCCCACGTCACCTACTTCTTCAACGGGGGTTTGGAGAAACCTTGTGAAGGTGAGGACCGCATCATCGTCAACTCGCCCGACGTTGCTACGTACGATCTTCAGCCAGAAATGAGCACGGATGGGGTGATCGAGAAAGTTCTTGAGAACCTACCTAACAATGATCTAGTAATTCTCAATTTCGCCAACCCCGATATGGTCGGCCACACCGGCTCTGTCAAAGCCGCTATCAAGGCGGTTGAGACCATCGACGAGGCAGTGAAGCAAGTCGTGAAAAAGACTCTGGAACTCGGTGGCAAACTCCTCATCACGGCAGATCATGGCAATTGCGAGGTCATGATCAAGCCAGACAGTTCGCCACACACCGCGCACACCACCTTTCTCGTTCACATGTTTTATGTCGCTGATGACGCACAGGACTGCTGGGTCAAAGACGGCATTCTCGCCGATGTCGCCCCCACCCTTCTCGCTCTGCTAGGCATCGAGAAGCCCGATGAGATGACAGGCACGTCGCTCGTAGTACTCAAGGTGAAGAAAGCCTGAGCGTTGGGGACATTGGCCCGCTGCTACCAGTTCAACACTGCCCGTCGATACCTAAAACGGTTTGTCTTCGGGGTCTCCGGCCCACGCCTAAATCGGCAGACCTCCACCACTAAATTCTGAGCACTGCTCGGTCACTAGAAAACGGTTTGAATGTGTACGTTGCTAGATCATCGCATCGGTAGGGGAAATGCTAAAAAGATGGAATTTTAGAGAAAATTACAGAATTTCCAGATTCTACAGAGGCGAGTAAGAATGCTGATCCAATCATTCCTTCCATCCCATTCCCCTCTGTTCATTCACCTAATTCTATCTAGAGGCTGAGAATATGGGCGCTTGAAGCGACGCTCAGTAACGACATAAGAGTTCTCAAATTTCCGGTAAAATTTGCATGGCCCCGTCGAAAGATGGGAGTTGCCTAGGCAATCTCCGAGCGTTGTATGCTGGCACCATGCCCGCCGACAACTTCGTCCATCTGCACGTTCATACGGAATACTCGACCCTGGACGGGGCTAACCGAATTCCTGAGATCATGAAGAAGGCGGCGAAGTATGAGATGCCAGCCTTGGCCATGACCGACCATGGAAATCTCTACGGGATTGTCGAGTTCTTTCAGCAAGCCCAGAAGCACGGAGTGAAGCCGATCTTTGGATGTGAGATTTACATGTCTCCCGGTTCCATGCATGAGAAGAAGCAGGTGCCAGGACGTCGCAATGCCTCCCACCTCACCGTCTTGGCCAAGGACGAGGTGGGCTTTCAAAACTTGGTCAAGCTGACCTCCAAGGCGCACCTGGAGGGCTTCTACTACAAGCCCCGAGTGGACAAGGAATGCCTCCAAGAGCACAGCGAGGGCTTGCTCGCGCTCAGCGGTTGTCTTGCGAGTGAGATCAACCAACACATCGTCAATGATCAAATTGATTTCGCACGGCAAAGTGTCGACGACTTCATCAACATCTTCGGGAAGGACGACTTTTACCTGGAATTACACGACCACGGTCTGGAGCAGCAACACAAATGCACCAAGCAACTGATCGAGTTCTCGAAGGAGTTCGACCTCAAGCTAGTCGCCTCCAATGATGTCCATTTCCTGAATAAGGAAGATCACGAGTGTCACGATGTCATGATCTGCATCGGCACCGGGGTGCACGTCCACGATGAGAAGCGCCTGCACTATCCTGAGGAGGTCTATTTCAAGACAGCCGACGAAATGTACGATGTCTTCAAGGACTATCCCGAGGCGTGTCGAAACACCTTGGAGATCGCCGAGAAGTGCAACGTGGAGCTGAAGTTGGACTCCACGAGTTCAGAAAAATATCCCGAATTCGATTCTCCTGATGGTTCTCCGCGCGACACGTATTTCCGCAATCTCTGCCAGAAGGGACTGGTCGAACGCTACGGCGAAGAACGCGCGGCCCAAGACGAGGAGCTGCACGAGCGTCTTGAGTATGAGATCGGGATCATGGAGAAGATGGGATTCGTTTCCTACTTCCTCATCACCTGGGATTTCATCAACTGGGCGAAGGAACATAAGATCCCTGTGGGTCCTGGACGGGGTTCGGCGGCGGGATCCCTTGTCGCGTATGTGCTAGGGATCACCGATCTCTGCCCGATTGAGTTCAGCCTAATCTTCGAGCGATTCCTTAACCCGGAACGCGTTTCCCCGCCTGACGTCGACGTCGACTTTTGTCAGTCTCGCCGAGGCGAGGTCATCGAGTATGTGCGCCAGAAGTATGGCGAACGTGCGGTGTCTCACATTATCACTTTCGGAACGATGGGTGCAAAGAGCGTTATCCGCGATGTCGGTCGTGTCCTCGGCATGGGCTACACCGAGGCGGATCGCATTTCCAAGATGATCCCGGCAGAACTTGGAATCACCCTATCTGAAGCCCGCGAGAAGAATCCCGAACTTGCCGAAACCATCGACGGAGACGGCCGCATTCAGCAGCTTTGGAAGTACGCCATCTACTTGGAGGGCCTCACTCGCGGCACGGGAATTCACGCTGCTGGTGTCGTCATCGGTGACCGTGCTCTGGACGAGTTCATACCACTTACTCGAGGAAATGAAGGCGAGGTCGTGACTCAGCTCGCCATGGGCCCATTGACCGAGTTTGGCATGTTGAAAATGGACTTCCTAGGCCTGAAAACACTAACAGTCATTCAGGATGCCGCGAATTTGATTTACGAGTTCGTGCCCGATTTCGACATCACGAAGATCGCCACGGATGACGGGCCTACCTACGAATTACTCAGTGCCGGCCAAACCATCGCCGTGTTTCAGTTGGAGTCCGGCGGCATGATCAATCTGTGCAAGCAGTTTGGCGTGAGCGATCTGGAGGATATCAGCGCACTGCTTGCCCTTTATCGCCCTGGTCCGATGGACCTTATCCCGGACTACATAGCACGGAAGAAAGGCGAGAAAGAGATCAGGTACGAGCACCCTCTACTCGAACAGGTCTCTGCCAATACCTACGGGATCATGATTTACCAGGAGCAGGTTCAAAAGGCTGCCAACTTGCTCGCTGGGTATTCGCTAGGACAAGCGGACTTGCTTCGTCGTGCCATGGGCAAAAAGGACAAATCCAAGATGGCGATCGAACGCGAAAAGTTCGTGGCTGGTTGCGCAGAAGCAAACAAGATCGCGGCGAAGAAGGCGAATAAGATCTTCGACACCCTCGAGAAGTTTGCCGGATATGGTTTCAATAAGTCGCACTCCTGTGCTTACGGGTTGATTACCTATCAGACAGCGTATTTAAAAGCCAACTATCCAGTGGAGTTTATGGCTGGGGTCTTGTCTAACGAAATCAATAATACGGAGAAGATCTCCGTATTTGTGAATGAGTGTAAGAATATGGACATCGATATCCTCCCGCCAGATATCAATCGTTCCCAGATCAAGTTTGCTCCTGAGCGAATCGATGATGTCAGCCAGAACGGTCGTAATGGGACGAACATGGCCATTCGCTATGGATTGGCCGCCATCAAAGGCGTGGGACAGGGAGCCATGGTAATGGTCCTCCAGGAGCGTGCAGCGGAAGGTGACTATACCGGCTTGGAGAATTTCGCTACGCGGGTGGATTCCAAGAGTGTGAACAAGAAGGCCATGGAATCGCTCATCAAGGCTGGCGCGTTCGACTTCACTGGTGAAGAACGCCCGGCACTCTACTCGCGCATCGCTCAAGTTGTGGCGTCTTCCCAGGCCGCCACGAAAGACCGTGCATCGGGCCAAGGCTCTCTCTTTGATACGCTCGATATCACCGCAGCAGCACCACAAGAGCAGGTCGTGGAAGAGACCTGGACCAAAGATGAGATCCTCACCTACGAGAAGGATCTATTAGGCTTCTACGTTACTGGCCATCCACTTGATTCCTATCGAAACACCATTCTCAGTAAAGCGAAAGCGCGTTCCTACCTCGACTTAGAGGAGCTAGAAGTGGGCAAAGATCGAAGAAATCAGATCACCCACGAGTTCATTGCCTTTGTCTCGTCGGCACAGATCAAATACACCAAAGCGAAGGGGCTACCCTTTGCCATCTTGATCACGGAGGATCTCCATGCCTCGGCCGAAGTCCTCGTGTGGAACGATGTCTTTGAAAAGACTGATCGCGAATCGTTAGTCTCTGGCGCCGTGATTCGCATCGTGGCGGCTGTGGAGGTGGACTCTCGTACAGAGACCAGGCGCCTAGTAGCAAGCCAGATCACGCCATGTCGGATCAATCCCACGGCCCGTCCGATCAAGAACAAGCTCGAACGTTACGAGAAACTAGGAGGGAACGCGGATGACCTCGTGCAATACAATCCAGCCTTGATGCTCTACCTCACGAGTGGCCGGACGACGGATGAAGATCTGCACTCTATCAAGGACATTCTGTCGACTGCCAATCGTGGTGAAACACCCATCCATCTCACGATCCAAACTGCACAAGGTGAGGTGAAACTCGTTCGCGCTGGCGACCAGTTTCGCGTGAAGCGCTCTCCCGAACTTGAAAGCGCGTTAGCATCGTGGATGTAGCCCTTCGCGACATCATAACTTCCTGACACGGATGCTCTTGAAGTAATAGACACTGTCAGTGTCATGGGCTTGCAGAGCAATCGCCCCACCCTTGGCACGCAACACCCGTCCAAGGCGATGCGCTGGGCGTTCAACCTTGTCTGGCTCGGTGTAATCGATGACTTCCTTGCCGTTGAGCCAACACTGGATGCGCTGCCCGAGCACCTTTACCTTGACCGTGTGCCACTTAGTTTCGTCAGGAATAATTGAATCGCTCACATCGACTACCGCATAGAGGCTGCCCGTCTTGCGTTTCTCTTTCTCAGTGCTGTTCAGTTGGATTTCATAGCCGTTCTTAAGATGTAGCTTCTCATCCCGCGGCTCGTGATCCGTATGGAAGAAGATGCCCGAATTTGAGCCAAGCTCACTTCGAACCACGGCTTCTAATTCGAAATCTCGGAACAATTCCAAAGTCTCGGCATCATCTCCCGAATAGAAAAGATGACTGCGCAAGGTCGGATCTGTCGCCTGGGCTCTGAGGAGGCCATCGACAACCCGAAAAGCGTCAGGATCCGTGTTTGCCTTCCAACCAGATAGGTCCTCTCCATCAAATAAGTCAATCCACGGACGTACAGAAAGCACACGCTGACGCAACTGAGCAGACAGTTCGCTCACAAGCTCAGTGTTCTCTTCCCAACAGTTCGTCACTTCGCTCGGATCGCTCTCAATCTCCGTGAGAACACGATCGACCACACGATCGCTCTCACGTTGCCACCACTCCGTATATCGATGGCGCGCCGTACGCAGGCTATGTCCAATCACATTGCCAACGCCTTGGTCAGCCCGATGAGGATATGAGGAATAGGCCGAAGCTCGATGCGGACGTTGTGGCTCTTTCAGAAGTGCTGCAAAGGACTTGCCCTGGAGATGATCTGGCTTCTCCAATCCCAAGACATCGCACAACGTAGGGTAAAGATCGATCAACTCCACCAATGCCAACGTCCTTCCTTTCGCTGTGCCTTCATCGGGATGACGCACGATCAAGGGCACTCGCGTGTCGCATTCAAAGTTGGTGTGTTTGCACCAAGACGCATGATCGCCCAGTTTCCATCCGTGATCCGACCAGAAGATCACGACGGTGTTATCGGCCAAGCCATTTGCATTAAGCGCTTGCAATAGACGGCCCACCTGCGCGTCCATGTAACTAACACAAGCGAGGTAGCCATGAATAAGACGCTTGTTCAAGGCCTCTGGAAACGCACTCGGCAAGATCCCCTGTGGGTAATCGGAATAGGCCAGCATCTCCCCCGCAGAAGCATTGCTTGCCCAACTCGGATAGCCCGGCGGCACCGTCTGATTGGGAGGCAGGGCGAACGAGTCTCGCTCATAGAGATCCCAATAACGCTGTGGAGCAATGAAGGGAAGATGTGGTTTGGTAAAACCCACGGCCAAGAAGAAGGGCTCTTTGGCTTCCCCCAGTGTTGCCAGTTGAGCCACCGCTTCATCGGCACGTGCGCCATCGGCATAGGTGTTGTCTGGCACATCAGCGAACTCGGTCAATGGGCCACGCATGGTGCCGCGTCCACTCCGCTTGGGCCTTTTAGAGGCTTCGCGATGCGTCGCCGCATTGTCGGGATCAGCATACCGAGCGTTTCCTCTCACGTTCAGCCATCGGGTCCAATGCTCTCGATCAACTCCGTTGCCTCCGCTTCCATGATAGATCTTTCCAAGTCCCACCGTCGTGTAGTCGTGAGCAGTGAGATGCTGATTCAAGGTGACCACATCCGGCCAGCGTTGGCGCCAATCGGTGACGTGGAAGCTCCGTTCATTTGTGTGTTCTGGATAAAGCCCTAACATGAGCGCGAGACGAGACGCCCCGCAAACCGCTTGGTTGCAATAGGCACGCTCAAAGACCAGTCCGCTCTCCGCCAAGCCATCTAGATTTGGCGTCACCGCCCTCGAACCATAGCAACCAAGCTCAGGACGCAAGTCATCGACGGCAATGAAGAGCACGTTGGGCTGAGGAATAGCAGCAACACCGCCGATGAGAGATATCAGAGCGAACAGAATCAAACGGATCATTGAGCGCGAAGTTTCACTGAGTATGATACTACTGTCGAGCCATTGCTCCTATCGCGACCGGACAATCGACCAAGATTAGATGGAGTAGACGTTAGATCGCAGCATGGAATACCCCAGAATGCCCAGCTTCCTGCCTGTTCCCCACTTTCTTCTTTGCCAACGGGGGTCTTATCGGAATGGTGTGACCGTGGTAGAACGATTCCGGCGCGCACACTCTTGGTGGATATTTCCGCTCCTCACTCTCGGGCTCCTCTTGAGTGTGGGCTGCAAGAAACGCCCCCATGAAGAGGAAGATCCCATCGTCCGTGGCGCGCGACAGCTCTACCTCGACCAGCAACAGAATGACCAGCACATTTGGCGTTCTGAAATCGAAGCGCTCGGCTATCAAGCGAGTTTGGATCGCCTGGTCGATAGCGTAAGAATGTCTTCCCAGAGACTGAGCGAACTCAAGCGCCTCTCCTTCGGCGAACTCCAGTTTCGCGAGCTTGGCCCGGCCAACAACCTCGCTTGGGGAGTGAAGCAAGCCTACCACCAAGGGACACCTGTCTCGTGGGAATCGTCTGACTGGCAAGCGTGGATTGATGAACTAGCAGAGTCCAAGACGGCCATCCACTATTTCCGCCTCCAACTCGTCGAGTTCAAACCAGGGAGCACGGAGACGAATGGCCTCGACTCGGCCAACGTCTCTATCGAGTGTCATGCCACCTCAGCCAAAACAGTAAATACGGACACCATTGTCACTCGCCACATGCTTAAAGGCGAACTTGCCGTGGACTGGGATCGGCCGAGCGGAGCAGCCCAGTCGGTCGGACCCATCGCTCGCATTGTCGTAGAGAATCTTCGTTGGCGAACGTTGGCTGAAGGCGAGGCATTCGAGCAGAAGCAACGCTACGCAGTCGGTGATCCCAACAAACGCCAGGCCGTCCGTATCTCACCGGTCATCGTGCGAGATTTTAATGGTGACCTCCTCCCAGACATCATTCTAGGAGGCGTCAATTTGCGTCTAACCAATCAGGGCGACTTCAATTTCACCAATGCCCCTCTCCTTCCCAAGGATCTCGGCCTCCGCAAGACCGCAGTAGCCGCTGACTTCACAGGTGAAGGCAACACGGATCTTCTTGGCTTCCTCGCGGACGGCACTTCTGTCCTTCTCCTCGGAACCAAAGGCGGGAACTTCAATGCTGAACCGCTGCAGCCATGGCCTGAAGTCGCCGAGTATCCCAGCGCTCTCGCCGTCGGTGATGTCGACAACGATGGCGACCTGGACGTGTGGATGGCTCAGAATCGCCCAACCTACCACCGCGGTGTTCTACCAAGGTCACTCGATGATGCCAACGACGGCTTTCCATCCCGTCTCTACCGCAATGACGGTGAAGGCCACTTCACAGACATCACCGGTCCAGCCAATCTTGGGGTCAACCGTGGACGCCGGACCCGCAGTGCAGCGTTGGTCGATATCGACAACGATTCTGACAAGGACTTGCTCGTCACGAGTGACTATGCGGGCGTGGAACTCTATACCAATGATGGGACTGGCATCTTTACCGAGGCGACGGATGCTACGTTTAACGACTGGCATTTGTTAGGCCAGGCTGCAGCCATTGGTCGCTTTGACGATGACGACCGACTCGACTTCTTCATCGGTGGTCGTTGGTCGACTGCCATGCAGCGGATGGAGGCTCTACAGTTAGAGCGGGTAGATTTCCCTGACTTCCTTCCGCTCGCGGCTAAACTCACCTCGGGCAATCAATTGCTCCTCTCTCAACCAGGACGCGGGTACGATGTGGGGCCCTTCAATGCCGACGCCAAGAATACCGGCTGGACAAAGAGTGCGACAGCTGCCGATTTCGACAACGACGACGACGACGATCTCTATCTCTCGACCGGCCATGTCACTGGCCGCTCGGTATCAGATTTCGACAGCCAATTCTGGAGGCACGACATCTTCCTCGCCGAAGGGATACGCCCAGAGATTCTAACCACCTATCTCAATGCACCAACGCTTTCCCCAAGACTCACGGCGCTCAAGACAGGCGACATTTCTTGGTACGGGTATGAGCCGAATCGTCTTCAGGTAAACACACCACCTGGCGCTAAGGACCTGGGAGGCTTTGTAGACCTGGGATTTCTCCATGGCGTGGGGTTATCGCAAGACTCTCCTGCAGCACTCGCAGCTGACTTGAATCTCGATGGTATGTTGGACTTACTTTGCATCGCTCAGCGGACGTTCCCCCTGAACGAGCGGCTCGCGGTTGAGCAAAGCCTGGTCATCTATGGTAATGCCTTGCAGACAGACGGCCATTGGTTGGGCGTCCATCTCAGTCCCAATGCGCCTGACTTCATTCCGGGTGGGGCTACGATTCGCCTGGTGGGTGAATTTGGACTACGGGAACGCTTTATTCACACAGGCCTAACGCCAACGATGCAAGGCCCCACCACGGCCCACTTTGGCTTGGGGACGCATGAGAAGATTGATCACATGGTCGTACAATGGGGCAATGGCCACGAACAAATTATCGTGGAACCTGCTCTCGACCGCTACCACACCATTCGCCCTCGCCTCGACTTCACACCCATTCCTGATCCACCGGAGCCTCTACCAGAAGAGCCCGAAGACTCGGAGGAGGAGTCGTAGTTAGCGCTTCGACTTAAGAAGAGCACCTAACACCACACCAACAACGATCACCGTACTGGTTCCTAAAACGATGGTCAAATTCTTGTGAAAGAAGGATTGGCCTGACAGCGACAACCAGGCAATCAACGCCACACCGACCAGTCCAGCAATCATGGCAGGCTTGCTCGACACCCCCTTTGCGATCAACCCGAGCAAGAAGAGCCCTAACATGCCTCCAGCAAAGATTCCTTGGAGATTCCACCAAGCGTCCAAAGCGCTCTGAACCTGAATCATCGCCAGCGCCATGAGTGTACCAGCCAGCCCCCAGACCAAGGTCGTTCCGTGGAGCACCCGCATCGAATCCCGCTCGCTCGCATCCGGCCGAATAAAGCGTTTGTAGATATCACAGTGAAATAGAGTGGCACAGCTGTTTAGACTTGTGTCCACGCTACTCATCGCGGCAGCGAACACAGCTGCAATGAGCAACCCTGTCAGACCTATTGGCAATTCGTTCGCGATGAAGTGTGGGTAGACCGAATCCGCCTTGCCTGCCACGGCCTCTGGAAGCAAACCTGGCTCTACTTCATAGAAGGCAAAGAGGCCTGTCCCAATGAAGAAAAACAGCGTCGAGGCTGGAATAAATAGCGCAGCCCCTAACCAAACGCTAAGTTTCGCTGCACGATCCGACTTCGCCGTGAGGTAACGTTGAACAAAGCCCTGATCGATTCCAAAGTTTTGCAGATTGATAAAGATGCCGTAGATCAGCACAACCCAGAACGTGGATTCCTGGAGCGATAGACCGAAACTTCCCAGATCAAACTTGCTCGAAGCCTGCGCGATCTCAAAGACCTGCCCAGGTCCCTCTGGCATATGCGTCAGGATCACTCCAGCGCAGAAGATAGCCCCCAACGTCAAGACCACGCTCTGCACCACGTCCGTCCAGATGACGGCCTCGATGCCTCCCAACAACGTGTAAATCGTCACGACTACACCAGTGACCATAATGATTGTCTTCACATCCCAACCTGTCAGAGGTGCCAGCGCCAAGGCGACCAAGTAGAGGATCGTTCCCATCCGCGCAAGCTGCATGAGCGCATAGCAGACAAGCGCATAAACCCGCGCCCATGGGCCAAAGCGATTCTCTAGATGCGCGTAGGCCGACACTTCGTCGGTACTGCGATAGAGTGGTACAAAGTAACGCACTGCAATACATGCAGCGATCGGAAGTGACAGGGCAAAGACCCAGGCACTCCAATCTCCACCATAGGCCTTTCCCGTATGCGCCAAAAAGCTGATGCTACTTACATAAGTACCAAAGATGGACATCCCAACGACCCAACCAGACATCGAGCGTCCTGCCGTCATGAAGCCCCCTGCAGTCTGACTCCGCCGCACAAACCAACATCCCAGGCCGAACACACCGACGAGGTAAACCAACAGCACCACCAGATCCGCTACGCGCAAGGTCCCAGACATGCCTCCTGTCTACGTAGAGTTGCACAAACACACAACTCCATTCTTCTCTAGCTATCTAAGTGGTGTTTTAGGCGCTATCACAAAGCAATACCGCTATTAGGGCTGCGCTTTGAAGAATTATGCCAAGTTATCGACCTCGGTCATCGAAAGATGACCACTTTTCAGTAGACTGGCAAACGCCAGTCTTCACGCTATTTCCAGATTCATAGAGATACGGGACCAGCGCTACCATCGCCTCTGGATGTTCTCAATTGCGCAAACCCTCGACCATGCCTGCGAGAAGCCGCTGAGTCATCGCTGGCGACTCTACATTCTCATCCATCCACGATAAAACGCCTCGATATTCCCCCCATAACGCAACTGGTCGAGGAGGTGCACTTGCTGTTTCGTGTTTAACCGATCCCAAAGGGACTTCAGACAGTCCACTCGATCGTTTTCCGACCAAGCTGATGAAAGCGCAGTAAGCGCTAGCTTATTAGATGCCGGACTCTCCATTTCATCTAACCAACGAAACGTGGCTTTAAGATCTTCTTTCGCCCACCGCCGTAATACATTCTCTAACCCATGACTATCCCATCGTGGGTTCTTCAGTTTAAGACCGGGTTCCAATGCTAAAAATACCGCCCTGTTCGGGCTACTATCATAAAGGCGATGAAATAAATTTCCAAAGTAGCCGGATCCCTTTTTGTCAAATCCCCGTGCAATCAATAGGCCGTGCAGCTCCTGCGCCTGTCCTCCTGGAGCGATCGTGAGGGCCTAGTCCAGAGCTCCTGCTAGATCGGTCTCTGCCCACACACTAAGGGCTGCCACCGGATGCCTTTACAGCTCGGGATGATTCGAAGCAAACGGCAACGCACGCCTAGAATCCAAAGCCGCCAGTTTCGCATAAAGTGACGAGATCCTTGAGAATCCAGCTCCGGCATCAGCCTCTTTTGTCACTGTTAGCATCCAGGCTTTGAGGGTGCCAAACAACGCGGCATCGACAGCGTAGTTAGCTCAGCAGTCTCCGCGAAACTTGGCTGCCCGCTCATAACCGTCATGGGTTCCGCTGCCAAGCTACGATCCCCAAGCAAAGATGAAGGCAAAGTAGCATCCATCTCTAGTCAACGCTGGTAGATCATCGGAAGGCCACTCCAAAGACGGCTGTCAGTAGTTTGATGAACCTTCTCAGCGAGCCCGAGATCATCATCAGAGGAAGCGCCCTCCAAGTCGTCCATCACCAAGACCCTTTGCACAAATCCCTTCGCCTACGGGACTGCGTCCAAGAACGGGCGCGAACGAACTGTCGGGCCCACCTTGCGTTGCCCTACAATACCTCGAGATTCAGTCTCTAAAATCGGTGATACCGTGATAGAGTCGCGGCGACTCGCCGACAACTGAAAGCCCACTGCTCCCAACAACAAGCCCATGCCCGCAGTGATTACCAAGCGGGTCTTCTCGTGCAAGAGAGCACGTCAGACAAAGATCGCCTCCAATCGAAAATTAAATTTGCAGCGATTCGCAAGGCACTACATCGGACATCGGGGTTCTTCTACTCGCCCTAATTGATCGCTTCCACCTTGACCGCGCAGACCTTTAGTTCCGCTGTTTCGGTAACGGGATCATAGCCTGAACCAGTAAGGATATTGATCGGAATCTCAGCAAAGCTGAAGCTCGCGAAGACCGTGCCCCGGGGCGATCTGTCAGTGATATTGACCGGAATCTCAAGGCTTCCACGCCGGCTGCTGAGTCGGCAATTGTCGCCATGAGTGAGTTTCAGGCGCTCAGCGTCTTCTGGATGAATCTCAAGACTTTCTCCAGGGAGAAGATACTCGATCCCAGCGGAACGACCCGTTTGAGTGCGAGAATGATAGGCTTGGAGGCGACGTCCCGTGGTCAGCCAGATCGGGAAGTGGTCATCAACCACCTCTGCCGGGTCTCGATAACCAAGGCTCTTGAAAATCCCTCGTCCATTCTTGAACTCTTTCTCGTGGAGCATCGGTGTGCCAGGGTGATCCTTTTCAGGCACGGGCCACTGGTATTCGCTCCTATCGATCCGATCCCAATCGAGACCATTGTAAATCGGTGAGACACTGCAGAGCTCGTTGAAGACATCCTTCGCAGAATTATACTCGAATCCAGGAACACCAAGGCGTTGAGCAATCTGACTGACAATCCACCAATCCGGTTTCGCCTCTCCTACGGCAGGCACGGCAGCTCGCAATCGCTGGACACGGCGCTCAGTATTTGTGCAGACTCCGTCCGTCTCACCCCAAGCGGTTGCAGGAAAGACCACGTCGGCGAACTCAGCCGTCTCCGTTCGGAAGATATCGATGACCACGAGATGATCGAGACTTCTAAGAGCGTGTTCACAGTGATTTCGATCAGGATCAGTGACGACAGTATTCTCCCCGTCGATGATCATCGCATGGATACTCTTGCCGCACTCATTGAGGGCCGTGACTTTGGTGATGCCTTTGCCTTGATCAATAGGTGTTTGATAGAGATTTGAAAACTTCTCGCTCGAAGCCGGATCAGCACAGGGTTGGAAGCCCGGGAAATTCGCTGGAACGGCACCGCAATCCCCTGCCCCTTGAATGTTGTTCTGCCCACGCATGGGATTCACACCGGTTCCTTCTCGACCAATGTGCCCGGTCATTAAGGCGAGATTGCACAGGCTTTGCACATTATCCACGCCGCAGATGTGCTCCGTAATGCCGAGAGTGTAGAAGATGGCTCCTCGGTCCGCTTCGCCATACCAGATGGCTGCTTGCTCAATGTCCTTCGCGGGAACTTCAGTAATCTCTGCCGCCCACTCAGGTGTGAACTCATTGATATGCTCCAAGAAAGCTTCGGCGTCTGTCGTGCGTTCTTCAATAAAGGTCTTGTTTAACAAGCCTTCACGCTGAATGACGTGCGCCATGGCTAACAAGAGCGCCACATCCGAACCCACCCGGATCGGCAGGTAGAGATCAGCGATCTCCGCAAGCCGAATCCGTCGTGGATCCACGACAATGAGCTTCGCATCGTTCGCAATAGCTTTCTTAAGACGGGTCGCAGCAACCGGATGACACTCGGTCATGTTTGTACCAATCGCGAAGATGACGTCTGGTTTCTCCATGTCGACCAGTGGATTCGACATGGCCCCGCGTCCGATGGTGGCTGCCAGACCGGCAACCGTGGGAGCATGTCAGGCTCGACTACAGTTATCTATCTGGTTCGTTCCGAATCCTGCTCGGATGAACTTCTGCATGGTGTAGGCGGCTTCGTGCGGAGCCCTTCCCGAGGCGATCCCGTAGATCGCATGCCGGTCATGTTCCTCTCTCACCGCTTTGAAACCAGCCGCAGCACGGTCAAGAGCCTCCTCCCACTCGCACTCATGCAATTCACCATCATCGCGCCGAACCAGTGGCTTCATCAGACGGTCCTCATGTTGCACGAAGTCGAAGGCGAACTGTCCCTTGATACAAAGCGCACCTTCGTTAGAGGGACCATCCATGGCAGGCTGCACACCAACAATTTTTTCATTCTTGGTCAAAATATCAACAGAACAGCCAACTCCGCAGTAGGGACAAATGGAACGTGTCTTGGAAATCTCGCCTGGCTGATCAACAGCACGCATGGCTTTCTTATCAGCAAGGGCACCGGTCGGACAGGTCTGAACACATTGTCCACAGAAGGTGCAGGAAGAATCCCGCAGGTCGTTCCCAAATTCCGTGATGATTTGAGTTTCGAACCCGCGATTCATCACATTAATCGCATAGTCGCCTTCCTGCTCCGCACAAACCCTCACACAACGGTAACAAGAAATACAGTTGTCGTAGTCACGCAGAATGAAAGGGTTCTTGTCGTCCGTATTTGATTGACCCGACTGCTTTCCTTGAAACCGCCCCGACTTGGCGTCATACTCGACCACTAAACTGGTGAGTTCCTGCGATGCGAAACCACGCAGCGGATCGACATCGACTTGACGGTTTTCAGAAGCCACCATCTCAAGAAGCGTCTTGCGGTATTTCTCAATAGCTGAAGTCTTCGTCTTGACAACCATGCCTGCGGTAGCCTCGGTCGTGCAAGAAGCCACAGGATTTCGGATCCCTTCAACCTCCACAACGCAGAGCCGACACGCGCCAAAGGCTTCTAACCGTGGATCATAGCACAGCGTCGGAATACTCTTCTGCACACGCTGCGCAGCTTCGTAGATCGTCTCCCCTTCGGTAAACTCGACGGACACACCATCGATGTTCATGGTAGCAGTTTGAGGCGTTTCCTTCAGAGCAATCATAGACTTCTGGGAAACTAGAAGCCGCTCGCAGGCTTGGCAAGCGCTTCCGTTCCGGCTCTACGGCGTTTCACTGACGAACTGGAAGAAGACGCGGTCTGACGACGAAGTAATCTCGGCTTCAGCAGGCTCTTTGCCATCCGAGGCAGCACCGGTAATTACGTGGGTGATACCTGTAGTGAACCAATTCACCATATCCGTAGACCATTCTATATCAACGAAACCCAGTGGCGCATCTTCCAATTTCATATAGACCACTTTCGCGCCGGTAGCCGTACCCATAACCTCATAGTCCGGTTCGTCGTCGACGTTTGGATCTGTGCCTAGGTAAAACTCAAACTCGTTCACCCACTCACCGCCATCAGGATTCGCGTGGCGTCCCCATACAGCGGCTTCCTTGTCAGGATTATTCAGATCACCCGTGCTGAAGTTAGCCGCGAGCCAGGTATCATACGGATCGTCACCCGTCACCTCGATCGTTAAACGCTCGCTATCACAGAAGTTCCCAGGGCCATTATCTGTCACAATCACATCAAACGTGTAGGATGCCGGCCCCTGAGCCGCCGTTGGGGTCCAAGAGAAGAGTCCCGTAACCTCATCGATCATCGCTCCAACAGGCGCATTTGCAGAAAGACTGAAGGTTCGATCATGCCCGCTGGGATCCGATGACGTAGCAGTAAACTGAAGGTTCTCAAGTTCAGCCACAGTCTGATTGCCAATCTCGTCTAGCACAGGAAAATCGTTCGCATTGATGAAGTTTCCAAAGGCCACGCCGATCTGTTCATAGCCGTCGTTAGTAGGATGAAGACCATCCAATATTTGATTGTTCTTAGGGGTAACTGACAACGCAGGATCCACGTAAGAGAATCGATCACCTAACACTCCAACTAAATTTTGGATTTGAGAGTTAAAGACCGGCACGGCAGTAGCGAGTTCTATTCTCGCCCGGTCAAACTGAGAGCCTTCCCCTCCAAAGCCTGGATCAGAATCAACGTCTACTGGAGAAATAGCCGCCGCAATAATCTTAGTCGAAGGCGGAAACTGTTCAGCAACTTCCAAGAGCAAGTCGCGGTAGCGATCAATGATCGCGTCCACATCGTGCTGCGTAGAATTCATCCCATCAAACTCGTTAAAGATACCCGACGACGTGTAGTCTTCAGCGACACTCGGAGCAAAGCTTTCGTTCATATCTGCTGGCGCTATGAGCAACATAAGATCGTTCATCCCTGCCATGACAACCACAAAGTTTGGAACAATAACAGAATCCTTGATGACATTAAAACCCTCCTGGATTCCAGGATTAGAGAACGCCTCCGAAGGCGTTTGGCTGATCACGCTGCCATCGCCCCCCACGATAGGTGCACCACCATCGCCAGGAGTACCGAGAATCCTCCCACTGTCAGCACGCGAACTTGTTTCCCCGACATAAGTCGCTGGCATCGGTAGCGTCTGATCAAGAAACGTGTGATAACTGATACCATCGTTGTTGTGAGGAAGACCTGCGGTTATCGAATCTCCCATCGTCATGATATAGAGTTCTGGATCGACCACCGTGATCTCCACCTCCTGGGTAGCCTCGACGCTGCCGTCTGAGACAAAGACATCGAAGGTGTAAAGCCCATTGCCCTGACCAGCAGAAGGCGTCCATCGGAACTCGCCCGTGGTTGAATCGATAGCGGCGCCAGCAGGAGCATTCTCCAATCGATAGGTGAGGGTGTCAGCAGGCTCATCCGTGTCCCGACCAGTCGCAAAGAAGCGTAGCGTTGATTCTCGCCCAAGGTTTCTATTCGCAATCGGATCGAGTGTTGGAGCGACATTCACGTTGTTTACAGTGAAAGTAACGGTTTCTCGATAAACGAGCCGACCGCTCCCATCGTCTTGGACGGCAATGTCAAATTCGATAGATGCTCCGCCCTGATTTCCCAGAGGCGTCCACCGGAAGATTCCATTCTCATCAATGGTAGCCCCCACGGGTTTTCCATCTGGCAGACCGTAGTTCAACGCTTGAGCAGGCACGTCTGGATCCGTCGCCTGCAAATCAATCACAAGTTCGACACCCTCATCAATCGTTCGATCGCCAACCATCGGAAAGGTTGGGGGCTGGTTGGTTTCGAAGACTAAAATCTTCACCGTCTCCCCATCTTTACCAAAAGCGTTGTCCGTCACGACGAGTTCAAAGAAGAAAGTATCATCCCCGGTTCCTGGCCCCTGAGCCTCCGTAGGAGTCCAGGCGAATGTAACACTATCACCCATCGCCGACGGCGTCAGTGTTGCCCCCGTTGGGAAACGTTTTCCATCGATCGCCTCTAGGCTAAACGTAAACGTATTTCCAACGTCCGCATCCGTGACCGAGGCCTCAAAGCTCACTTCAACAAGCTCATCGGCAGCTACCGTTCCGGGCACTGCACCAAACACAGGATTCACATTGGCATCAGCAACCTCTATCGAAATCTCATCTGAGTCCGATGCCGCACTTGGATCTTTGACAATAATATCGAAGGTGTACGTTGCCCCCCCTTGAGTTAAGTCTGGCGTCCACGTAAAGGTGCCTTCCGGAGTGATCGAGGCCCCACTCGGAGCGGATCCATCCAACTCGTAGGTGAGCGCCTGAGCAGGAAGGTCAACGTCTTGCCCCTGGTTCACCGTAAACATGAGTTCCACATCCACGGTAGCAGTCTGATCGGGCACGTTCTCAAGCGTCGGCGGGGTGTTCACTTCGACCACCTCCACACTGACGAACTGACCGTGATTTAGCGTGCCGGCTCCATCATCCGTTACGATGATGGGAATCTCATACACTCCTGGTCCATTCTCCTCAGTAGGCGTCCAAGTGAAGGCACCGGCTGTCGTGATCGCAGCACCGGCAATGGCACCATCGCCGAGGCTAAACGTGTGGCTATCTCCCCCATCTGCATCGGTTACCGTCGCTGTGAAGGAGAGCGTGGCGAGCTCATCCACGATCTTCGCAGGAATCGCATCGATCACCGGTGCGGTATTTCCATTGGTGATGAAAGCTCTCACCGCATCACCTATCTTCTCGTGGCCACCCGCAGTTGGATGAAGACCATCAAGGATATCCGTCGCTAGCAAAGCCGGATCGACAAAGGAGAAACGGTCTCCCTTAGTGTGGACCAGTCCTGAGGGGCCACTCGAATCAAAGAGCTGCAAATTGAAGGCCGCCACATTCGTTGCCAGGACCCAGGCCTCGGCGGATGTGAGGTGACGCGTGACAAAGCTCCCAGCTGGATCAATTGGCGGAATAGGAAGACAAATGATCTCTGAAGCAGTCGGATAAGCAGCAGCCAACGAATCTAACAATGCCTCATATCGAAAAATCAAGCTATCCACTGGATAATCCACGGAAGGGTTCACTCCGTCGTCATCAGTAAACGTGCCGCTCGACGTGAAGTCCCCAGCGATACTCGGGCTAAACGAGTCCAAGCCTCCTGAAGGGGAAATCAGCTGAATAAGGTCATTCACGCCACCTAGCACAACGATATATTCCGGCGCTGCTATTCCACTAACATTATTGACGGCTTCTAGCATACCATCGTTGCTGAAGACTGCTGACACCTCTGGCCCTCCGACCACTGGGGCTTTACTGATGAAGTAGCCGTCACCGCCGACAATCGGAATCGTTCCTGCACCCATGACAAACGGGTCACCAAGCTGCCCACCAACATACGTAGGATCAGGATCAAGAACATCGTTGAGCTTGGATTGGTAACCAACGGCATCATGCGGGAAGCCACTCGTAATCGAGTCGCCAATCGTGAGAAGTGTCTGAGCCGAGGCAGTCGTGATCAGGACATAGAGGAGAGCACCTAAGAGGAAGCGAGAATCAGCAGAGCTAGTAGTGAACATGGATAGAGAAACAACAGATTTGGGCGTAAACAGTACGGTCGTTGCGTCAGGAGCCCATAACTACCACTAATCGCCCGAACAATCATTCAAGCGAACAATTACTGCGACAATTATCATAATTAAGAACTATTACCGGACTGAATCTTAGCGATGACCATCAGGACCCGTCCTTGATTCCTCCTACGTTGTCGCTAACAAAGAAAAGATGAGCCTTCCCTCCATCACCCTCCTGTTTGCCGGTCAGGGTTCCCAGGCCATCGGCATGGGACACAGCCTTGCCGAAACATATCCCGCAGCCAAGGCCATCCTTGAAGAGGCCGAAGCTCATCTAGATTTCTCGCTGACGGAGGTCATGGCCCAAGGACCTGAAGAGGAACTGACGCGGACTAGCCGTTGCCAACCAGCACTCTTTGTCCACGGCATGATGAGCCTCGCCGTCCTCAAAGATCAATTAGGTGAAGATCTCAACATTGCCGCCGCGGCTGGCCTTTCGTTAGGGGAGTTCACGGCCCACACAGCCGCCGGGAGTTTGAGCTTCGTTGACGGACTTCAGTTGGTCGCTAAACGAGGTAAATACATGGAAGAAGCCTGTGATCAAACAGACGGATCCATGGCTGCCATGATCGGCGGCACCGAGGATCAGGTGCGCACACTTGCTGCCTCCACAGGCGTTGACGTCGCCAATCTGAACTCGCCCGGACAAATCGTCGTATCAGGAAGGCGCGAGGCAATCGCCAAAACAATCGCAGATGCGAAAGGGGCAGGGATTCGTATTGCGAAGGAGATTAAGGTCGCTGGAGCCTATCACTCGTCCCTGATGCAGTCGGCCCAAGAAAAACTCGCCGCTGAATTGGCTCAGACGGCATTCAATACGCCAAAGTTTCCCGTCATCAGCAACCTAACAGCATCACCAGCAACGGCTGCCGACGAAATCAAACGCACGCTGGAAGCCCAAGTCACTGGCTCAGTTCGTTGGTCGGAATCAATCGCCTTCTTGCTAGATCAAGGAGAAACACATTTCCTCGAATGCGGTCCCGGCAAGATCCTCTCTGGCTTGATGGGTCGCATTCGCAAAGGAACTTTCTGCATGCCCACCGGTGACACTGATCAGTTGGAAACCGCTCTCCAGGGCCTTCGCGGCGCTTAATTCAGCACTTTATGCACGAGCAGCCGCGAAATGGGCTTGCATCTTGCACCAAGAACTCAAGGCTTTAGCCATGCGCTTAACGTTGTCCATGGCCTATGCAGGAGCCGGCCTACTCCTCGGGTGTACCCTCCTGACCCAAGCTGAAGATCCGGCAACGCCTGTCGCTTTGCAGAACCCGTTTCCCCAGCTCATTCATGAGTATCAGGAAGACCATGGCAATCTTCAACGCTACTACCGCTTTCCGTTCAGCGGCCTCGACCAAGAACGGCTAACACAGTTCCATCAAAACTACCAGGCACGCATTGGTGAGATTCCTTTCGAATCGCTCAGCCAGGACGGAAGAATAGACTTCCTCCTCATGCGGAATCACCTCGACTACCAGCTTAAGTTAATCGACTACCGCAATCGGCGCCTAAAGATGGTCATACGATGGATAGGCTTCGCAGAAGAGATGACACAACTCTTCCTTGATCGTCGTAGTTCCACTTCCAAAGAGGCCTCTCTCATCGCGACCGACCTGACCAAACTTCTAGCATCGATCAAAGAAACGGCAGCACCATTGACGAAGTCAGGCGACGACCAACTGTCGGCTGTACACGCTCAGCGTGTGATCACGATTGTCAGTCATCTCAAGCGTGAACTCGATGCGTGGTATCGGTTCTACCACGGCTACGACCCAACATTCAATTGGTGGAATCAAAAACCCTATCAAGCCGTCGCCACCGCCCTAGATAATTACCTCGACGAGCTAAAAAACATCTTAGGCGACGACGATGCCCTCGTTGGTGATCCCATCGGTCGACGAGCTCTAACGAATGCTTTATGGAATGAGTTCATTGCCTACTCCCCAGAGGAACTCTTGGACATAGCAGAAAAAGAGTACGCTTGGTGCGTAAAGGAATGGAAA
>Ga0222717_10000366_pt1 | contig 38858 bp, 32 predicted proteins | sample C33_18DmetaG_FD_165053 | JGI IMG/M metagenome (GOLD analysis project Ga0222717, IMG submission 165053) | Estuarine water microbial communities from San Francisco Bay, California, United States - C33_18D | ecosystem: Environmental > Aquatic > Marine > Unclassified | place: USA: California... | reverse complement strand
TTGCCTCGATCTTCATCTATATCCTCGTGGCGGCGATTGGAATGAAGATGAATTTGAGTGAAGTGGCAAATAATCTTGGCCTCTTCGCTGTCGGGCTCGTTTGGATGCTAGTTCATGTGGTGCTACTGATAGTCATGGCAAAGATTACTCGATCGCCCTTCTTCTTTGTCGCCGTGGGTAGTCAAGCGAATGTCGGTGGGGCAGCATCGGCGCCGGTGGTGGCGTCCGCGTTTCATCCCGCATTGGCTCCTGTGGGTGGCATCATGGCGGTGTGGGGCTATGCGTTAGGAACCTATGGTGCTCTCTTCTGCGCCTATCTCATGCGTGTCGTTACAGGGTCATAGTGGAGATGTTAGCCTTTGAAATGTTTCAAGAGGTCGGGATCCTCGGCCAAGTCCTTGAGAACGCCGTTGGAGGCGTAGTGATCAAGGAGATAGCCTCCGGTGTAGACCTGTACGAGGAAACCCGTGATCTTCATGCTGCTTTCCCAGGCCTTGCCATTGCTGAGCTTGGAGGCACGAACTTCGTGCGTAAGAAACTTCAGTCCCTTGAGGGCCTTGACATTTACCCTCGTCATCTTGGGCTCGAGGGGAAGGAGGTCGGTTGGCTTGGAGGCGAGGATCTTGCTGCTCTTAGGTGGTGAGGTGTAGAAGACCCAGAGGACTTCGAGTTCCAAGTCTTCCTTGTGCCGATTGGACAAGGTGATTTCTGCACCGAGTCGCCGGGTCTCGCTGCTATCTGACCGCACGGCTCTGACGCTGACCTTAGGCAGGTTCCCTTTGGCGAACTTGGTGTTGTTTTCCAAGTCTGGAAAATCCATGACGTAGTTTTGATCTATAGGCGAGAGTTTGGCTCTCTTGATGGACTTTATTTTTCCTGCCACATCTCTGATTTTCACGTCTATCTTTGTGTAGGCAACGAGTGTGCCTTCTAGTTCATGACCAGTCGTTGCCGTCCAGGTGCGGTTGTCCTGTGCGAGGAGAAGCGACGGAAGCGTGCTCAACAAGAAGGTTGTGATTCCTAACAAACTGCGTAGAATGTCCATGAGGAGAGGAATGTCTGCGTGGGCTGGTGAGCTAGCAAGGAAATAGAACAACTCGGTGCTCTACTTCTTCAAGAGATTGGGACTCTCATGCCGACTTTGCTACGGATGCCGTAGCCGTTGCGCGGGCTTCGTCAGTTTTTGAAGGTGAGCCCATCCACAGACGAGATTGGCTTTCTTCGGAACACGGGCATGGCAGTTGAGAGGTTCACCCTAGAATATTGACGATCGACAGCTTCAGACATTGTCAGGCAAATGGCCACTGAGCGTGACCTGAGCGGTCACAAGTTGACGCGTGTCGCAGGTGACCTCGCCTTCAATCTGGATGAGGTTTCCCAAGCGTCCGGCGACACGGACACTGATGTCGAGGCGTTCGCTGGGGACAGCCGTTCCCATGACTTTCACATTTCTCATGGCGGTCAGTCGGACATCGGCCAGAGTCGGTTGATTCGGATCAGCTTGGGCGACGATTCCTCCGAGCTGTGCGAGCGCTTCCACCATGATGACGGCCGGCAGCATGGGTCGACCTGGGAAATGGCCGCGGAGGAAATCTGCATCATCTCGGACAGCATAATGACCGATACCGCTCACACCAGGTTCTAGGGCACTGAGCTCGTCCACGAACCGAAATTCGTCTCCGTGCGGGAGGCTCTTGAGCGATTGAAGAAGGGCGTCTTGAGTGGCGGCCATCTTAAACCCTCTATGGGGAGGGAGCCGACGCAAGTCCTATCAGGGAACCTTCTTTGGGGCTTTCCCTGAAGACAGTGTTAACGTGCTCTTGAAAGGAGCCGTCTCGCCTTCTGCTGTTCCAGGAAGACCAAGACTATGCAGCGTGCCGTCCAATCTGACAACGGAGCTGACGATTTGTCTCTGCTCGAGATCCACTAAGGTCAGACCGCGTATCTTGGACAGCTTGATGGCGAGGCCTGGGCTGTCTGCGACTGTTTCATCCTCATGGAGTGTCATTTCCAGATGACCCTTCAGTTTGACCAAAGCAAGTCGCTTACCATTGTGCACCTTAAAGCCCGAGAAGTTTCCCGTCATGTCCCAGCTTGCTTGGCCATGGGTAGGGATGAGCATGGTGTCAACGATATTCCATTTGCTTCCCGTGGGAACAGGTTCGGGCGGAAAGCCTTGGTGGAGCAAGGTTTGTGTTAGTTTGTCTAAGGGGAGTCGTGCTAACGCTGTTTCGGTCTTCGTCGGAATCTGTTTGACTTTGCCGGTATCCTTCTTGAGTAAGCGCACTCGATGCCTGCCATCTTTTGTTCTCGTCAATTGGTAGCGATGACGCACCAATTGTTCTGTGTGTTGCAACAGGGTGCCTTGAATGCCCTGACGATCTTGAAATCTTAGTGGAACGATAGGATCAAAGTAGTAGCGGCTGCGATCCCCGCCCACCTTGAGATCCAAACGTACCTGATCGCTACAAATTTCCCAGCCCAGGTCCCCAGCGGGGATGAGGTGGAAATGTTGGCGCCATTCAAGCGTTTGTTTCCCGAGGCCTGCCACCGTGGCGACTGCTTCAAAGCGTTGAGTCCAATGATAGCATTCTCCGTCTTTCCAGTCGGGCCTCAAGAAGTAAGTAGGTTCTTCCTCTACCACCACTGGAGCAGAGATAATCTGCTCTTGGGCGCATATGGACAGCGCCCAAGCCAGGTAGCCAAAGCAGCCAGTGAGAAAGGGGCTAGGAACGGTCATTACGAACGACGCCAAGGTTCCCATAGGGGGAGCACTGCAACAAGGCAATTCGGTAAGAGACATGTGTTTCTAGGCTGGCAAATCCATACGAGTGTGGGACGGTGATCTTTCATGAAAGGACTCGCACTTATGGCCACTACTGTCTTGCTGGGGACTCAATTTGTCGCCGCGCAGAAGATTGATTCTAAGGACCTGTCAACATTTGCAAAGCATACCCTAGACTTTGCCCAAGTTGATGGGCATACGCTCAAGCTTGATCTCTACCTTCCCAAGAATCGTGTGAAGTCACCACTGATAGTTTATGTGCATGGTGGAGCGTGGCGTGCTGGGAGTCGAGAGGGCCTGCCACTGTTGGAGCTGTTGAATCATGGATGGGCGATTGCTAGTGTCGACTACCGGCTGTCTGGGGATGCGAAGTTTCCAGCGCAGGTTCATGATATCAAAGCAGCGATTCGTTTCTTGCGTGCCAAAGAAAGTGCCTATGGCTACGATGCGAAGTCCATTGCCATTACCGGGTCGTCTGCGGGCGGTCATCTTGCTGCGTTGGTCGGTGTCAGCAATGGGCATGAGGCTTTGGAAGGAGACATCGGTGACCATTCAGATGTCAATAGCTCAGTGCAAGCTATCGTTAGTTTCTATGGGGCTTCGAATTTATCGACAATACTGAGTCAGTCGACGCCGCATGGTTTGAGTGTACGTGTGCCTGCGCTCGATCTCTTGCTCGGTGGTTCACCCGAAGCCGAACCGGAATTAGCACAACTTGCTAGCCCAGTTGTTCATGTGGATGCCAAGGATCCGCCGCTCTTGCTCCTTCATGGCGATCAGGACCTTCAGATGCCGATTAACCAGTCTCACGAGCTTGAAGGTGCCTATAAGAAAGCCGGGGCACCTGTTCGCTTTGAAATCGTGCATGGCGGGGCTCACGGGGGTGAGCACTTCTACACTTCAGATCAGCTAGAAGGTGTTTCAGCTTTCCTCAGAGAGACTTCTCAATGACTTGGGACGCCGTTTCTTGTGAAAAGATGGCTCTATTAGACCTTGTGCGTTTCTGAGATTCCGCTCGACGATGGTCTTGCCTGGGGCAGGATGCTGGCGATGAAGTCCTCGTTTGAATACCTGGTGACGGGATAGGTGTGGATGTCACGGCGGAGGCTGTGCGCGTCTTGGACGCCGTTGTTGCTGGTAACGACGCGGTCTCACTTACCTATCGCGAAGTTTCGGTCGGTGCAGGCGAGTTTCTCCGTAGTGGCGACCCTCTTCCGGAATCAGCGTTCAACGCTTGTCGAGAGGCGGATGCCTTCTTGTTTGGTGCCATGGGGCTTTCCAGCGTCCGCTGGCCAGACGGTCGAGAAATGACTCCCCAGATAGATCTTCGGGAGCGCCTGAATCTGTACGCAGGCCTGCGTCCGATCTATCTCTACGCGGCAGAAGATTCTCCCTTGAAGAAACATCAAGCGGGCGACATCGGCTTCCTGTTAGTTCGTGAAAACACCGAGGGCCTCTTTGCTGCCTGTCTCAATGCGACACGCCTGTCGAAGGAGGCCAGTGGACGCTGGCTTCGGAGACCCCATTCGCCAAGGGCGCTGTCTTTGGCTTTCGAAACTCACATTTGCCCAAATGGGTCGAGGAGAAGACTGCTGGAAAGTGCCTAGCCAGTAACGTAGGCTCGATCGATCTGTCAACCATTCGGCGTGGGCCTGAGGCGGTAGCTGAACAACTTGCTACCTTTGCTCCGGGATCAGTTGGCGTTGTCAATGAACTGACCATGAGCGACATGGAGGTCGTGGTGGCGGCCATTCTGGATGCGGAAGCCCAAGGCCAGCGGTTCCTTTATCGCACGGCAGCTTCATTCGTACGAGCCCGAGCAGGGCTACCCAAGAAGCCGTGGCTGGAAGGAGAAGAGTTGGTGTCGGCAGGTGGGCAAACGGGAGGTCTGGTTGTTGTGGGGTCTTACGTGCCGAAGACGACTCAGCAGTTGGATGTACTCCCAGATTCTAAGGTCTTGACCCCTGTTGAAATCGATGTGGCCGCTCTACTAGAAGTTGAGTTGCTTGATGCCCTGTTCGCTGAGCTGAACGAACGTCTGGCCAGGGGGGAATCCTGCGTTGTTTACACGAGTCGCAAGTTGATCACGGGAGAGTCCGATGCCGAGAATCTCAGCATTGGCCAGAAAGTTTCGCAAACGTTAGTTAATCTTGTGAAGCAGCTCCCACAAGCGCCACGCTACCTGGTGGCGAAGGGGGGAATCACCTCAAGCGACCTTGCTACGAAAGCGCTTGGCATGCGCGGTGCGATCGTCAGAGGGCAGATATTGATGGGCATTCCAGTCTGGCAGCCTGATGAGAAGACGCTCTTCCCAGGATTGCCTTACGTGATCTTCCCAGGGAATGTTGGAAGTGAGACTGCTTTGTTAGAAGCCGTTCGTAAACTGGACCATGAGTAAGAAACTGAAATGAGTGTGCGTGGGAGCCGGTTACTTCAGCCGTTTCTAATACGAAGCCTGGGCTTGGATCCCAGAGGTTAACACTGTCGCGATCTGCAATCGCCCTGCAGAGAAAGCCCAGGAGATCGCCGATGAGCATGGCGTCCCGCGGGTGTCCTAGGTGGCAGACTTTAAGAAGGTCCTTACCGAGGAGAAACCAGACTTTGTGGATATCATTACGCCGCCGGAGACGCATCTCGATCTTTGCAAGATCGCGGTGGCTCATGGGGTGGATGTTATTTGCCAGAAGCCGCTGGCACCCACTTACGAGGAAACGTTAGAGCTTGTGTCCTTGGCCAAGGAATCCTCAGGCCGTTACATGGTGCATGAGAATTGGCGCTGGCAACCCCGGTATCGCGAACTCAAACGCCTGATCACCGAAGGAACGCTTGGAGAGATCTATCATTTCACCATGAAAACACGTCTCGGGGATGGTTGGGGTGAAGATGCCTATCTTGCAAGGCAGCCGTTCTTTAGAGAGTATCCGCGGCTGTTCATCTTTGAAACCGGCGTTCATTTCCTCGACACCTTTCGCCTTCTCTTTGGTGAAGTAGAATTCGATTTACGCACGAACTGCACAGCGAAATCCAGTCATTAAAGGGGAAGATAGTGCACGCATCATCTGCGAAATGGAGAACGGCATCACGACCGTGCTTGATGCCAATTACTACAACGAATACGAAGCAGGAGATACGCGTTACACATTCGGCAAATATCGCATCGAAGGGAGCAAGGGCCATCTGGAGATGAACAAAGAAGGGAATATGCGCCTCAAGCTTCTCGGAGAGCCAAGTAGAGAGCACGCGTATCACGATGAGAAGTGCCAGTTTGCAGGTGATTGTGTCCATGCGCTGCAGCAGCACTCTGTGACCTCGGTGCAGAACAACACCCCCTTTGAAAGCACGTCAGAGGATTGTTTGGATAGTGTCTTGTTAGTTGAGCGAATCTACGAGTCGGTTGCCGAGAATCGGGTGGTGACTGTAGACAACTAGACAACCGGGGTGTTACCTGGGACGTAAGGTTGACGACGCTATGGCGACACCAATCATCCAAGCAGAAAGTTTGACCAAGGCTTTTGGCTCGAACGAGGTCCTACGCTCTGTCGACCTCGAGCTAGCCACGGGTGAGCGGGTGGCATTAATTGGACCATCCGGTTCTGGCAAGAGCACGCTCTTGAACTGCTTGGGAGGGTTGGAGCGTGTGGATGGTGGATCGCTAATCTTTGATGGTCTGGAGATGCAAGAGATGGGTGGCGATGCTCTGGCCGCCCTGCGGCGCGAGCGGCTGAGTTCGATTTTTCAGTTCTTTCACCTTTTGCCGACGCTGACGGCGGAAGAGAATGTGGCGTTTCCCTTGCGTTTGTTAGACTTGTCTTCAGAGGAACGCTACCAACGAGTCGGGGATCTGATGGATAAGGTGCAACTCACGCCGCGAAAACATGCCTTGCCAGAACAACTCAGTGGTGGAGAGCAGCAGCGTGTGGCCATTGCGCGTGCGCTGGCCATACGGCCGAAGTTGATCCTCGCAGATGAACCAACAGGAAATCTGGATAGTGTCACGGGAGCTGCCATTCTAGATCTGATCGAGTCGTTGACCGAAGCCTATCAAACAGCGCTTGTGCTGGTAACGCATAGTCTTGAAGCGACTCGGATTTGTCATCGAACCTTGCGCATGCGTGATGGCGTCATTCTGGAGGAAGGGGTGTAGTCCATTTGTATGCGCGTTTGGTTTGATGAGCTGGTCTTGCTGTGGCGGCAGTTTACGTGGCGTCATTGGTGTGCAGCTCCATGGAAGACCCTGCTATTGACGGGCATTCTCGCGCTTGGAGTGGCGGTCTTCTTCTCGATCCGCCTTGCGAATCGCGCAGCAGTAGCAGGCTTTCAGCTGTTTTCAGAGAATGTGACGGGCACGAGTGACTATGTGCTAACCTCAGCGGCCGGTGAGCTTCCGATCGAGTTGTTGCCAGAGATGCGAGTGGCTTTGGGAGACATTCCTGCCGCACTGTTTCCAGTGTTAGAGTCCACGGCGATCAAGCCGATGGTTGGCACGGAAGGCTTAAGTGCGACATCGTTTCAGGTGATCGGAGTGGATCTTGCGACGCTCCCTAACATTACTTATCTTTCGGAAAGTGGAGAGACGTCCATGGTCTCCGATTCTGGCCAGTTGAGCGACACTGAATTGGGGAGCGACTCGGCTTTGTTTATTTCGAGCACGTTGGCTGCCAAACATAAATGGGAGGAGAGCGACCGAGTCTCACTAATCTTTGACGATCAAGTTTACGAGTGTCTTATCGCAGGTGTGCTGCCGGGTGGCGACTTTGCTGTGCAGCAGCCAGACAATCTCATCGTGATGGATTTGCCGCAACTGCAGTCGATCACGTCGCAGACGGATCGTGTGCACCGAGTGGAAGTTCGAGTGCCAGCAGGGCAGTGGGAAGTTGCCTGGAAAGGAGAAGCAGGTGAGCGTTTGGAGAGGGCAGCTGATGGGCGTTGGCTTGTTGAGACGCCAGATCAGCGCCGAGAAACGGGGAGTACGATGACGAAGGCATTTCGGATGAACCTCAGCATCCTGTCATGCCTAGCATTGATCGTGGGTATTTATTTGATTTTGCAGGCACTGGACGCTGCCGTCGTTAGACGACGGCCAGAGATTGCAACCTTACGTGCTTTGGGTGTGTCGCCGAAGCGGATTCGTCAAGCCTGGCAGATGGAGGCTTTTGTAATGGGGGGCGTTGGAACGGCGATTGGCCTGTTGATAGGTTGGGGCTTGGCGCAACTCACCGTGCGGGCTATTGCGCAGACGGTGAATGCTCTCTACTATAGTAACACTACAGCTGCAGCGGGGTGGCATTGGGGAGAGGCGCTTATGGCGGGCTCGTTCGGCGTTCTTGCTAGTGGAATCGCTGGGTGGTTGCCGGCGAAGGAGGCCTCGCAGACGCCGCCAGCACAAATGCTGCAGCGAGGGGCTCGCTCAGACGGTCTCCGTCTTCTGACGAAGCCGTGGCTCGGTATGGGCTTGTTGGTCGTGGCGATACTGGGGCACGTGGCACCACCTTGGCGCGATGCGTCTGGCGGTGTGGTGCCTTTGGCCGGCTACGCGGCAGCGTTTCTTTGGGTGGCCGGTGCTGGCATCTTGTGTGGTACTCTGTTTCGCTCACTTGCTTGGGTAGGCACGGCTGCAAGTTCAGAGAGACCAGCGATGTTTTATGCAGCGAGCCAGCTGCGACAGGCTACGGGGCGGCATCGTCTAGCGACGGCGGGGCTGGTCGTTGCGGTGGCGATGGCTGGTGGGATGAGTATTCTCGTTGGCAGCTTTGAGTCGACCGTGACGCGATGGTTAGACAGTGTCATGAAAGCGGATCTCTTTGTGGCCTGTCAGGGCATTGGCAATGCGTCGAGCCGCAACCGTCTACAGGAATCGACTTGGCGAGCTCTCCAGAAGGAGGCGTCCGTGGCAAACTGTGAGGTGTCTCAGTTCTATCGCATTCGTTTGGGGGAGAAACCGACGATCTTGGCTGGCGTCGATCTAAAAGCTTCCCAGGGTTCATTGGCACCCATCTGGCTGGAGGCGCCGCCTGCGGATCTTGCCGAAGCGGAGGGAAGGACCTGGGGCGTCATGAGTGAGCCGTTTGCCTATCGGTTTAACACGAAGGTTGGGGATACGGTGGATGTGCCGACGCCGAAGGGGCCGCAGAAGGTGACGTTGGCAGGAATTTTTGCAGACTACGGCAATGAATTTGGAAGCATTGTTGTGGAGAGAGAGATTCTCAGCGATTGGTTCGAGGATACGCGGGCCGCGCGTATGGCGATTTCTCTCGACGACTCGGCGGATCTCTCTGCGATCCAAGCGGATTGGCTCCAGCGCTATCCTGGCATTGTGGTGACAAATAATCGCGAGTTGCGAAGCGAAGCATTGCGCATCTTTCACCAGACCTTTGCTGTGACCCATGGTTTGAAATGGATCGGGGTCTTTGTCGCGGTGGCGGGTCTCGCGCTAGCGTTAGCAAGCATGCTTGCGGAACGGCTTCGCGAACTTACTACTTTGCGTGCGCTCGGGCTGGGCCATCGTGAGATCGGTCGCGCTGCGGCCTGGGAGAGCCTTGGGCTGGCCATGGTGGGACTGACTGTGGGCATTTCTCTTAGCTTGGTGTTGGGCCACCTAATCATCTTCGTCATCAATCGTCAGGCTTTTGGCTGGACCCTGCTTTTCAAAGTGCCGTGGTCTGACCTCGCGATTCTGACAGGCGGCGTGCTGGCGATTTCTGCCATCGTCGGGTATGTGACCGGCGCCCGTGTGGGAAAGGCCTGAGAATCTTTGGTCGACTCCGGTGACCAAGAGTGTCCAAGCTGGGGAATGTTCCGCTTCTTTAGACGCCGACCGATCATCACGGCCTTTCTCTTGCTGCTAGTTGGGGTGGGCATCTTCGTGAGAGTGCGTATGCACGGGCCTTATCGTGACTACCGTGTGTCCCAGGCTTGGGTTTCTCAGGCTCCGGCGGACGAAGCGCTTTTAGTGGGAGCAGCCATGCGAGACATCACGCCAGAGTTGGCGGCGTATGATTCATGGGTCGATGCGGATCAGAATTCGAAGTTTGAGCCCGACAAGGGGGATACTTATGAAGACCGAAACGGAAATGGCGACTTCGACTTTGTTTGGTTAGGTGGGTTTGATGCAAATAGGCCCGCTCAGGGAGTCAACGACCCGCTCAGTTCGCGAGCCATTGCTGTTCGGCATGGGAAACGTACCGTAGTATTGGTGAGCATTGATAGTGTGGGATTGACTCATGAGCGGTTTATCAGAATCCGAAAGTCGATCGATCATGCTGCTTATGGCATCGATCACATCATCTTCTCCAGCACGCATACTCATAATAGCCCGGACACGATGGGCATTTGGAGCTACCGCCGGTTGCCCTTCCGCTTTGATCACGACTACATTGATTCGCTCACAGTTAGGACACGAGAAGCCATCTTGGACGCGATGAGAAATCTGCAGCCAGCTGAAACGAGCTATGCTTCGTTGCAAATGGAGCCTGCTGGCTACGTTCGAGATTCTCGAAAGCCTGAAGTGTATGATCGTGTGTTGGGTGCTTTGCACTTCAAGGGAAAGGATACGCAAGAGACGATCGCTACGCTCGTAAGTTGGGGAAATCACCCTGAGGCAATGGGTAGCAAGAACCCGCTGGTGAGTTCGGACTTCGTTCACTACTGGCGTGAAGGTGTGGAGAAAGGGTTGCCCGAGCCTAACGGATGTCGGGGGCTCGGTGGCCTGTGCGTGTTCTTTCAAGGAACCGTCGGTGGACTAATGACCCCACTGGGAGTCGACGTTCCTGACCGGGATGGTGTCACCATCCACGAAGAAGATGGTCCAGGAAAGACGAAAGCGCTTGGTGAAAACCTTGCGCTTCGTACAGTGGCATTGTTAGAAAGCGAATCGACACCTCTGCAATCGAACAAACTCGCTTTGGCTGCCGAAACGATCTTTGTGCCGATTACTGGTACCTACAAATATCCCATCATGCTCGGTGTCATCCATCCGGGTTGGTACGACGGCAATGCCAAGTCGGAAATCAATGCCCTTCGTCTCGGTGAGGTCGAGATGCTCATGATCCCTGGCGAGATCTATCCCGAGATTGTCGATGGCGGCGTAGAGTCTCCTGAGGGCGCCGATTTCCCTGGGAAGCCGATCGAAGCGCCTCCTCTACGCCCTCAGATGAAAGGCGAGCTCAATCTTGTGATCGGCCTCGCGAATGACGAGATCGGCTACATCCTCCCGAGAACACAGTGGGACAGCAAAGCCCCCTACACCTACGGTCGGGACAAGCGTCCCTACGGGGAAATCACGTCAGGTGGCTCAGGGTTGGGACCTATTATTTACCAAAAGTCAAAAGCAATACTCACCGAGCTCCATAACACTAGCGGGCCACCCAAATAGTAGCGTGATTTCTCCTGAGAGTGTGGTATTCATCGGCCATGAAACTTCTCCCGTTTCTTCTGATTGTGATCGCTCACACCACGTCATTCGCTGGGATGATCTTTCAGTTCGACAATCAAACTACCGCCATTGGGATTGGGTTAGACAATCAGACATCAGGGACTTTCGGCGTGGGTGGCATCCAGATGACCGCTACTGCAAGTACTGGTGTTTTCAACACAACCGCCGACAACTTTGGTATCAATCAACAGGCATCTAACGATGACACCGATGGATTTGACTTCACGGAAGGCGGCGATTCCGGTGTTGCCGAAGGGCTCACCATCAAATTTGATCAGAATGTTCTCCTTGAGAACTTTGATGTGAGTTCTTTTAATGCTGGAAACGACCAAATATCGCTGAAGGTTGGAGCAAGCAACGTTGCAACAGTGACTGGCACTGGCACGACTTCGCTGGGCAACTTCGCGTTGACTGCAAATACCGATTTGCTGATAAGCACTACCGGAGGAATCTATGGTAACGGCTGGTCACTGGACTTTATCGAGGTCAGCGCAGCCTCCGTTCCAGAGCCATCCTCGATGCTTCTTGCGGGAGGACTCACCCTTCTTCTAACCGGTCATCGCCGCCGCAAAGTCTAGTTTCCTAACTCTTCGAGATCGACTCGTCGAGATTAAGGATCATGGACGCTACCGCAGCGTAGGACGCGAGTTCGGCAGGATCTAGCGCTTTGTTAGTTTTATGTTCGCCTCCGGTAAGGTAGCGGTTAGTCATTTCTTCATCGCCATTGAATTCGCGGTAGCGATCGTTGAACTCGGCTTTGAGGATGGTAAGCTCGTCTTTGGTGGGCTTCCGAGAGGTTGCTAGCCGAAAAGCGAAGCTGAGGCGGGCATCGAGGTGATCGCCGCCTTCTTGGATCATACGTTCGGCGAGGACGCGAGCGGCTTCGGTGAACTGAACGTCATTGAGGAGGACGAGGGCTTGGAGTGGGGTGTTGGTTTGTTCGCGGCGCGTGCGACAGGCGATGCGGCCGTCGGCGCCTAAGAGGCGCATGTTGGCGGCGGGGATTTGTCGTTTCCAGTAGGTGTAGAGGCTGCGGCGATAGAGGTCTTCTCCTTTTCCGACGGCAAACTTGGCTCCGGCAGCGCCGATGGCATTTCTGCCAAACAGTTCGGCGGGTTGGTAGGGGCGGACTCCTGGGCCGCCGGATTTTGTGACTAACAAACCGCTGGTGGCGAGAGCGTGATCTCGAATGAACTCGGCGCCGAGGCGTTGGCGAGGCGCGCGTGCGAGCAGGCGATTGTCGGGGTCTTGATCGTTTGCAGACGTTCGAACACTGGATTGTTGGTAAGCGGTTGAGGTGACGACTTGTTTAATGAGCGCCTTCGTGTCCCAGCCAGAATCTATGAACGCGACTGCGAGATGATCGAGTAACTGGTGATGGGAGGGGCGTTCCCCTTGGGTCCCGAAATCTTCGGACGTCTTCACGAGCCCAGTGCCGAAGAGCATCTGCCAGAGCCGATTCACGGCGACGCGGGCAGTGAGAGGGTGGTTAGGATCTGTCATCCACTGGGCGAGGCCGAGCCGGTTCTTGGGCAGGGATTCGTCATAGGGCATGACACTACTTGGCCCGACGGCCTCGACCTCTTCTCCGGGCTTGTCATACTCACCGCGGAGTAGGACGTACATGGCCCGAGGTTTCTCCGAGTCGGAGGCGATCATGCTGACGGGAATGGTCGTGTTGATCTCGCGTTGTTCCTTTTTGAAGGCTTCGAGTTTCTGATGCTCGGGAGTGTCCTTCTTGGGCTTGCCTAGTTCGCCGATGGACTTCTTGATTTCTGCTAGGCGAGCGTCTTTCTCTGGCGTGCTGAACTTTAGAACAGGATCAGTGGCCCCCTTGGTGTTTCCTCTGCCCACGAGATTGTTGAAGAATCCGCCAAACTGATAGTACTCCTTCTGCGTCATCGGATCGAACTTGTGATCATGACATTGTGCGCATTCCATGGTGAGGCCGAGGAAGGCAGTCGAGGTGGTGTTGACGCGGTCGATGAGATACTTGATTCGGTAATCCTCGTCGATCAGTCCGCCTTCGTTCGAGGTGGCGTTGTTGCGGAGGAATCCTGTGGCGAGCTTCTGATCGACGCTCGGTTCAGGGAGAAGATCGCCTGCGAGTTGCCAGGTGAGGAACTTGTCGTAGGGCAGATTCTCATTGAAGGCCTGAACGACCCAGTCTCGCCACAGGTAGATGCTACGCGGGTGATCTTCAAAGAGGCCGTCGGTGTCGCCATAGCGAGCAATGTCGAGCCATTCCAAGGCGAGACGTTCGCCAAACGCAGGCGACTCGAGCAAGCGATTGATTGCCTTTGGCCAGGCGGACGCTTGGTCCTCGGCGAGGAAGGTGTCCATCTCCGCCAACGTCGGAGCCAGTCCGGTGAGATCGAAACTGAGACGGCGTAGCAGGCGTTCTCGGCTAGCGCGTGCAGCTGTTTTCATGCCTTTCTCTTCCAAGCGTGCTAGGATGAAATGATCGACCGGGTTCACGTTGTGTGAAAGAGCGGCTTTGCTAGGAGAAATGAAAGCCCAGTGGCGTTCCCAAGGAGCCCCTTGCTCAATCCAGCTGGTTAAGAGGGCGATTTCCTCCTTGGTCACGGAAGTCTTGGCTTCGGGTGGTGGCATGACCTCGTCAGGATCTTGGCTGGTGATACGCCGCAAGATATGGCTCTTGTTAGGATAGCCTTCGGCTATGGGGACAAGACCGTCCGCTTCAAGCGCTGTCTTGGCGGCGTCCTCCTGATCGAGGCGCAATCCCGCTTTGCGTGAGGCCGAGTCGGGGCCGTGACAAGCAAAGCAGCGATCCGATAGGATGGGCCGGATGTGCTCATTGAAGGAAACGGTCTCGGCGTAAGCGGCCAGAGTTGCGAGTAGCAAGGCGAACCAAGCAAGTCTCATACGAGGATAGGTTTGATGACTTTCCCATGCACATCCGTTAGGCGGAAGCGTCGCCCTTGGTAGCGGAAGGTGAGACGTTCGTGATCAACGCCCATGAGTTGCATGGCCGTGGCCTGAAAGTCGTGCACGTGCACGGGGTCCTGCGCGATGTTATAGCCGAGTGCATCGGTGGCTCCGTAGCTGGTGCCGGGTTTGATCCCGCCTCCAGCCATCCAGTAGGTAAAGCAGCGGGGATGATGATCGCGGCCATTAGCGGCTTTGCTAGCCTTGCCTTGACTGTAGGTGGTTCGGCCGAATTCGCCTCCCCAGACGATGAGCGTGCTGTCCAATAGACCGCGTTGCTTGAGATCGGTGACGAGCGCGGCTTGCGCTTGATCCACATCCTGACACTGTTTCGGAAGGGCTTTCAACAAGTCGCCATGCTGGTCCCAGCCGCGATGATAGAGTTGAATGAAGCGGACGCCGCGTTCGGCCAAACGACGGGCCAGGAGGCAGTTTGCGGCAAATTTGCCCGGTGTTTGGCATTCGGATCCGTAGAGATCGAGGATGGATTTGGGCTCATTACTAATGTCTGTGGCTTCCGGAACTGACATCTGCATGCGAAAGGCCATTTCGTACTGAGCGATGCGGGTGGCGATCTCGGGATCATGAAAGGTATCGTGTTGGATCTTGTTTAGAGCCTCGATTCGGTTGGTCATGCGTCGGCGACTCTCGACCGATTCTCCTGGTTGGCTATTGAGGTAGAGCACCGGCGTCTTACCACCGCGAAACTGCACGCCTTGATGCACACTTGGAAGGAAGCCGCTGCCCCAGAGTTTGGAATAAACGGGTTGGCTGCCGGGCCGACCCGTGCCATTTGAGATGAGTACCGTGAACGCTGGCAAATTGCTATTCTCTGCTCCGAGTCCATAGCTCATCCAAGCACCCATGCTGGGACGACCGGGCTGTTGGTGACCCGTTTGAAAGAAGGTCACTCCGGGATCATGATTGATCGCCTCTGTGTGCATGGATTTCACAAAGCAGAGATCATCAGCGATACGTGCTGTGTGCGGGAGAAGTTCGCTTAGCCAGGCGCCACTCTTGCCATGTTGTTGGAAGGCAAAGTTAGAACGCGCAATCGGAAACGACGCTTGCCCAGCAGTCATGCCAGTGAGGCGTTGAGTTTTTTCAATGAAGCCTTCCTTGCTCCAGGTTTTTGTCTTGGGATCGAAGCGTTTGAAGAGTTCCTTGCCGTGGTGTTCGTTGATCTTTGGTTTGTAGTCGAACAGGTCTTGTTGGGACGGTGCCCCGTTCATAAATAGGAAGATGATCCTCTTTGCCTTCGGAGCGAGGTGCAAGCCGCGACGTGCCACATCCGAAGCAAACGCGCTGGGCGCTAGCAGGGAATTCAGTGCTAGCGAGCCAATCCCGGCAGATCCTGCGCGGAGCAAGTGACGCCGGGTGATGACGTGTTTCAGCAGTTCGGTGGGGGCATCCATTCAGGGATATGTTACCCCAACGAGGCGCGTTTGTCCCGGTGGCAAACCAGGGAAAGATTCTTCTGGGATGCCGCTTGGGTTCAGTCCAAGGTTCACTGCCATGTGGAAGGCTTTCTGTATCGTGTTTCTCCTAGCTCGAGGATGGCTCTCTGCGGATACGGACCATTGGGCGTTTGAGCCTATTGAGGAACCGGAATCCAGACCAATCTCCATTGACACTTTAGTTGGGGAGAAGCTGGTGGAGAAGGGTCTTGAATGGTCTCCAGAGGCCGATAGGCAGACGCTCATTCGGCGACTCTATTTGGACATGTTAGGAATACCTCCGAGTGTTGAGGAAATAGAAGCTTTCGTTGCCTATGAGGCTCCGAACGAAATCGCTTGGTCTCGTGTCGTGGATCGGGTGTTGGCTGACCCGCGCTATGGAGAACGGTGGGCACTGCATTGGTTAGACACCATTCGTTGGGCGGAGACGGTGGGATTCGAGACCAATGCACCTCGTCCGAATGCTTGGCACTACCGCGATTGGGTCATCGAGTCGTTCAATCGTGACCAGCCCTATGATCAGTTCATCTTTGAACAACTTGCGGGTGATACGTGTGAGGCGGATGCGGCCCTTGGCTTTCTCGTGGCCGGACCGGCAAATCTGCCGGGGCAGATTGGTCGGGATGAATTGGCCATGCGCAGTGCGCGTCAGGATGAACTGGATGAAGTCATCCGGACGGTTAGCCAAACTTTCCTTGGGTTGACGGTGGGGTGTGCACGCTGTCATGACCATAAATTCGATCCGATTTCGGCGAAGGATTATTATGCGATGCAGGCGGTGTTTGCGGGTCTCCGCTATGGGGATCGGCGTCGACGTGGGCCCGAGAATGACGCTTGGACTGGTCGCGTCCCTTACATGACGGCGACAGTGCGAAAACTAGCAGCTGAGCTAGAGGCGTTACGGATCAGGCATGGCTTGAAGACGCCTCTTGGAAATGTCGAGACTGTGTCGTTTGAACCCCTTCTTGCGCAAACAGTGCGCATGCGGATCAACGCGACTACGAATGGTAGTGCGGCTTCACTTTACGAGTTCGAGGTTTGGCAGGGAAAGGGTGCAGACGCGATGAATGTGGCGCTCGCTAGCCGGGGTGCCAAAGCCACGGCCTCAAGCTTCGCTTTGGAGAACCAAACTCGACACCCCGACTGCCTCAACGATGGGAGTGTGGATGAACGTCAGGCCTTTGCCTGGCGTGCAGGCGCAAATGGCCCTGCGTGGGTTCGCATCGATCTTGTGGAACCGGCAATGCTCGAACGCGTGGTTTGGCAGCGCGGCTATAGCCAGCCTGCAGACTATGTGATTGAAGTTCAATCACCGGGAACGACGACGTGGAATGAACTGGCCCATACTCGAGATCACTTTCCAACTCGAAGTGACACGCGCGCTGCGGCGTCGATTACCTTGAGAGATCTAACAAAGGCCGATATAGCGGAAATAGTCCGCTTGAACGGAGAACTTCGGCGGGCGCAGGCTGAGCTTGCCCGATTGCAAGCAGGCCCGCAGACCTATGCTGCGAGTTTCACTGATAAGCCGGACACGACATGGCTATTGCATCGTGGAGATCCGATGCAGCGGAGAGAGGTCGTTGCTCCATCGGTGCCGGTGGCACTGGGGAGCTTGGGGGCTATCGACGAAGGTCCAGAGGTACGCCGACGGATTCGATTGGCGCGTCATCTTGCTGAGCCTAACCATCCTCTTACCGCGCGGGTGTTGGTCAATCGTGTCTGGCAATACCACTTCGGCACGGGTTTTGTCGACACGCCGTCGGATTTCGGGAAGATGGGTTCGCTTCCCACCCATCCGAGTTTGCTGGATTGGTTGGCGAGCGATTTCATGAATCATGGGTGGTCGATCAAGCACCTGCATCGTCGCATTCTCCACTCCCGGACGTTTCTTCAATCGAGCCGCCCGGATGCTCTTGCGCTTAAAGTGGATGCAGACACCCGTTTCCTCTGGCGCTTCCCCCCTCGGCGCGTGGCGGCCGAAGTTATCCGCGATTCCATGCTTGCTGCCAGCGGCAAGTTGAACCGGCGTGCGCATGGGGTTGGGTTCGATTTCTTTCGACAACAGGGAGGGCTCTCAGACTATCAGGCGCACGAAACGTTTGAGAGTGATGGTTGGCGGCGCATGGTTTACGCGCGCAAGATACGCATGCAAGCAGTCGATGTCTTTGGTACCTTTGATTGTCCAGATGCAGGGCAAATGACTCCCAGGAGAACGCGGTCGATTACTCCAGTGCAATCGTTAGGGCTGATGAATAGCCCCTTCGCCCTTCGCCAAGCAGGGTTCTTTGCGAAGCGTATCGTGGCCGAGGTGGGAGGTGATCCTGAGGCACAGGTGAGCCGTGCGATTGAGATCGCCTTGAATCGTCAAGCCGAGGTCGAGGAACGCAGAACTCTGGCCGCACTGGCTAGAGATCACGGCCTTGATCAGGTGTGCCGCGTGCTCTTCAACACCAGCGAATTCATCCATTTACCATGATTTCTCGCGCCGGCATCGATCTTTTAATGAATCGTCGACACTTCCTTTCGCGATCGGCAGGAGGACTGGGTGGCATCGCGCTGGCCTCGCTCATGGCAGAGGAGTCTTCACTAGAGATCGACAGCACCGATCCCTATCGACCACGGCCGTCACATCACGAAGCGAAGGCAAAGAATGTGATCGTGGTCTTTTGTTCTGGCGCGTTGAGCCACGTGGACACCTTTGACTACAAGCCGAAACTGATTCGCCATCATGGGCGACCACTTCCCGGCCAGGAGAACCTGGTGTCGTTTCAAGGGCCTAACGGAAATCTCGTTCAACCACTTTGGAAATTCCGGCCGCGCGGACAGTGCGGGAAGATGATCTCTGATCTCGTGCCGCAGATTGGGGAAATGGCGGATGATCTTTGTTTTCTCCATGCCCTGACAAACAAGTCAAACACCCATGGCCCGGCCGAGAACGTGATGAACACCGGCTTTGCCTTCGACGGTTTTCCAAGCATGGGAGCGTGGGTCAACTACGCTTTGGGAAGCACGAACGCCGATTTGCCAGCGTTCGTCGCCATTGAGGATCCACGTGGGATGCCGCAGTCGGGTCCGAACAACTGGGCCAACGGCTTTCTTCCAGCGGCCTTTCAAGGAACGCCCTTTAGCACGACGAAGCCTATTCGTTACTTGCCTCGTCCATCTCACATTCATTCGCGGACGGATTCGGAAGCGCGTAAAGCGCTTCGTGCCCTGAACGAACGGCATGCCGAGAGATTCCCGGGAGACGAAGCCCTGGCGGCGCGGATTGCCAGCTACGAGCTTTCTGCCCGGATGCAATTGAGCGTGCCCCAAGTCGCTGATGTCTCTAGGGAATCCGCCGCGATGCGTCGTCTCTATGGAGCAGACAGTTCTAACGAGACAAAGGCAGCCTTTGCCGAGAACTGCATGCTGGCTCGACGCCTCGTTGAGAATGGCGTTCGCTTTGTGCAATTGTTCAATGGTGCCTACGCCTCCGGGGGGAATCTGAATTGGGACGGGCACAGCCAGCTCAAGTCGCAGTACGATCGTCATGGTGACATTCTCGATCAGCCGGTCGCAGGCTTGCTACAAGATCTCAAACAACGCGGCCTCTTGGAAACCACCTTGGTGGTCTTCGCCACAGAGTTCGGTCGTATGCCGATGTTTCAGGCGGGCACGTATGGCCGTGATCATAATCCTCACGGTTTCACCTGTTGGCTTGCTGGTGCGGGTGTGAAAGCACCGTTTAGCTATGGTGCTACGGACGAGTTTGGTTACGCAGCCATCGAGAAGGTTACGACAGCGCACGATTTCCATGCGACTATTCTGCACCTGCTTGGCTTGGATCATGAAGCCCTCACCGTTTATCATAATGGGATCGAACGACGCCTGACAGACGTCCACGGTCAGGTGATCCAGGAGGTCTTGGCTTAAGCCTTCGATGCGGATAGTACTTTCCGCACAGCTGCGGAGTCCATCTCGTGAACCTCTACTTTCTCACCTAGCTTAGGCACCAAAGTAATCGTCAATTCGCCGCCGAGGTGTTCACGAAATTCTTCGAGGCCTTTGAGAATTTCTAGTTGGCCCTGATCGTCCTTGGCGTCGAGTTCGGGAGCAGACGTAGCAAATCCCAGATTTGAGATTAAAGCTAGGATGCGATTGGCGGTGACTTTGTCGAGAAGCGCGATCTCAACCGAGTAGCGAAGGTCGATGGCCATGCCGATGGCGACGGCTTCGCCGTGGGTGATCTTGAAATTTGACAGCTGCTCTAATTTATGCGCGGCCCAGTGGCCAAAGTCTAACGGGCGGGCGGAGCCGTATTCAAAGGGGTCGCCGCCGGTAGCAATGTGGTCGACGTGATGGGCGGCACTTTGTGCGACGACTTCGACGAGTGCTTCATGATTGAGTTTCGCTAGCGCAGGGGCGAGTTTTTCGATGCGTTCGTAGAACACTCGGTCACGGATGAGGGCGACTTTGACAGCTTCAATGAGGCCTGCACGTTTCTCGCGTTCTGGTAGGGTTTTGAGAAAGTCGGTATCATTGACCACGGCATGAGGGATGGCGAAGGTTCCGACCCAGTTCTTCTTGCTGAAGAAGTTCACGCCGTTTTTTACGCCCACGCCGCCATCGCCTTGACTGAGTGTGGTTGTGGGCATGCGCACGTGGCGGATGCCGCGGTGGGCGGTGGCGGCTGCAAAGCCGACGAGATCGAGAATAGCGCCGCCGCCGATGGCAATGATGTAAGAGTGGCGGCAGAGCCGATGGTCATGCACGGCTCGCCAGATGGATTCGACGTGTGTCCAGTCGTTCTTGGCAGCCTCGCCCCCGGGGAGTGGAATGGGGGCGGTGACGAGTTCCAGGGAGTGCTGAGCTTCGAAATACTTTTGAACGCTGGTGTTGAGCTCTAACTGATCATCGATGAAGACCAACACTTTCACGATGTCCTCGTTGTCCGTCGTGAGCACGGAAGCTAACGTCTCATTTGCTGGAGCAAAGGCACCTTGAGTGAAGCGCACATCGTGCGTGTAACTCAGAGTAATGTCTCGGCGAATGTCCATCCTTGGCTAGCTAGGTCGTAATCAACCCCAGGGCTCGCAGTTCGTTTTCGGCAACATCGTGGGCATCTGGATTGTAGTGGATGCACTGGAATCCGAGCCGACGTCCGGTCGCGATGTTGTCGGCCAGATCGTCGATATATGCAGTCTTTGAAGGTTCGAGGCCGAACTGTGCGATGGCTTTCTCAAAGATCATTTCGTCCGGCTTCATGGCCTTGGCCTGATGCGAGAAGATGATATCATTGAATGGCTCCAAGACAGCATAGGCAGTCTCAACGTGACGGACGTGGAGGTCGTTCGAGTTGGAGAGCAGGTAGCGAGGGATGCCTCGTGTTTGCAGGCTCCGGAGGAAGTCCACCATCGGTGCGTTCTCTTGGAAGATATCTTCCCAGCTTTGCTCGAAGTGCTCCTGTGAACCGTGGTAACCGGAGAGCACTGCTGTGCGCTGATACATCTCCTCATTGCTGATGGCACCCGTCTCGTATTCGATCTTGAGGGCGTCCATGCTTTCGTCCTTTAGCGTGGGCACGTGGGCACCGTGCTCGGCCATCGCCTTGTAGGCGCGATCGAAGTCGAAGCGTAGGAGGACATTGCCAAGATCGAACAGGACCTTCTCAATCATAGGCTGCACCATGGAGGCAACGTGCTGCTTGGCAACGTCGAGTCGGTCAATGTCCGCCGGAGACTTTGGCGTAGTACTGAGCTTCGACAAGGTCACCGGCTTTCTCGAGGACTTTGCTACAACCAGCATCCAGGTGGGTGAGGTGGAGACGTTTGCCCAGGGCGCGGTATTTCTCACTGACGCTGTGAATGGCTTCAATAGCAGAGTGATCACAGACTTTGGAACGACGGAAACTGATGTAGACGTCGTCGGGGTCTGCTGTTGGATTGAAGAGGTCTTTAAACTGCTGAATGGAGCCGAAGAAGAGGGTGCCACGCAGTTTGTAGTGACGCTCATTGTCCTTATCCTCGAAGAGATCTAGCGCGATGTCCTTGGAACGTTCCCACGCATAAGTGATGGTCGAGATGACGATGCCGATGCCGACCGCTAGAGCGAGGTTGTGAAAGAAGACCGTGACCATGGACACGATGAAGATGACCCAGAGATCGGTGGCCGGCACTTTGCCGATGAGGCGGAAGCTCGACCACTCGAAGGTGGCAATGACGACCATGAACATGACGCCGATAAGGCAGCCCATGGGGATCATTTCGATGAGCTTCGGTGCAAACATGATGAACCCTAGCAGGAGCACAGCTGCGGAAATCCCGGAAAGTCGACCGCGTCCGCCAGAGTTGATGTTGATCATGCTCTGGCCAATCATGGCACACCCACCCATGCCACCAAAGAAGCCGGTCACAATGTTGGCGAAGCCCTGACCGACGCACTCACGACGGGTAGAGCCACGAGTTTCCGTGAGCTCATCGATTAACGATAGGGTCATGAGAGACTCGACCAAGCCGATGCTGGCGAGAGCGAGCGCGAGGAAGATGACGGCACTGATGGCTTTGGAATTTCCGAGATCAATTTTCGGGATTGCGAACGTCGGTAGGCCTGCTTTAAGACCTTTAGGGAGCTCATCTATCCGAGTTTGCTCATCTGCCGTGAGTTCACGGGCGGCCACTTCATTTGCTCGACTCGCCACATCCTTTACTAACAGATCGTCTTGGACAGCCTCGAACTCTTTGGTTTTGATTTGCTTCTCGAGCTGAAGCGCTCGCTGGGTATCGACGACATTGGCAACCGTGATAGTTTCTAGAGGGGTAAACTGAATCAGGCAGGTTCCTAGAACAATGGCCACGAGCGGTGCGGGTATTGCTCGTGTAAACCTCGGAAGAAAGTGCGAGATAAGCATCGTCAGAAGGATGATGCCGAGGGTTACTTGAAGCGCAGTGGAGCCGAAGCTCATCCAATCACCTTGAGTGACGAAACCCATGCCTTCTTCGTAGATGATGCGGTGATTCGTCTTGAACTGACCGAATTGGGCGAGTCCGATGACAATGGCGAGGCCATTGACGAATCCGAGCATGACCGGATGCGGAAGGATTCGAATGAATCGCCCCAGCTTGAGTAATCCGGCAAGGACTTGGAAGATGCCGGCAACGACCACAGCGGCTAACAGATACTGCAAACCGAACAGGATGACGACCGATGTCATGACGACGGCCATGGCGCCTGTGGCTCCTGAGATCATGCCAGGACGCCCGCCAATGGCGGAAGTGATGAGACCGACAAAGAAGGCTGCGTAGAGTCCGACGAGAGGATCCACGCCAGCGACGAAGGCGAAGGCGACGGCCTCTGGAACGAGAGCGAGGGCGACTGTCAGGCCGGACAGCAGATCGTCTTTCCAGCGTATTCCCTGGCCGTACTTGCGATAGATGAGTCGAAACATAAGCAATAGCCCCGAATTGCATGGCGCAATGGGGGCCAGCGACCTAGACGGAGTCCCGGACTAGGGCAAACGATTTCAGCGATAGTTGTGGGAAATCTGCGCTATCGGCCAGTGGGATGCTGAAGATAGCGCTCCCGCCATTGGGAGCGAGAGATCTTTCCTCGACTATTCGGGCGGAGATCCTCGCAGACCCACCAGCGGCGCGGGCGTTGCCAGGCGGGAAGGGAAAGCGCTTCTGTGATGGTGTTGAGGCCGGCGCCATCTTCGGGATGAACCACGGCGACAATCTCGTCAACACGCTCGGTGTTTTTGCTAGGAATGCCAAAGACAATGGCGTGAATGACAGTAGGTAGCATGAGAAGAGCCTCCTCTATGATCTGCGGCGAAACTTTCCTGCCGGCGACATTGATTGATTCACCGTGGCGGCCCTGAAGGTAGACAGCGTCTCGACGTTTGATTAGCGCGTGGTCAGTGGTTAGGAACTGACCACCCTTAAGTGATGGGTCGTGAAGGTCGTCGGCATAGCCGAGACCGACAGCGGGGCTGGTGACCTCGAGGCGCGTGTTTACAATGGCGAGGTTCACACCATCCATGGCCGTGCCGACGAATGCAGGTTCTGTCCTAGGCAGGGTAGACCGGTCGTAGGCAATGCCACCACATTCAGTCGAGCCATAGAAGTTGTGAACCTTGATGCTACACTGTTCATAAATGGCTTGTTCCAGAGCAAGTGTGAGAGGGGCTCCAGCAGAAATCGCTAACTGAACCCGTTGATCGAGAATGCCAGCGCCTAACCAGGCGCGCCACATGGCGGGGACGGCTGGGAGGGTGACGTGGTCGAACGATTGCAGCGCGTTTTTGATCGTAGCGGGCAAGGCATCCTTTACGAGGATAAGAGGGATGCCGTGAAGTAGGAGTGGCAAGACAAGGTTGGAGAAGCCGTAGGAATGCGCTAACGAGATGATGCCTAGATTAGGCCAGTCGTTTCGAAGGCCCATGGTGGTGACGATCTGATGGGCATCTGCAGCGAGTTGTTCTTCGGTAAACCACACGGCTCGAGGTGCGCCCGTAGACCCGGAGGTCCGTTTGACGTGGCACGCGTTTGCTGGTGGGGTTAGCGTTGTGGGAATGGGATCATCTTGATTCTCACAAGGGCACAGGATGTTGCCATCGCGCCAACTGGCCAAGGCGGTGATCAGGAAGTCCACGCCGCGACCGCGGGCTTCGCGGATGGGCTCGCGTGAAACGGGCTCGGCGTTGGCACGTGCCTGCAATTCCGCAAATGTCCAGTGCTGGCCACTGGCGGCATCGACCAGCGCCAGTGCTGTCGCGTTGGTCGTCGCTATTTGAAGCCAGTGCTCGTAGAGGGTCACGGGAACGAGAGTTCACCATGTGTGGTCCTTTGACAACTTGGATACCCTTGAAGGGTTTACAGCCTCAAGAATCCTTATGACCCGATTGCTCCTCATATTTCTTCTTGCCATCGTCACAACCGCGTTTGGGGACGTGCAATTCGATCGCGATATTCGCCCAATTCTTTCTGATCGCTGTTTCCAGTGCCACGGCCCCGATGAACATGATCGCCGGGGGAAACTGCGACTGGATCAGACTGGTGGAGCCGACGGCGCCTATACGAAGGGGGCGCTGAGTCCCGGCTCTCTCGCTGATAGCGAATTGTGGCAGCGAATCCACCACCAGGATCCAGATGAGGTCATGCCGCCCCCGGAGGCTGAAAAGAAGCCGCTGACGAAGACCGAACGTGCTCTGATTAGGCAATGGATCGAGGAAGGGGCTGCCTACCAAGATTTCTGGGCGTTTGTTCCACCTAAAATACCTGTTGTTGAGGTGGGGGAAGGGCAGCCGATTGATCAGTTGGTCGAGCGCCAGCTCAAGTCGGAAGGGCGTCAGCTGAGTCCAGAGGCGGATCGTCGTCGCTTGATTCGTCGGGCTACCCTCGACATCACGGGCTTACCGCCCACTCGGAAAGAGATCCGGGAATTTCTAGCTGATACCTCAGAGGGAGCTTACGAAGCGCTTGTGGACCGTTTGCTGGCCAAGCATGCCTATGGTGAACACATGACCAAATATTGGTTAGACTTAGTGCGCTTCGCCGATACGAACGGCATTCATCATGATCACTTTCGCGACATGACGCCCTATCGAGATTGGGTGATTCGTTCGTTTAACGAGAATCTTCCTTATGATCGCTTTGTGGTCGATCAGTTGGCTGGCGATCTGTACGAGGCCCCGTCACGCGATCAACTGATCGCTTCAGGCTTTAATCGGCTCCATCTCATTATCGATGTGGGAACGGCGCTTCCTGAGGAGAGTTTTACCAAGAATGTGATCGATCGTGTCACGGCTGTGGGTACGGCGTTCATGGGGCTCACGGTCCAATGTGCTGTCTGTCATGATCACAAATATGATCCGATCACGGCGAAGGATTTTTATCAGCTCTATGCGTTTTTTAATAATCTCGATGCGAAGCCAGAGACAGGAGGTCGGAGTGGTACAGATTTCAAACGCGGCTTACAACTACCTTACATTGATCTGACGTCAACGGCGCAGGAAGCTGAATTGTCTGAACTTGCCCGGAAGATCAAGTCGGCCGAGACGGGGGAGCAACGCAAGGCTCTGGAGGAGAAGCGTGATGCTCTCCTTATGACGATCCCTGCAGCGATGGTGATGAAGGAGAAGAGTGAGGTGCGTCCCGCGCACATCTTGGTCAGAGGAGCCTATGACAATCCTGGCGAACAAGTTCAGCGGGGGACGCCGGCCTTTCTTCCACCGATGCGGGCTAAGGAGGGCAAGAAGACGCGCATGGATCTCGCTGAGTGGTTTGTTTCCAAGGAGAATCCACTGACTGCAAGAGTGGCAGTGAATCGTGTGTGGCAGCAGTTCTTTGGGGTGGGGTTAGTCAAGACATCAGAGGACTTTGGTAATCAGGGCGAATGGCCGAGTTATCCTGAGTTGATCGATTACCTAGCCGTGACGTTCATGGAATCCGGTTGGGATACAAAGTCGCTGGTGAAAGAGATTGTGCTCTCGAAGACCTACAAGCAGGTGTCTGAAGCGAACCCAGAGGTCTTTAGGGCTGATCCTGAGAATCGCGCTCTTGCGCGGGGTTCACGATTTCGCATGGACTCCGAGATGATTCGTGATCAAGTTCTTGTCACTAGCGGAATGCTAAATGAGGACATGTTTGGCAAGAGTGTGAAGCCGCCGCAACCGAAGGGGCTCTGGAAATCGGTTGGGATGCCAAGCTCCTATCCTAGAGAGTATGTGCCTGATGAAGGCGACGAGATTTATCGTCGAAGTGTCTATACCTTTTGGAAACGTGGCATGCCTCCTCCGCAAATGACAATTCTCAACGCGCCTTCGCGCGAAGCGTGCATTGCTCGCCGAGAGCGGACGAACACGCCGTTGCAGGCACTGCTTCTTCTGAACGAACAGGAGTATCTGAAAGCAGCACAGCATCTCGGGTTGCAAGTTCTCGGCAATTCGAATGCCAAACGCGATGATCGCCTCACGATGGTTTACGAGACGATCACTTCGGCACTGCCGGATGCGCAAGAGAAAGCGACATTGCAAAAAGCACTTACCGATCTCATAGCGCTTTACCAAGGGCAACCTGAACTCGCCGAGCAACTATGTGACGGCGTGGAGTCTCCTCCAAGCGTTGAGGCGCCAGAACTCGCTGCGTGGACGATGCTAATCAGTTCGCTCTATAACCTCGATATCACCAAGACACGTCAATAGATCGTCATGTTACACGACATCAGAGAAGAACCTAACATGCTGCAGGCGCGGCGGCAGTTTCTGAAGACATCAGGGATGGGTCTAGGCGCGGCCACGCTTGGTTCGCTACTGCCTCAGAATGGCCACGCTCGCGAGATCAGCGTGGGTTCTGCCAAGGCCAAACACGTCATCTTCCTTTTCATGGCAGGTGCTCCGAGTCAGGTCGATTTGTTCGATCACAAGCCTGATTTGCAGGAACGCTTCCGCGAGCCGTTGCCTCCTAGCATTAGCCAAGGGCAACGTGTGACTGCGATGACCAAGGGGCGTCAGCAGTTGGTTGCGCCAACGATGTTTGGCTTTAAGAAGCGGGGCAAGAGCGGTCTCTGGATGAGCAATTTGTTGCCGCGCCTTGGCGAGGTGGCCGATGAGCTTTGCCTCATCAAGTCGATGCATACGAATGCAATAAATCATGACCCTGGCAAAACGTTTATTTGCACGGGAAACGAGCTTCCTGGAAAGGCGAGCATGGGTGCGTGGTTGAGTTATGGGTTGGGCTCGATGAATCGAGATTTACCTGATTTCGTGGTGCTGAATTCCGCTTATTGGACAGGGGGAACTCGCAACACCCAGGCGCTTTATAGCCGCTTGTGGGGCAGTGGGTTTCTGCCTTCGAAGCACCAAGGGGTAGCCTTCCAGACGTCGGGAGATCCCGTGCTGTTCCTTTCTAATCCGAAAGGCGTTGACCAAAGCGTGAGGCGAAGAATGCTCGATGCGGTGGGCGCATTGAATGAGAAACATTACCGCGAGATCGGTGATCAGGAGATTCAAACGACGATCGCCCAGCAGGAGATGGCTTTCCGCATGCAGGCTTCCGTGCCTGAGTTGACCGAAGTATCAGGCGAGCCGGAAAGTGTGACGGATCTCTATGGTCCCGAGGTGAAAAAGCCAGGCTCGTTTGCGAGAAACTGCTTACTTGCGCGGCGCATGGTGGAGCGGGGAGTGCGATTTATCCAAGTCTTTCATCGAGGGTGGGATCACCACACGATCTTGCCCAAGCAGCTCCCAGGTCAGTGTTTCGACGTCGACCAGCCTTCAGCAGCCTTGATTACGGATCTCAAGCAACGTGGTCTTCTGGAGGATACGATGATTGTCTTTGCCGGCGAGTTTGGGCGGACGGTGTTCTGTCAGGGAAAGCTGGAGCGCACGGATTACGGTCGTGATCATCATCCGCGTTGTTTCACCGCCTGGATGGCTGGTGGCGGAATCAAGGGTGGAATTTCTTACGGTGAAACCGATGAGTTTAGCTACAACGTGGCGAAAGATCCGGTCTCGGTGCGTGACCTTCACGCGACGATGCTGCATCAGTTAGGCATCGATCACGCGAAACTGACCTTTCCGTTCCAAGGGCTGGATCAGAAACTGACGGGTGTCGAGGCGTCGCGGGTGGTGCGAGAGATTCTGTCCTAATCCTCGAAGCGGCGCAGGATGATAGAGGCGTTGTGCCCTCCGAAGCCGAAGGAGTTGCTTAACGCGATATCTACTTTTGCTTCGCGCGCTTTGTTAGGCGTGTAGTCCAGGTCGCACTGGGGATCTTGATCTTCGAGATTGATGGTCGGTGGAATGATCCCATCTCGCATGGCGAGGGCGCAGGCGGCAAACTCAACACCACCCGCGGCGCCTAACAGGTGACCGGTCATGGATTTGGTCGAACTTACGATGGTCTTCTTGGCGTGGTCACCAAGGGAGCGCTTGATGGCAAGTGTTTCGCAAACGTCACCAACCGGTGTGGAGGTGCCGTGAGCGTTGACATAATCGACCTCTTCGGGATTGAGCTTGGCGTGTTTGAGCGCCATGTTCATGCAGTTGCTCGCCCCGTGACCTTCAGGCTGAGGTGAGGTCAGGTGATAGGCATCAGCTGAGACACCGTAGCCTGCAAGTTCACAATAGATTCGTGCTCCACGTGCTTTGGCGGCTTCCAATTCCTCCAGCATCATGATGCCGGCACCTTCACCCATGACAAAGCCGTCTCGCCCGACATCGAAGGGCCTTGAGGCTCGCTGCGGGTCGTCGTTGCGTTTGCTGAGGGCCTTCATGTTACCAAATCCTGACAAACCCATGGGGCGAATGGAGGCTTCGGAACCACCGGCAATGAAATAGTCTGCATCGCCAAATTTGATCATGCGCCAGGCTTCACCGATGCAGTTGTTAGCTGTGGCGCAGGCGGTAACAATGCTCATGTTAGGGCCGCAAAGGCCGTGCTCCATGGCGATTTGACCGCTAGCGATGTTTGCGATCATCATGGGAATGGTCAGAGGCGAGACGCGGCTTGGATTGCGTTCTAGCAATTTCTTGTGATTGTCCTCCAGCGTGCCAAGGCCGCCGATGCCGCTACCGGCAATGACGCCGATGCGGTAGGGGTCAATGCTAGAAACGTCTAGCCCAGAGTCGTCGAGAGCGAGTTTGGCTGCAGCCATAGACAGCTGTGTGTAGCGGTCCATGCGTTTGCCGTCCTTGGGGGTCTTCAGATAGTTGGTCACATCAAAGTCGCGAACCTCGCCACCAAAGGTGCAGCTGTATTCAGAAGTATCGAAGGCCGTAATAGGGCCAATCCCGCTTTTCCCGTGAGTGAGATTCTCCCAGAAAGTGCTGAGATCGTTACCCACGGGTGAGAGGACACCCATGCCTGTTACCACTACTCGACGTTCGCTCATTGTCTTAGGAGGCCCCGGAGGGCAGATTTTGGCGCTAAGGAAACCGGATCATCCTCCGACGCAATCATTAAATGCCTCTGAATACGAGAGACTTGGGCCTCGTCTACTATGGCGAAAGGAGACATATCCCATGAACAAATCAAACTTCCTTAAATCAGCGTCAACGTTCGCCATTGCAGCGGGCTTCTTTGTAAACGCGGCCTCTGCCGACCATCGCAAAGACAACGTGGGCAGTACCATTTGGAAGATCGAAAGATCTACGGATGCCTTGGCCGAGTGCTTCCGTCATGAGCTGCAGGATCGCGGGCTCTGGAAGCCACGCGGGGCCTATGCCGTCTTGTTCAAGCGCGTAGCGACCTTGGAGAATCAGGGCGATAATTTGTTGAAATACTATAAGCGCGGTAAGGGTTACGCTTACCTGGCGAAGGCCGTTGCGATCACCGATGCGAATGCTCATGAAGCGGCTGACTTGGCCCGGCACTTGCGCGTTTCTCGCGTGACGGTCAACGGTATCAACCAAGTGAACGCGATGCTTCACTCGCTGAGGGGCCTGTGTGGAAACTACCGCGCTCCAAGGGCGCATCACTATGAACAGCGACGAGGTCACTACGATTATGGTCGTCGCGGGCGAGTCTACGACGAACGTCGTTATCAGAGAGAAGCGCCCATCCGTCATGCCTACCGGGAAATTCGCTGGATCTTCTAAGTTTGGCTACTCTATGGTGACAATGTCACCAAGCTTGAGCACACTGTAGAAGTGCTTTACGTCGGACCACGGCATGCGAACGCATCCGTGAGAGGCGGGGTAGCTAGGCACATTAGGCGAATAATGCAGGCCAAAGTCGCTGCAACTCAGTCGCATGAAGTATGGCATGGATGAGCCATAGATGGACGAGTTGTGGTGGCGGTGCTTGTTCGTGATTACGTAGGTTCCCTTGGGTGTGCGGTTTCCGCGTTTACCAGAAGAGACTCGAGATGAGCTGACGGCTTCACCATCCTTGTAAAGCGTGGCGCGTTGGCTTTTCAGAGAGACGGTCACCGTGCGTGATTTGTCATTGGCTTCTCGTCCCAAGATCAACTGCATGATAGGAACATTGTGGCGTTCGGCTGCGAGGGCCACTGCATAGCGACGAAAGCGGGCGGAGTATGCGTTCCGCTCAGCCCCATGGCTAATGAGATCGCTAACAGTGCTCTGCTGTTCCGTTAGGGCAGCCAGCATGAGGTAGGTGAGATTACGATCACGCTTGAGATAGTAGGTCGTCTTGGCGTCGCCTTCAAAGTAACCGAGGAAGGCTTTACTTGGCGGATCTTGAAGTCGAAGGTTTGGGTCGGCACCCATTTTTAATAGACGTTTGGTCACGCGGTCCTGTCGGGCAGCGATGGAGAGGCCGAGCACACGTTGCTCAATCGAGGTAAATTCGTTCGGATCAGTGCCTTGATCGAGGAGGAGATTTACGCACTCCGGGCTGCCACTGAAGATAGCGAGTTCTAACAAGCCTTCTTTGTCTGTCCATTCTTTCTGATGATTGTGGTAGTGAGTAGCAATGATTTGAGCGCCAGCACCGTGGCCACATTGGATCGCCCGGCGAAGTGTTCCCGTCGGATGAGCTCCTGCTTCGAGTAGCTCGATGACGCAACCCGTCTCAGCGAGATCCATGGAATGATTGATTAGAGCAATTCCAGATTGAGGATGCTTGGCATTGGCACTCACACCGTGATCCAAGAGGTGCCGAACGGTTTCGGTGTCACTTTGTTCGATGGCTGTTAGAAGGTAGAGAGCGTGTTGCTGGATGTCGACTTTGGCCCCGCTTTCTAATAGAAGCTTTACGGATTCCGCGCAGCTGTCCTTGATAGCGAAGTCTAGGGGTGTTTCGCCCTCCTCTTCACTTGCGATGTTTGGGTTGGACTTGTTCTTTCCGGACAGAAGAGCTCGCGCGATGGTGAGATCATCTTGACGGATAGCGTAGTGCAAAGGGGTGCGGCCTGTTTTGTCGCGGACATCAACATCGATGTTGGGGTGAGTTAGGAGAAGCTTTAACAACGTGCCATCTCGCTCCTGGGTCGCTTTGAGCAACGCATGAATTTCATTCTCCTCACCGCCCTGCTTGAGTGCGACGTTAGGATTCTGGATGCGGGGAAGTAGTTTCTTAACGACGTCAAGATTACCTAACTGAATCGCATGGGCGAGTGGAGGGACGCCGTGTTCATCTGTTTGGTCGCAGTCGACGCCTGGCTGTTCCGTGAGAAAGTTCGTAATGGCTTGCTCTTTCTGAATAATGGACGCGATGAGCGGTGTCTTGCCATCGTCGCTCAGACCATTGAGGGGAACCCTCGCGGTGTGTAAGAGGGTGACCATTTCCAGGTCCTTCATCTCGATCGCGTTGTGAACACTGCGGGGTATTTGCTCGATCCCCGCTTCCCTGAGTTTTCGCATGGCCTTGTACCTGGGCATGCTGTCCCACAGAACCATGGAGCCAAGTGGGATCAGAAGACCAGCGACCCAGAAGGCGAAGTAGTGCAGTTTCTTGGGCTGTGTCTCTTGATCAGTCACGGGCAAATCCTCGCCTGAAATTACACGGTCTATTATTATTTTTTATAAACCGGATCTTTAGGGATTCAAGAGCTGCTCGAAATAAAAGTGGTGGAAGGCGAGCTTGAATCAGATGCTGCAACTTGCGGCGTGACATTAGCACACCCACGTTTATTTCTAGCAGCTTGAGACGGCGTAGCCTCGTCTCGAAAGCCAAGCTCATGTCGACCAAATCTGACTCTCCTGATCCCGAGGAATCCCCCGAGAGTATTGAGGATTTACGGTCTGTTCTCGCAGGGCTCGAAGACGAGATGGAGACCTTGAAATCATCGCTCACAGACTTTGAAGAGTCTGACGAGGATGTTGATCCTTCGCTTGAAGATTTAGAGGATACTGCGAACCAGACCCGCTCGGCCTCGCGTCAGCTGGTGCCACGCGAAGCGCCCGAACGTCTCTATGACGAGCTGGGAGAGGAAGAATGTGACGCGATTCCCGGCGCCCGGGTTGTGCTCGATTTGAACCCCAAGCCGAATCCGGACAAGGTTCGCTCAAGGCGGGAGCCCAAAGTAGACTTGGCTAAGCCTGCTCGGGAGAAGGTCCCCCGCATTTCTAAGCGCGAACAGAAACGATTGGCACGCGAGGAGAAGGCTCGGGTGAGGGCCAAAGAAAGGGAGGCTGCGGCTGCTGAGCGGCGAGAGATCATCGAGGCGATCGTTCCGGAGGGTCAGGAGTTTGGCGAGGAACTTGCCGATGAACCCGTTCAGCGAAGCATGGATGAGCTCGATCTTGAGAATCCGTTGCCTGACGCGAGCTTTGCTCCAAATCGAGAGCACTCCGACTTGGTTATGGATCGTCGGCAACGGCGTCTTGAAGCCTCGGCGATTGCGGCAAAGAGAGAGCGTGAGCAGGACGAGGTCTGGGACCAGGGCGAGTTGCTGAATGAAGATGGCCTAGGCGCCAAAGAACGTCCGTTCAATCTGCCAATCTATCTGGTTCAGGCCGCGTTGGTATCGATAGCGGCCCTGCTTATTGTGATGGGCGTTAGGGCAGCCTATAACAGCATGCGCGGTGCCAAGGATGGCGAGGAGGAGCGGGCTCGGTCTGAAGTGCCGAATTTACGGGCTTTGGGACTGATTGAGGCCCGTGAAGTTGTGCAGTCTTTCTTCAAGGCGGGCAGTTGGGAGGAGAAATTGGAATTTGTGCGGCAACCTGAAAAGGCGCGCCCTCGCATGGAGCGGTATTATAGAGACCATCCGGGCGAGGACGCAGCCATCGCTGGCGTCGACGTGATCGATCAGAAATACAACAGTCTGGTAGGTGGGGAGGGCTTCCTGATCCGATGCCAATTCCCAGATGATGAGGTGAAGCTGGTTCCCACCGTGCGTGTGCGCTCAGAAGCGCCCTTCTTTGTCGTCGATTGGGAGGTTTTCGTGGACTATGCTGACGTTGATTGGGCTGCTTTCCTTGGAGCCAAGAAGCCGGGAAGCCGGGGAATCTACCGTATTTATGCCGCAGAGGACGACTATTGGGGCCCTCCCTTCGAGGATATGGAGAAGTACCTTCCGGTAAAGATCTACAGTAAGAGTCGGGAGGAATCTGCTTATGGCTATGTCCAGCGGGGAACCCACGACTGGCGAGAGCTGCGAGGAGCGCTCAATGTGTCCCATTCACGTCTTCAGGGGAAAGCAGCTGGGTCGGGTATCAGCGGGATATTTCAGAAGATGGCAGCTGAAAGTGAAGATCCAAGGGCAACACTTCGAGCCATGAAGGAGATCCGAGATCTTCCCGAACCGGAGATAGACGAGACGGATTTGTTTGGAGCAAAGAACTTCATCAAACCCCGGCTATGGCAGCGACCGAAGGACGCCTGGGCTCCGATGACCGTGGAATTGAAGTTTCCAACAAACTCTGGGGGAAACGGGTTTCTCCCCCGACTGGAGATTGTGCGGTTTCTATCGCCCAATTGGATTGTGGGCGAATCTCAGCTGGAGTTGGATGCTCAGGCTCCCATTCCTGCTCCATAGCCCCATAATTGAGGAAATTATCGTTGACGGGCAGCCCACTTGTCTGCACCTTTACATTGAGTCAATCATCTTATGAAACATCAACTTACCCTCATTCTTGCTGCCGCTGGCCTCGCTATGGGCAACAGCAGCGCTGCAACGCTCGATCTCTCTAGTCTTGGCGGGACGCTTGCTTTGGGCTACACGGATACTGCTGGCATCGTGGGTCTTAACATTTCTTATACTATCGGTCAGGACCCTGGGACCTCGGAGAGTAGTGGCTTCTCGGAGGATACTGGTGGAATGTCTCTGCCTGTCACTGGTTTTCCTGATGGTCATCTTGCGGTCGGCCCTGGTGACGTGGTGACGCTTGATTTTTCGGCTACTTCGGGTGTTGGGGAGGTGTTTATTGGTCTCTTCGATCTAGACAATAATACCTTTGGTGGGGACGAGGGTGTGACGGTGACGTCAGCTGAGGGGTCCGTATTCGAGCCTGGTTTCGGTGCTGACATTGATAACGCCCGTGCGATTGATACAAATGTCTTTAACGTTGGGCCAATCACCCCCGATGCCAATGGAAAGATTACGCTAACGGCTTCCACAGCTTTGGAGCAGGCAGATGGCAGTTTGTCTATCAGCTCGGGTAATGGTTATTTTGCGTTTACCGTCGATAGCAATCCTGTCGTTCCTGAGCCTTCGAGTGCGCTTCTTGGTCTGCTCGGGCTGGCAAGCTTGGCAATGCGCCGTCGACGTTAGTTTCGGTTGCGACAATTGAATTTTGTAACGGCCTGCTTCTTCGGAAGCAGGCCGTTGTGCTTTCTCGAACGCTAAACGAGATGTGAGATACCCGTTGGGAGTCCTTCACACAACCCTTGCCAGAATAGAAGTTCCAGATTCGTGTATGACTAGGCTGAAGCGGAAGAGGTTGTCGCGTTGGCACCTCCTAACGTCCGAGCTACTTGCTAACTTACCGCATCTCGCGCTTGGCGAATCTATGATCATGGGTAGGCTCGCGCCAACGCATTTCAATTATGGCCCGGATCAACGACAACTACCTAAAGCTTAAGGCTGGCTATCTCTTTCCTGAGATCGGTCGCCGTGTGACTGCCTTTACTGAATCTCAGCCAGACGCTGCGAAGAAACTGATCCGATGCGGGATTGGTGATGTGACTGAGCCGTTGCCGCGTGCGGTGCGCAATGCCATGCACGACGCTATCGACGAGCTGGGTGAACGTGAGACCTTTCGTGGTTACGGTCCCGAACAAGGCTACGATTTTCTACGAAAAGCCATTGCTGAGAATTGCTATCGTCACAGGGACATCGCTATCGCTGATGACGAGATCTTCGTTTCCGATGGCTCAAAGTGCGACACTGGCAATTTCCTAGACATCTTGGGACCAGGCAACCGCATTGCGATCACGGATCCGGTCTATCCGGTCTACGTTGATACTAATGTCATGATCGGCAACACAGGAGAAGCCGACGAGAACGGTGCCTATGAAGGGCTCGTCTACTTGCCATGTACCGCGGACAATAACTTCGTTCCGGCCATTCCCGAAGAAGACGTCGATCTCATTTACCTATGTTATCCTAATAATCCGACCGGTGCAGCGGCCACGCGAGAGCAACTCGCAGCCTGGGTGGAGTATGCGAAAGCGCACCAAGCCATTATCTTGTATGATGCTGCCTACGAAGCCTTTATCAGCGATCCTGACGTGCCGCACTCGATCTACGAAATCCCAGGTGCCGAAACCTGCGCAGTGGAGTTCCGGAGCTTCTCGAAGAACGGTGGGTTCACCGGTGTGCGTTGCGCCTTTACGGTTGTGCCAAAGGTCCTGATGGGGATGACAGCTTCAGGAGAAAGCCAAGCGCTGCATCCGCTTTGGAACCGAAGGATGTGCACGAAATTTAACAGTGTCAGCTATCCTGTCCAACGAGGCGCAGAAGCGCTCTTCTCCGGCGAAGGCAAAGCTGAGGTCGCTGAACTCGTTGCCCATTATATGGGCAACGCGAAACTTCTTTCTGACGCCTGCCTCGAAATGGGTCTGTCTGTCTTCGGTGGCGTGAATGCCCCCTACATCTGGGTCGGCTGTCCTCAGGGTATCGACAGCTGGGGCATGTTTGATAAAATGCTCAACGAAGCCAATGTCGTGATCACGCCAGGATCTGGATTTGGTTCTGCGGGTGAAGGTTACTTCCGTATTTCGGCATTCAACAGCCGGGCCAATGTCGAAGAGGTATGCAAGCGCATGCAAGCGTTAGGTTTATAGGTTTCGTCAGTCTTACTAGTTGTGACGCTTAAGACGACGCTATGGTAATTTGATGTGTTGGTTACTGGTTGTAGCATTGTCTTTTTTGTCTTGTCTTTATCGCTGCCAAGGAGTTTTTCAAAAGACTCCCCGTGTCGCCTTCGGTCCATCGGGCGTTGATCAGTGACCTTGGAGATCCCTTTTTAGCTCAGGCCTACCGACCAGAGAGTCTGTGGTGGCCCGGGGAGGATCTACTATTACAAGGTTACGGAGATGGCCGCATGTCATTTGGGATATGGGATCCCGAGACCCTTTGGGAATCTCGAGACCCGTTGGCGCCGGGAAGACCTCGACACGAGACCGCTGGAAACCCTTTCTGGTGATGGCAAGCACCTTGCCAGGGCAGTTTATGACGAAAAAGCAAAGAAGGACCCAGTTCAGCTTTACACGTTTCCAGACGGAAAACTCTTATGGTCGAAGGCCTTGGGAGCTCGGAGATTCGCCTTTGCCGAAGGGTGTCCCTGGCTTTTTGGAGGGACATCATTTCGTCTAAAGGGCCTGACTCGCTACCTGGTAAAGAAGATCGATCTTGCAACGGGAGAGGTGCTGGAAGTTGGAAGAACCACAAGAAAGCGGAAAGAGCCACATTGGCCCGATCAATGCCTTGGGCGCGTCTAGCAGTTCCATTTATGTCGCGACCAAGCAGGAGGCGTTTTCACCCGAACTCTGGAAGGAAGAGCGTAAAGCCCTCACGAGTGTCAGATTCCTGCGACTTGATGCGACTACATTCGAAGAGTAGCCGGTGCCGCTGGATTGCCGAAAAGCGGAAGCTCGAGGCATTCAAGTTAGTCCTAACGGAAAGCAACTTGCTGTCCGCTACATGCACCACACTGGAGTCATGACAGCCGATCTCAAGAAGAGATTCTCTGGCACGGACACTAGCAGTCGAGTGACGTTCTCGCCGGATGGCAGTGAAGCCCTTATCCCAGGAAGTAATCGTATTGTGGTAGAGTCTCTTACTGTAAAGTCTGAGCCGCGATGTTTGGACTTTGGCGCGAAGGGAGTGGCCTATTCGCCGGATGGGTAAGAAGTGGCCTTTTGTGATACAGGTGGAGTCTTTCGATATAGCACCGAGACGTGGGAACTACTCGCTGATTTTGATCCTCACCGTACGCACTGTCCGCCGCGTGGTGTTGTCTTTGATCCGGGGGGGCAACTACTCGGCTGTTCTTGATGGAGGATCAGGGCACCTTCGGGATCTCAGGAGGTCATCATTGTCCTATTCGCTTATCAGTTCGCGGGAATGCGATACCTGTTTCCATGGTCTTGCTATATTGCGAGATGGGGCCACGATCGCTGCCTCAGACGGACGCGAGTTGATTCGATGGGATCTTCCAGAGAGCGCCTTTCAAGAAAGTGTAACTTCGCCTTCGATCTTCACAGGACGGCGGTTTACAGCACTGGCGTGCTGAGGAAGTGATTTGTCACTGCATTGAGTTGGCGCCCGCTGGAATTTTGAAGCAGATGGTGGTTCGTTGGGGGGGCGAGTTTCGCTGGCTTATGGATGGCAAGTTGCATGAGATTCAGCTCGCCCATGCGCGGTTACCGGGCTTGTTGGCGTGGGCACTTCACCCAAAGATGAGCGATTTGGTCTCTTTCGGCTGGCATTCAGTGCGGGGTGGTTCTGAGAAGGTATTGAGCACTTATGATCTCAAGACGGGAGAAAGTAAGCGCCGATGGAAGGACGGGCCGAAATCGACTATTTTCAGTCGAGATGGAAGCCAGATTGTGGATGTCGATGGGGCGACGTTCCGGCTGTATGGTTGTGAGCGTCGCGTGGAAACTCAAACGATAGAATTGCCCAAAGTTGAGGGTCAGAGAAATTCCCTTCGCTGCCCCGCATGGAGCTCCAATGGGCGTCTACTAGCAACCGTGGTGCCGCATAATATGGCCTTTGATAGTGGACTAGAAGACTATGATCGCTTGGCGCTTTGGGATGTACGATTACGGAAGTTGCTAGGAGCACTAACTATTCCCAGTAGGGTTCGGCCAAACCAGCTGGTGTTTGCACCTTCGAATGACGAGATCATTAGTGTGCATTCTGATAAGTTACTCATGCTTTGGGATGCTAAGAAGATTGTTCCCTCGGTGGCAAGACGCCCTAGTGTGAGAATAAGCCATCTGATCGGTCGGACTGGGTTGACGGGAGGGAAATATGCGACCTAAGAAGCAGGATGGGCGTTCGCTACCTTCTGCAAGTGTCTCTGGTCGTTGGATTCTTTCCGAGCTGTGCCGTAGTGAATAATGGTCCGAAGGTGTCTAAGGAAACTCTGGTCCACCAAGTGTTCTCGGGGCGCGAATATTATCCGAAGACGATGGCAGTTTATTCAAACGACGACCTTCTTTCCAAGACGTCGACTGAGAATGCCAAGATCACGATTGATCTCAGCGAGCAGCGAGCAGCGAGCAGCGAGCACGATTGCTAGTGAATCAGCTCGTCGCGTTTGATGCCCCCTGCTGCACAGGAAAGGCGGGTAAGCTTAGGCCTACGGGAACGTTCCCCATAAAAGAGAAGATCA
>Ga0222717_10000364_pt1 | contig 38918 bp, 18 predicted proteins | sample C33_18DmetaG_FD_165053 | JGI IMG/M metagenome (GOLD analysis project Ga0222717, IMG submission 165053) | Estuarine water microbial communities from San Francisco Bay, California, United States - C33_18D | ecosystem: Environmental > Aquatic > Marine > Unclassified | place: USA: California... | reverse complement strand
GCTATCAGCTGACCAAGGAAATAAAGCCCAGTCGCCAGCGTATATCTTACCTACTACCGTACCTGCCACCTGTATTTCAAAGTACTGAGCGGCTGTTGTTGATATGTTTTTCAAATATACTTTATGTGCTTTGTCATCTGTATAATCCGCAGCCGCAAACAAAGTGTATTCCGTCGTGTTACCCGTTTTCTTTCTACTTAAACCCGATGCTAGTGTTAACCCGGTAGAGTTACCAGCAGCTGTAAGCGTTGCCGTTGTGTTTAATGATAATTCATCTGATAATAAATCAGTACTGCTTAGCGTTATAGTTGCTGTTGTTGTTGCCATATTATTGTTTTATTAATTTTTTTTCTACAGTACCATTGTTATAAATGTAGAATAAAAGTTGATTTTTAATTTCTTTCGTTGGTCTACCCAATAAATCAGTAATCATTATTAGTTCTTTTTTCTCTTGTGTTCTTGTTAGTAATGGTCCAACCCAAGTTCCATCACAGTAATCATAAGTTGCTTGACATATAGTGTCCCATTCGTTTTCACAACAGTAATCGTCTACTGAAATAACCCAAGCATAACAAGGATCGTTTAACCAGTAAGGAATTCCAGGACCAGTAAAACAATTAGCGTCATACAAACAAGATATAGAATCGTTAACGTTAGCAGCTGATTCATAGTTATACGCGTTTGGATCCATGCAACCCACAACGATTTCAACGCACGAGTTGTTAGGTGTGTTAGCAAGTGAATCAAAGTTAAGAGCGGTACTATCCATACACCCATAAATATAAGCGATACAACTAAAATCCTCCGTGTTTGCCGATGGATTGTAATTGAGCATAGAAGGGTTCGTGCAACCATATATGTAAGGAACGCAAGAATTATTATCACTGTTTGCTAAAGGGTTATAGTTAAACATTGTTGAGTCTGTGCAGCCATAGTTGAACGGAATGCATGTACCATCATTTGTATTTGCTAACGAATCATAATTAAACATAGTTGGGTTTATACAACCATAAACAACGTCTACACACGAGCTATCATCTAAGTTAGCTAGTGGAGTGTAGTTAAAAGCTAAAGTATCTGTGCAGCCACGTACAATACCTATACAACTTCCATCATCTATATTAGCGAGTGAATCGTAGTTTATAGCTATGTTACTCATGCAGCCATATACGACTGCTATACACGTGTCAGGCGTATTTGCCTGTGCATTATAATTAAAAGCCAAAGGTTGCATACAACCTACTACCACAGGTATACAGCCACCGTTATCGATGTTCGCTGAAGAATCGTAGTTAAATGCCGTTGAATCTATACAACCCCATATAGCTTCTGCGTGGCAAGAACCATCACTTGTATCAGCTACAAAACCTTGAGTATAGTATTCTAAGTAAGATGAGTTAGTACAACCAAGAACATAAAAACATTGAGTCGATGTATTAGCTGTGTCTACGTGGTTAAGTGCTAATGAATCCATACAACCAAACACTTTATCAACGCAATAATTACCACAGTAAGTCGTTACAGTACGTTTAAGTAAAGGTTGTATAAACGGTGGTATAACTTCTATCATAGTCATACCTAATGGGTTCGTCAGCTTAAACCCACAGTGAGCTGCAGATTGAAAAGCTTGTTGTGTTATCGAGAATTTAAATGAAACCTCTTGAGGTGCTTTTAAGTTTATAGTATATTCCTGAGAGTAAGCAGCTGTATCTAATGTGAAATTCCAAACGCTATCACCTTGCGTTACTTCCAAGTTTGACGCTGCCCAACCATCTCCAACTAAATCTGTTAACGTTAAAGTGTAATCACAAGATGGAACTAAAGACATCGTATTAGCGGTAGAATCATAATTGTACATAGTAGAATCAATACAACCAAATACAACCAACTCAGAACACGAACCATCGCTTGTATCTGCTCTAGGATTAAACTCTACATAAGAAGAATCCATACAACCAAATATTGGTGGACATGGAGCTACTAAAATAGCGTGAGCTGTGTCGTTACCAAAAGCTGGGTCTGTACCAAAAACTAAAGTATCATAGCATTGTACCACATAATAAGATCCATCTAAACCACCCCACATTGATCCATTTAACCCATCTCCATAAGAATCATATATTGTAAAAGTTAATGGACCTGGAGGTAAACATCTCTGTTCTATAACAGAAGCATAATCAGGTTGAAGACCATAATCGTCACTATAAGCAAGAACGTTGCCACTAGTATCTTTCACGGTCCAATAAGTTTCACCTTGATATTGATCAAGGTTAATGATAATGGTAGTTGGTACACAGTTTTGTGCGAGGCTAAATATCGGTAATAGTAGTAGTAGTAGTTTCTTCATTCTAAAAATCGCTCATTAATATATCATCTATCTCTTCTTGTACTTCTTCTCTTGTTGCTAGCATTTTAAAACTAAGATCAGCTTGAAATCTAGCAACTTCCTCACCATCTTTAAATATTATAATAGTCGGTATAACGGCTATTTTATGTTTCTTCTGAATATCAGGACTAGTAGTAATGTCAACATAGGATATAGTTTTACAATCGCTAAGGCTTTGAACCCAACCAACAGTATTAGCTTCGTTCCAGCCAGCGTTAAATTGAGCTATAGAAATTTGACCAGATGCTTTACCTGATACAAATATAAAAAACAACACTAACAGATATATACTAAATATTTTCCAGGTAACACTAGGCTTTTCCATTATCTTTTGTAAAGTTTATCTTCAATCCTCTCGAGGGTCTCCTTCATCTCCTCTACGTCTTCCTGCGTTGTTATTATTGTTTGTCTAATCATTTGATCTTTCATGTCAAACTCCATACGAGTAACATCTGGTGGTAATGGCTCTGGCAATTCTCTTGCCTCCGCAATATCAGCCTGCAACATGAACCACATACTAATAACAGTAGCCATGGCTGCTCCAATACCTACTAATGTTTTAATACTAACTTGAAAACCCGTGTCTTCGTTTAACTCTTTTGCCATTTAAAAAATCGTGTAGTTTAATCCTAATTTAAAGTCGTACCATTCTCTGTTCCAGTACTTATTATATTTTCCTTCTATAAAGTATCCTAGGTTTTTGTTTACTTTTATTCCGTATATTAATCCACCTGAATAATCGTACCATTGACCATCAACATAATTATGATAGCTAAACTCACTACCATCATCATAATGATAAGGCATTAAACTTCCCCAAGCGTGTAACCATGTTTGCTTAGAATATTTGTAGTAATCAAAACCAACAACAAACGAATGTTGTATAGTTTTCTTTAATTCGTTTCTTTTCTTTTCAGTGTAATTAGCTAGTACTTCAGGTATTACAACTGCCTCCCAAACCTCAGCGCTAGTAGCTACAACCTCACCTGATGGGTCTTTGTATTGAAAACCACCGTGACCATCGTATATAGCACTATAACCTTCTTGTAAAGCTAAGTAAGTATAGTGAATATCTCCATTGTCTAAAAGCCATTCATCCAATGCGTTGTAACCATAAGGCTCTGCCAAACGATGTACAGCTCCAACATTCCAAGATAAGTTTTTACTTTTACGTTGTCTGTATCTTTCCGATGCTTCGAAGTATTTAATATCAGCGAAACCATCTTCTAGATACTCTAGCTTTAAAGCGAAGAAGTTTATACATAACTCGTCTGGACAACCATCGTCAGAACTAAACCTAATAAAATGATGTTGATCCATGTAGTCAACACCCTCTTGTCTTTTATAATCAACTTCAAATAAGTATTCAACTCCTTTAACTTTACCGACAGTGGCCGCATCACTGTAATTAGATTCCGTTCCGTCATAAAATGTTTGAGCTTTGTTTTCATAGCCAAACCTTGCAATCTTACGTAATCCTATGGTAAAATTATAATCATAAGGAGTTGATATAGTCTGTGTAGATAAACCATTATCTACAGAGAATATGTCAACATCAGAAAGTGATGTTCCACCGTTAACAGCCGCGTAGAAAGTAGAGTACTTTAACAGGCTTTTAACGTTAACGTTTCCAAATGTTTGTGCTACCGTTACATTAGACACAAACAGTAACAGTATTATTAGTTTTCTTACCATCTTTTTATTATCACTTATTTTTCGAATTGTTTACCTAGTTAAACGTTTTTCGTTTAAAGGTTTTTTTGTTAAAAGTTTTAGTGTTAAAACTATTGTCTTTACTCCTCTTCTTCTTTTTATCCTCAGTTTCAACGCCAACGCTATAAGGTGTCCAACCAGCACCCATAAGTACCCTTTGCCATGTTTCATATTGATCGCTTAAAGCGTGCTGCATATTAAACAGGTTTTGATATGGAGAATAAACAGGTGCATTAGTCGTCGCTTGTATAGTCATCAACGAGGCTTCTAAAGATGGGTTGCCCAGTTCAAATTTAAACTCATCGTTTTTCTTTATTTTTGCCCATTTCTTTGTATCACCAGCTCTATCTAACATACCAAACTTAGAGCCAATTGGAGGTGATATATTTAATAAGTCCTCTGCAACCTCACTGTAATCAGCCGTAAAACCAGGCTTAGCACTTTGTTTAAAATATTCTTGCAAAGCATTTTTAGTTGCTGATAACACCGCTCCTTGTACACCAAAACCTCTTAACATAGAGTCAGCTGTCGTGTTTAACATCATTGACTTTGTATTAGCTATTTTTTCTTCAGGTACATCGTCGTCATTTAATAACATAGCAAACAATGCTGACTGTAGCCCAGCAAATATAGCTACTTGAGCTCCCATGTAATAAGATATTCTACCTACTTTTTCAGCTATCTCAGTTTTATTCTCGTATCTGCCTTTAGATATATCTAATATATCTTTCATACCAGCTCTATTCATCTGCATTGGTGTGTTAGCAAATGGTAATATAAACCTACCTATTAATGATGTTTGTTGTTTAGATAATAGATCTGCTCTCGATGACTGTTGAGTTCTCTCTGCAATGACTTGAAAATCTAAAAATGCTTGTTTTTCAGCTTCTTTAGTTTTCATGCCTTGCTTTTCATACATCTTAATTCTATTCCTATAGAATGTAGCACCACCAAAAGATATTGCAAAACTATCCGCCATCTTGGTTGGTAAGTAACCAGCTTTAAGAACTTTAGATATTATTGATTGCACGGGATTTTGTGAGGAAGCAGCGGCAGAAGCAATTTCAGCTTCAGTTACATTCATCGCTAAGCCATCTCTTCTCTGTTTTAACATGTCAGAGTTCATTATGTATTTGAAATCCTTAGCAAACTGCTTAACGTTACCCATTGCTCTAGCCGCAGCGATAGGATTGTTCTCTCTCATGTTTAAGAAGTTAGTGGTAGATATAGTTTGTAGTACAGCTGATCTAGTGTTAAAGTTCATAATGGTACCAATACCTCCGTTTAAGTAATTCATCATAGCAGCGCTACCTCTATCCATTTTTAAAGATCTAGTTCTACCAGTTTCCATACGGTCAAACATGTCTGTAATATTTTCTCTCCACTCAGTACCTAATTTAGATTCCATCTTGTTTAGGTTCTCTTCAGTAAATATCTCGTTCTTTACATCTATCCACTCTTGAAGATGTTGTTTTCTACTAACACCTCTATTTATATTAGTAACCTCACCAGCCATTGTTTCTCCCCACCAGTTTTCTCCTGGTTCTTTCAACCCTTTTTCTTGTTTAGTTATTCTAGCAAAATTTTCAGCGTAAGCTTGTAACTTTGGATTATTTGCTATATGTTGTACTAGCTTAGCTTCTGTTGTTTTTGCTAAATCTGGAATTTTATAACCAGCTTTGTTCCAAAGGTAAACTCTCATTGCCATGTCATTAGTAAACGCAGTTCCTTCAACAGGTTTAGATATTTCTTTTACAACATCTTTATTTTGCTTACGAAGACTCATATAATCGTTCTTAGCAGATTGTCTAGCCGTGTTGTAATCTCTTACACCTCTCTCAAATGGCATTACAAACTCTTTCTTAAACCATTCTTTATTTTTAATACCTTCTTTACCCTTTCCGTATAAAGGCTCTATAAGAAGCTCTAAATCAGCAGCACTATCTCTCATAAATACTCTTCTACGCTTGATATCTTTACCTCTAACTTTAGCTTCAGCTTTTGAGAATACTTTTTCAGAACCTATATCTAAAGAGTGTTCCATTATTTTGTTAACGTCTTTACCTAGGTTTTTGCTAGCTAAAGCTTGTTGAACATCGGATTTAATATCTAATTGATCTAAAACTCTCTTAACAGCTTTAACGTTAGGCATAGCATCATCAACAAAGTACATGTCGTTGTAGCCTTCTGAGAACTTTTCTAGCATCCACATTGCCTTTGCTTCTCCAGTACTATTACCTAAACCTGTTATATTTTCAAAAGGGATTTCAACGCCTTTTGATTTTAACCAACCATATATAGCTGTGGCAGCTTCAGGCGGTCTAGCTGTAAGCACAAACATATTGTCAGGGCCAAACTTTTCCAAACGCTCTTTAAACTTTTTAAACAAAGGACCCTCAGTACCACCTCTCACTTTTACAAAATCTTTAAAATCAAAAGTATAACCTTGTTCGGCAAACTTAGGACCTTCTAATGGCCAGTTACCAGAACTAATTTTAACTTTTTTACCAGTATTAGGCTCTCTAGCTATTATAAAGTTCTCGCCTTTATCAATTAAAGTTTCGTCAAAATCAAAAGTAGACATACCTCTAGCTTCTTTCTTTTTGTCTCTACCAGATTTAATAGCGTTGTCGATAATTTTAATTCTTCTTTCTTTTTCACCACGAGTAAGATCTTTAGAAGCAAAACCAACCTCAGCTAATTGCTCGGTCATACGTTTTTCAACGCCTTTATTTGCTTTTTGTAATTCTTTAAACTTTTTAGGTCCAACTTCTTTTTCAAACTTTAACATAATATCTTGAAGCAAAGTTCTTTTAAACCCACTTTCAACAGATCTATATTGAGATAAAACGTGGTGGTTTAATAAAGCCATTCTATACAAACCAGACGTGTTTGTTAAACCGCCCTCCGCGTCAACAATATCTAATAGGTCTTTTGTCGATGTTATTCCTATAAAATCAGAAACAGCCTCTTTACCAGCTTTTTTAAAAGTACCAGACGCGACTAAGTTAGCTGTTTGAATAGATTGGGTAACCATAGCCTTCAGGTGCTCCAACTTTATTTTTCCTTCAGTGATAGGTCCTTCTGGAAATAACACGTATTTAACGGGAACAGTTTGTCTAACACCCATACGTAGGTTAGTGTTACTTCTAGCAACATTATACATCCACTCCATCCTGTCTAACTTCTCTTGTTTATTTTTACCTGCTTCTATAAACTCTTGTTTTGTGGCTTCAATAGCAAAGTAAATATCTTCTTTAGTTTTGTTGTCTAATTCCGTAAAATACTTTTCTGCTATTTCTAGTTGTTTTTTGAAGTCACCACCAGCTTTAGCCAATTCTCTTTGTCCTTTTTCTTGTGTTGAAGCTGATTTAAATTTAATTTCAATACCCTTCCAAAGATCACTAACGTTTTTACCTAAATTTTCTAATGCTCTTTCTCTACCCCTAGTAAACGGTTGGTTTACTATAGCGCTACCATCTCTAGAATCCATTATAAAACCCTTGAAATCACCTTGTATTTCAGGTACTTTCTTACCTGTTACAGCGTCTATTGTGTCGGCAAACTTAACCTGTCTACCCTCTTTCTCCATTGTTACCCTTTGGTGAAGACCTATTAACTGATCAAAAAGCGTTAAGCTTTTTTCAAAACCCTTAGGTAGCATTTTAGCAAACTCAACTGATAAATCAACATGCTTGTTTAACCTTTTAACATCCACCGCTACGTTTCCTTTAGACTCAGTATAAAAAGCTTTTGGCTTTAAAGCTTTCATGTCTTTAACGGTTATACCATCTGGTAATTCACCTTTAAAATTATCCCAATAAGTGTTAAAGTCACCCATGAATTTAGTAGCTGTAGTTTTACCCTTTAATCCTTCAACCTCAACAGCAGACCATAGGGCAGCTTGACGTGGGTCAGAGAAAAATTCGTAATCTTTAAACTTATCTAAAAAATTTTTATATTTTTTTTCAACAAGTGACTTGTTTCCTATAGCATAGTTTAAAAATATATCTTGAGTTTTTTCAAGAGGTATATCAAACTTTTCTGAAAAGTTTTTTATTAATTTACTAGCTAATGCTTCTGATTTTCCAGAACCAATTTGGTTTGCTAGTGTTTCTGCGTTAACTTTAAAGTTATAAGAAGGGTTTTCTTTTAATCCTCTTCTTACAATTTGGTTTGTTATAGCTTTACCAGTTTGGTTTATTATAGCTGGTATTGTAGATGTTTTAATATTTCTATTCATACTACTAATATCTATAGTACCATCAAGTTTTTCTCTAATACCAAGTTTGTTTAAAAACTCAGTTTTGGTCATAGGTATTTTTTCTTGAATAGTTAAACCTTGCTTGCTTCCAGTCTTAGCCATTTTAACTCTATTGCCTTTTGTGTAAAAATCTTTTAATATACTATTTTCTATACCAGTGGCTTTACCCGTAATCTGAGAAGTGTTTTGTGGCAATAGATCGTGTATAGTTTTCCAGTTATCAGTAATAAATTTAGCTTTATTGGCATTAGACTTTCCAAACATTTCTTTAGTAGCCTCTGGAGCTTGGTCTTTTAAAGTTTTATAGTCAAGTTTTTCAAAGTCTAAAGATTCTATTTTATTTTTTATAGCATCTATAGATTTTTGCTTTACTGGTAACTCGTAAACTAGTTCAATACCTTTTGTTCCACCGGCTTCTTGAGCTCTTTCTGTAGCGGCACCTGTTTCAAGCTGCATTGCCTCTGGAGCGTCTAAAGAAACTGTTTTTATTTTAGACTCCATATCAACACCTAAAGCCTTTAGTATATTACCAGTTCTAAGTTTTATGTTTTGCCTTAAATACGCTCCAAATGGAACACCAGAATCCACGTTATAACTATTGATTATTTTTAAGAATTCATTGTTCTCAACATAATTTTTAAACTCAGCTTTTGTTAAACCAGAGCCAGGTACATCTTTATAGTTTTTGTTTACAAAATCATTTAATATACCTATATTATTTTCTCTAAGTTTTTGAAGCTGTATAGAAGGATCAATACCTTTGGCTTCTCTTTCTTTATATTTAGCTATTTCTTTAGCGTTACTTTCAGATATTTCAATGTTTTTATTAAGATTTTTTATCTTAGCAACATTTTTATCCATTTTTTCTCTCCAACCTTCTGGTTTGCTTTTACCAAGTTCAATGTTTTGTTCTACCAACTTAGCTTTATCACCTTTTAAATCTTTAGAGCCAAGTGCTTGTTGATCTTTTAATTTTTTATTATTTTCAACAAATTCAATTCCAAGAAAACTAATATCATCTAAATCGCCAAGCCTCGCTACTTTAGCTTGAATATTTAAACCTCTCCTAGCATCCATAGATAATCTACCTATATAATCAACAAATTGTCTTGCTGTTCTAATTTTAGGTTTCATACCTGTAGATTCTTCTAGTACAGATAATAACTCTTGCTTAGCTTCTTTAAAAAATGTTGGAGCTACTTTTTGATAATATATTTTTGGATCTGTTAATAACTCAAACATGTAAGCAAAGAATTCTCTAGGCTCTATATTATTACCTTTACCAATTTCTTTACTATAGTTTTTCTTTATAAACTCACCAAGCGGTGTTCCATCATAAGCTTGAAAATCAAACTTTTCAAATAATTTACCTATATTTTTTTTAAACTTAACTTCCGCCTGCGGATTACGGTTAAAATAAGATTCAAGACCAGCGTGACCCAATACCTCGTGCGTCATTTTTTCTGGTGTAAATTTACTTTTTAAGAATAAAGCGGTTCCAGGATCTTTACCCTTACCAGGTATAAAGGCAGCGCCATCAGCACCCTCGGGAAATCTAGCATCTTTTGCGTTTTCAGTAAACTCAACTTTAAAACCCTCAAATTCTTTGTTTACAGATTTTAAGGTTTCATTTATAGGTTGAGTAAACATTTTATCTACATTAGATTCAAAGTCTTTATTGTTAGGATCAAGCTCTATGGCTGTAGTTTCAACCTTAGTCATTTGATCTAAATTTTTATATGCCTCATTTAAAGCCTCCCATTTGGTTTGTTGTTCTTTACTCATCATCTCGTATCCCTCTGGACGAGTACGAACTATTTTACCATCAGGCCCCGTGGTAAAAGCTGTTTCCAAAGCTCTGTTAACGCCTTCTTTACCAAGTTCACCGGTTGGCTTTTCAATAAGCTCGTTCATTTTGTCTTTCAACTCTGTCATAGCGTCATACTTACGCCTAGTTGACATAAAATCGGTTTTCTTAGCGTGTGTTGCCCCAGCAATACTAAAAACTATAGATTCCACTATAACATCTTTAAATGTTAAGTCACCATAATGTTTATCAAATGTAGCTTGAAAATCTTTATTACCTAATAAATCTTGTATTCCCGTCTCTAGGTTAAACGCTATTTGAGCTGAGGTAGCACCAACAGGTCCACCTTTTACAACTTTTTGAAAAAGTGGATCCATCCATTTAAATCGTTTTTTAAACGGCGTAACTCCAGAAGTTAATTGGCCACCAGCATAAAAACCAGCACCAGCACCAGGATCAAATCCTGCGGTGAACATTTTACCCTCCTCAATCATTGTCATTATAGCATGGTATTGAGTTTTCTTCCAACCACCAGCGTTTTTCATACCAGCTAGCACTCTTGACGCTCCCGTAGCCGTCATAGTAGCACCTGTAGCGGCAGATATAACACCAAGTTCTATAAGCATCGGAACAAAATGTCCAAAGCCTTCACCAATTTCTTCACCAAAAGTTCTTTCTATAGCTTTTAATTGATCTGGAGTAAAACCTAATTTGTCTATTTCTCCCTTTGCTATTTCATTTTTAAATGTTTCGTTATAAGTGGTTCCAAGTTTTTCAAACTCTTCAAGCATTTTAGATTCTGTAGCTCCTGGTCCAAGCGACGCTAACTTGTCTGCCTCGACTGGATTAATATCTGTGAAGTGAGTAAGTGTAGCTGACAATCCAGCTCTAGCAACTTCTCCAACAAAACCTCTTCTGTCAAACGTAGCGGGATCATTGTTTACGTATGTTAACTCATGTAGCAACTCTAGCTCGCCTTTGTTTCTATATACAGCTGACTCGTAGTTTAGTAATTTTTTTCTATCATCTTCTTTGATGCCAATGTTGTAGCCTAGAGTGTTACTAAGTCCTTTAAAATCCCTACCGTCATAACCAACATCAAACAAAGTTTTAATAGGAACGTTTAAATCAAGTTTAGTATAATTTTTTTGCTGCTCTTTACTTATGTGACCGCTTTCAATTAGTTTTTTATATAGGTCTGGCGCAGAACCACCGTTGAACTTTAAATTAACCGTCTCTGTATTGCCAGTAGCCCAAAGTTGTTGTAAGTTATAGGCTTTAGATTTATACAGTAACTCATGTGCCTCAAAATCTGTTAATTTAGGATTTTTAATTTTTTGCTCTTGTACTTGGGTAAGTAAAGTTCCATCGAGATCTTTTTTTGCTTTATCTATCTTTTCTTGACGATACTCAGTGGTTTCGTTATCCATGTACGAGCTAGCAAGTTTCTTATCCACAACCTCAATCTGCTTAGTGTAAGCACCCAACCCACCTTGACCAGTGGAAATAGTGGTTTTTGTTGTTGCTAGCTTTTGTATATCATTTTTATGGGTTTTTATTTCTGATGTTAGTCTTTTTATTTCATTAGCGTCTCCACCTTCTTCTTGCAGTCTAATTAAATCTCTATTTTTCTTTCTTATTAAAGTGTTTAATTCTTGTTTTTTTAATTCTTTTTCACTAAAGTTTTGACTAGTTTGATTAAATATCTGTTTGTAAACATCTTCATCTAGAGTCGTAGCGCCTATTAAGTTCTCAGCATTATCCCTTTCTTTGTCTTCAGCAGTTACTTTATTCAAAGCTGTTTGAAACAATCCGTCACCCCCTTTTCCGACTATGTCCATAAAAGCTCGTTTATCTAAACCTGGATATTTCTCTTGCATTGTAGCAAACACTTGATCGTGCGTTTTGTTTAACTCATTTTCATAAGTCATAGGATCTTCAGCGTAATTTTGCAGCGTTTCAAGCTCGTCAGACATCAAAGAATTAAATGCGTTTCTATATTCAGAAGTAACATTAGCCGTTATCTCTTCCATTTTTTCTAAATCAACTTGCTCATATGTATTAACTTCTGCCCCACCCTTCTCGTCTAAAGCCATGTATGACACGTCTTTCGGTTGGTGTTGCCATTCTGTACCAGTTATAAGACTGGGATAGTCAGAAGGTAAAAGACCTGTTTTATCTTTTATTTGTTTTTCTCTTAAATAAAGTTTTTGACCCTCAATTCCTTTTTGACGTTGTTCTTCAGCTTTACGATCAAACTCAGCTCTTTCTACATCAGTCATAGTAATATCATCCATCGTTAAATCTGGAGTATCACCTATTATTTCTGGTATTACAATATTTGGTTGTACAGTTCTATCTTGAACTGATCCCGACGAACCACTTCCCGACCCTGAATCCGTATCGTTTGACTCCATCATCTGGGTCTCGTCCGAGGAGCCGTCTGTCTTTCCCGTAATATCATCAGGATAATATTCACTAATGTAATTTTCTATAGTTAAGCCTTTAGCTTCAGCAGCTTCTAAAACCTCTTCTTGAGTATAATTATCACCATCTAACGTGTAGTTATCAGCCATATTTATTTAAGTTTTTTCTTAGTTACTTCGTTACCAATTAAATCTTCTATCATATCATCTAAAAACCTCGCACTAATATTTGATCCCATTTCTTTGTTTAAATGATCTATCAATTTTTTCTTGAGATCTGGATTGGTTGTTATCTTGCCTAAAAGCTCTTCCAAATCACCTGTTGTTTTAGGTTGTGCACCTCCCGATCCATAAGTAAACGATGGGGGAAAACTTTGTAAAGCCGATAGTATATCTGGCGCTTTAACGTTTTGTTTACCAGTTCCAAATCCGTATTTTCTCGTATAATTCGTTGCAATAGCACCACCACCACCACTACCATCGCCACTACCTCCACCAAATGTAATACCACCAAGTCTATTGCTCAGTCCAAATCTAGTTCCACTCAGTACGTCTGCGGTTGGCTCGTTAAGACCACTAGGATCTGTATATGTTTTACCACCATCAGTGGTAGTATATTTAAAACCTTGCCAATCATAAAGAGTTTGACCAGCTTTAGCTTGGTTTACTTTTTTGTCTTGATCTTCGTAAGAAACATAAGACTTAGCAGAGTCAATGTAAGATTTACCTAAATTGTTGTTGTTGTTGTTGTTGTTGTTGTTGTTCGGTGGCGTGTATAATTTATTACCAACAGCGTGCATTAGCTCACCTGTTCTATATATATGTTTTTCAGTTAATTTCCTAAGATGAGAACCATCATCGTAATTAGGATTAGTTTTGTCAAAAGTAGCACTTCTCACTTTCTTAAAATTACTTACGGCAACATTATTACCTACAAAATCCGCTTCAGTATAACCAGCCTTACCATCAGCCATTTCATCCACACCCATACTAGCTAAATCAACACTGCTAAGTTCTGCAAATATTTCAGCTGAATACTCGCTTTCACCATTAACATGCTCTCTTAACGTTTTAGAGTCATCACCAAGTCTAACGTCAGAAAGTTGACGAAGTGTTGTCTCGTTGTCAAGAACAGGCCTAAAAGAGCTTACTAGTTGATTACCCATGTACTCAATGTTTTGTTTTCCAAAGTTTAATTGAGCATTAATTTTTTTCTGTAATGGATCTAATATTTTTTGATCCATATTCATTTCCAATAAGTTTTTTGTTTCTGGAGCTGACACGAAGTGTGGTTTTTCACCACCAGTTATTGGGTTACCGTTCTCATCCTCACCTGTGACAAAGTTTCCTTGCTTGTCTTTCAACATGAAACCCATTTTACCGTTCTTATCACGAGAAGGCACTAGTTTATATCCTTCAAATTCACCTTCATCAATAGTACCAGTTTTTGTACCAAGGGCGTTCATGCCTTGTTTAAAGGCTAAATTAAGCTTTCCAGTGTTTTGGAAGTTTACATTACCACTTGTTAGTTGATCATCAGTTATGTTACGAGCGTCATCAAGCATTTTTATATCGTTTGTAAACTGTTCTCTTTGAGCTCTTAACTCGTTTTTTCTCGCTCTACTTTTCTTGTCTGTTTTTAAATACAAACTGCTCAACTCTTTTCTTATAGATCTCAACTCGTCACCTATAGTTGTTTTTTTAGTTTTTTTACCTAAAGCATTTTTGTCAGATACTGGGTCATCACTAGTATCCGTGGTTACAGACCACCCGGGCGCTCCTTCTTTCCCCACGGTTTCTTTACTTTGCTTTTCAGTCTCCGGTCCTTGCACTTCTATCTCTGTCTCTAAAGTGTAACGATCACCACTCGTTATGTTGCTTTGGTTTTCAATAGCTTTTTTAACTAAACCTCCACCAATTTTACCAACCTCTTTGGCCGCTGAAGCAAAGCTCTCACCAACAGCCCGCATAGTTTTACCGTACTCAGAAGCCATAGATTCGAAAGTACCACTAAGATCTTTAGGTACATTAGCCATGGCCGCTTTAGTAGCTGCTGCGACTAAAGTTTGATCTGCTCCTGGATTTAAATTTACTGCCATATCTATATTTGTTTAAATTCTACGTCTAACATACTGTAATCTACCGTATCGTAACCATCTCTTGTTCCAACTGCTTCTTGTGGAATTTCATCAGACATTACACCTTGGAACAATCCTCTACCATATTTGGAATCTTTATATTCGAAACTGTATATATTTAATCCACTAGGTGATTCACCAATTTTGTTTATGTTCTTTTTAAGTTTTCTATCAGACATACTAGTTGCACCTTGGATACCAGCCGATGTTATTTGTGCGGCCGCACCAACTTGTGAATTAAGCATACTTGCTTGAGCACCAAAACCAGCCATTTGATTTGCATAAGCCGATTGCACGCCAGCATTCGCACCAGCCATACCACCATACTCTATACCTAACAAGGTAGATTGCCTACCCATTTCAGCTGATTGAACCATAGCAGCACCACCTCTTTCTGTCATATCTGCTTGTCCAGCACCTTGTCTTTCCATTTGTTGAAGAGTCATAGCTCCTTGTCTAGACATTATCGTGTTTTGTCTTTCTTGTTGGGATATACCAGCCGCTATTTGCTGTGTTTGTAATTGACCTTGATTTGCCATAGCTTGAGCTAAACCAGCTACACCAGAGCTACCAGCAGAACCTCTTAAAGTTTGCATTATGTTAGCTCTTTGTTGTTGCCCTTGCTCTTTCTGAAAATTAGCAGCACGCATGTCGACTTGCATGTCTTCATAGAAGTTCTCCATCCCAGCAAACTGATTTTTCATATCAGCGTAAGGGTTTTTAAACTCAAACTGTCTGTACTTATCTTTTTGTTCTTGTAAAAGTTCTCTCTGTACGGTTTGTTCTTCGTTATATCTTTTCAGCTGCGCCTCAGTAGCATCGAACATCTTTTCGCTAAGCTGATTTTGTTTATTTTTAGCGTTTTTCCCCATAGTTTTTATCTATTTTTTTCAAGTTGTTTGTTAGATATTTGAAAGCCTCATATCTAGCCGGTGACATATCCCACCCTAAGTTTTTATGTATGTCTGATATATGTTTATCACCACAAACAGTGAATAGCTGTAGCACACCATATTTTTCAGCTTCTTTTTCTACGTTAGTAATCAACGTTTCTATTAACTCTCTTCTATCTTTTTCTCTGTATTTTGGATTCGAAACCAAATATGTTGTCCAAGCTACAGCTGGTATGTCATATGATAATATTAGAAAAGTAGCCGCAACAGGTGTGTTGTTTTTTTCAATTATAAAACATCTCTCATCTTTCGGTAGAAAACCTCTTCTTATTGGTTCTGCGTCAAAAGAACCCCACCACCATTTCCACCAATCAACACATGTTTCATAGTCTCCTTCTTTAAAGGATCTAAAAGTTATGTTATCACTCATTTAATTTGATTTAAGTGTATTTATAGTCACACTTTTTGCCGTTTATTTACTACTAATAACTATTTCTGATCCAATCGCAAAAAGCTCCGCTCTTTTTTTAGAATGGTTTTGTAGAGTCACATCTGCATAATAACCCTTTAGACTAGACTCGTTTACTTTAATGTTTTTTGAAAATAGAAAATATGTATTGTCATTTATTGTAGTGCCGTAATTTGATATAATATCAGCACTAGGAGTTGTCATGACCTTAAAACTACCAGATGTTTCGTCATACATATCTACTATCTCACCCCAAACCTCTGGCTTGGTAGTAACTCCATTTACAACAGTTGCGTAGTGCAATATATCGTGAACTTGTAATGAGCTATTTCTTTTTTTATTAAATGTAATTTCCATTGTTTATTTTTATGATCCAGAAACCCCCACTGTAATTATTTTATCTAAATCAAATAAAATATCTGTATTAGATTCCGGGTGTTTACTTATTGTTGCGTTAAATACCATTGTAAACTGATTGTAAATGCCTTTAAATGTTAATAATGTGCCCTTTCCTAAAGCTTGTGTTAATTGAACGGTTATAGCCCCGTCATTATCCAACGCTCCAGAACTTGTTAAGTCAGGACAGTCTGGCGTCACAACACTAACTTTATTATCACTAGAGTTATCTACATCGAGACCTGTGTACGATATAGTGTTACCACCAGATATACCGTGAGTGTCGTTTAGGGTTATAGTTTGTGACGAGCCACCGGCTGAATCAGCCCTAACTGTTTTTACAAGAGTCGGAGCATAAATATAACACCCTGAATCCGCAGTGAATTTAATACCCGTGTTTAGGTAAATACTTTCACTACCATAAGCCCTAAGCGTCATCGTTTGTCCGTTTTCAAAAGCTACTTCTTTGTTAAATTCTATAATAACCTCATCTAAACCCTCTGTTATATTTGTGATATATACGTTTTCTACAGCTTGTGCAGCTTCGTTAACAGGTGTTGTTGTTGCTTTGTGGTAAAGCAATTCCATACCAACCGATATACCGTCTGAATTTGCGGCTGTCACGTACCTCGTATCTAAGCTGTTTCCATTTAAATTTACGGTTATAGCTTTTGTGGATTGTACATACCAAAACTTTTGAAATACCTCCCTGTCAATATACCCTTCGAAACCGTTTGTAGGATCGTTATTAAACTTTACAAAATTAGCTGTATCAATCTTCAACCCAAATCCACCAGCATCTGTAGATGCGTTTTCCACTAAAAAGCTACCACTTAAACTCGCTCCCTGATTAGCCGAGCCTACTGAGGTTAAAGTAGGAAAAGTAGAGTAGTTGCTAGCGTTTAGTGTTGCTGGTTTAAAGGTTATAGTTTTTTCATCACTTTGTTTTTCTAAATTTTTTGAAATTACTTTTTTATTTATTTTTACAAAAGTTCCATCTTCAGCTATAAGTTTAATTACATAAGTCCCACCACCACTAGGAAAGTCGATAACATGTCTATACAAAGAAGAACTAGACATTTTAACTTTTAAGTTATTTTTTGACGTGTGACCTAGTTCAAATAAATCGGTTTCAAAATTATAATACTTTGATGTACCATCTTCAACAACGAATACAGTAAACTCGGAATCACGCTTACCTTTCACGGTGAAAACCCTGCTCTCAGCGTTCACACCCATTAAAGAGGTATCCATTAATAAATTAGTTATTTTACCCATATTGTAAATGTCTGTTATTGTTTATTTTTACTATTTCAAATGTTAATAAGGATCTCCCTCGGTTGATGTTGGTGATATATTGTTAATACTACCTATTTTTCCAATACCTTGAACGCTAAATTTTGACGCATCTAGTTTACCAGTAATTTGCTTGCCTCTTATATAACCAAACCACTTACCTTCTTTTTTAATAAAGTCTAATAATACACCGTCGTCCATATCTGTCTTCATATCTACACATTTCCAACCATCAACGTTAGGGTATGAACCTGTGGTGTGGTCATTTAAAGCCCACGCTATAGCATTGTTTTGGTTTACAAGTTTTGGATTTGCTAAAGCAGCTCCGCCTGGGTTGTTGACTTGAGCTTGGCTACCCTCGTAGTTTATTGTCTTAAACGTTTTTACAACGTTTGGCTCTACGTTTATAACAGCTACTATTTCAGAGTAATTATGCTGTGAAACTGGTAGGTGATCATAAAAGTGGTTGTAATTTTCAGCATCACTATAGTTGCAATCGTCCCAGTGTACATTATCTTCGTTTAGCTTTAGCGGTTTGTGGTGTTGATATAAATAACCGTCTTTAAGCGTGAAGTATTTTTTAGATACACTTAAACCACCTTCTGGTATAAAAGACTTAAAGCTAGTCCAACCTTTAACATCTTCGCTAAATGTTAATGTTGTCTCTGGATAAACAGGTACATCATCATCATTTCCAGGTATTCCATCTGGACCCGGAGTCATCTCCACGTCATAAACACGTTTCATAGATATATCATCTATCCAACCTGTTAAATCATTAGGGTCACTACCATCTCTTCTAATAACTAAAGTATCTCTAAGAGCTTCGACATTTTGGTCTTGGTACTCTGAGTAAGCAATATCAGCACCAATTTCAACAATTTTAGTTACTCTCCACCACATGAAGTTCCCGGCACCGTCATTAACAGCTGTTTTTGTGTAATTAGCGTTATTCATGTTGGTTGAATTACCGTCACCAATATCATTTATTCTAAAACCATAACCAGAACCGTTAAAGTAATACATATGCATCATACCAGTACCAGTAACAGGCGTGAGAGTGCCGTTGATATCTACATATTGTTCCATTTTAAAGTTAAAGCTAATTTCATATTTCTCATATCTATTTATAACTTTATCTATATATTGATTAGCAGATATCATCACGTTTCCATTACCAAAACTAGAATCGAAATTAGGACAGTTCGAAAACTGTATTCTACCATCAACTCCGTCAGTACCAACCATACCATCAGGCCAATACCTATCCCACGTTATAAATTGTTCAGAAGTAGAGTCAAAGCCGTTAAAATTCCAAGAACCAGCCTGACCTCCAGAGAATATAGTTTCTGATTGTGTTAGGTAAATCTCAGAAACACCACAAGAAAGAGGGGTAGTGTCAGAGTTGTAAAACCCAATTGAATTTGCAACGCCCGCACTTTGGTTAGTGTTACTCCAACCAGCATCACCATACTCCTTGAAAAACGGAGCAGCGTAAGCGCCATTATCATCTTCAATACTCCAATCACCGTCTTTAGTACCGGTCATATTGAATTTAATCTTATAATCTCCCTCGTGTTCTATTTGTGCTAAGAACCCAGTAAACTCGGTAGCTCCTAAACTAGCATTATATGGATCTCCAGGAGGCCCAGTAACTTTAACGCCAAGTCTACCATTGAACGCATTTGTTTTTGGATTTGCAGCTAATTTAAAGTTAAGTATCCAACCACTACCAGTATTTGTGATCTCTTTACCAGCAGCAAAAACTTGATTCCACCAACTTTCTCTCCAACCAGAGGTTCCGTTTAGATAATTATTTCCTGATTTACACTCATCATAACAAAGCATTCCTTGACGGTAGTATAACTTTGACTCTGTAAAAGCATTTATTTGCAAGTGGTGATCAGTATCACCATAAATAGCTCTATCCCAACTTGTAGCGGAGCCAGTGCCATTTATATAAGAAACTTTTTTACAAATAATTTTATCAACGTATATTCTACTAGCTGTAGTTTGATTCCAATTATAAAACCTTAACGTTATCTCATCAAGTTTTGTTGGAGCTGTGTTTACCCAGCTATTAGAATCTAATTTAAATACGGTTCTTAAAACCCACTTATCATTAGTGTTGGTAGTGTTGTTCGTAACGTCATACGTTGTTGTGTTGTACTTAGTCCTAAACACTGGAGCGCATCTAGCGTGTCGTCCTTGACCACTACTTGAAGCCGTGCCATTACCTGTGGTTCCATAGCCACCACTTTCACCAAGGTTAACACCCATTGGGTCGTTAGTATCACAAACACCCATAACCTCAACACTACCACCGTTGTTAAAATACGTTGGCATGTTATTAGCATCGTAAACACCGGGGTGTTGTTCGTCGTTCAACTCAATATCCACCATGTACCACTTACCAACCTCAAGCTGTTCACCCGCGCTTAAAGGAAAAGTCTGACTGTAAGAGGCAGAGCTGTTTGAGTTTGTATAAGTCACCCAATAATCAGCCACCCAATCAGTGTGTATTTTTGTACAATCCGCATGATAACCTAAACCATTAGTACCTAAACTTCCAGTTGAGTTTTCTATTGGTGGTATGAACGAGTTACCATCACCATCTACAAGACCTGTTTTGCTAAAGTAACCAGAGTCAGAGTGAATAGCATTGGTACTAGAGCTGTTTCCGTAATTACCTTCTTGAGGATCTTGTCCACTTGGATCAGTTCCTGGTTCAAACCAATTTACCTGAGTACTAGTGAGTGTACCATCAATTTGACTAGTTCTATATGCGTCTTTAGGGATAGCCGTTCTATTATTACCAAAGTAATTAGCGGTCATAGTGTTATACCAATTATTATGGTTAGACCCCGTGTTATGATTAGCTCTCTGCCAAGTCTCACCACTGTGTAATACCTCTACAAAAGCAGGTACAGTTGCTGGTGGTATAGCGTCTTGTTGGAATACGGTTCCATTAGGGTTTTGTTGGTTCCAAAGGTTTATAGCAGCCGCGTTCACAATATAATTTCCATTACCATCTGGCGCGGCACCCGAATAAATAGCACCTAATTGAGCTGCTGTTAAGTTTTCAATAACTCCTGTAGTCGCTGGGTCATCCCAGTAAGTAACAGTTGTACCTGCGTTTCCAGGATTTCCAGTACCAGTGTTATCAACAAAAGCAGTGTGAGGAGCTGTTATACCAAAGCCTTTCATGGCTTTTACAGATTTTATTTCCCAAAGAGGGTTATTTTGTAAAGTGTATGTATTTGTGCCACTAGAATTTTGTATCGCTACATTAGATGGGTAAATCGATGAGTGTGGACCTAAATTATTACCTATCTTTATTTGAAGATTGTCAATTACCTTCTGTTCTATTATATCCGCTGAGATCGCACTACCATCAGAAGACTGTTGGTTTCCATCTCTAAATTTAACACTAAATCCAATAACCATATCATATGCCCCATCACCTTGAAACTCCTGCCACGCTTCGGAAGAAGATGTAGTCGAGTGTACGTGTTCTTCTTTATACATCCTCGATGTATTTGGAAAAACAACTCCCGCTGCGCCTAAAAACTTTTTAACATGCACCTTGTCACCATTAGGGTAGTTTCCAGGGATAGATCTTGGTGTTGTAAAAGCCGCGCCACTATACCCAGTTGATGGGTGTGTTGCTTGCGTTGCCGCTACTAAATAACCCCCTTCGTTGATAGAGCTGTGACTACTACTCGCAATATCTCCAGTCCAATCGTTCATGTTTTGAGAAGCAAATTCACCAGGTTGAGACTGCCAGTATTTATATTGAGAATCATTATCGCCAGTAGGATTGCTAGCTTGAGAGTCACTATCAGTAAGGTTCATTACGATTTTACTTGAAGGTATAACCACGCCGCTATCAAGTAATTGAATATATGGTGATATTGTGTTGTAGCCATAATGGGCAAAGGGTTGGTGGCCATTAGTCTCGTAAGTCATGTAGCACCTTAGTTCTACTTGAATGTGCAACTCGTCTCCATTATAAAAAGAATTATGATGTACACCGTCCGCAGCGGCGTTAGTACCGTTTGGATACGCGCTTGAATAATAATCACTATTTACACCACCCTCAGCATTTATATTGAAATTGTTAGCGTGGTTAGATCTACCAATATCCTCTATAATAACGTGAGATACATTTGGGTGAGGCCTGTCAAAAGCTATATAACCAGTATCTGAATTTTTAGTAATAGTTCCAGATGATTTTTTTAAATCTGCTTGAGTGAGATAGAGAGAGCCACCACCTATTGGAAAGTGTATAGTTTTTTCCACAGAAGGATTGTTACCTGACGCCCAGCCAGTTATCCCAGTTATCCCACATGGATTCGTTAAATAAGGTGCACTACCAGTGCTACTCTCGGTTATAGTTGTAGCAAACCCATTTCCCGGCGCAAATGTTCTTTTAAATTTAGAACCAGCGACCATACCAAGTCCTTGAGTATACCAAGCGTTTCCACCAAACTCTCGAGTCATACCACTAGTATAATGCACGTACCATATAGGCGTTTGCCCAAAACCATGTTCTATTGTAGGTAGATTATCGTAAGTATCATATACAGCTGGTGAATATGGAACATCTGGGTCGTCTGCAACAAAGGGCACATAACCTTCTAAAACCTGCTGTTGTGTAGCTATAACCGCGGTTGGTATGGGGCCTGAACCACTTAAAGCCACTTGAAAATGACCTTCTGGTATTTCTGGGTGGTTTACTACTTTTACAGTATGCTTGAACTTTTGATCAATAGCATTAGAGCTTCCTCCACTAAAATTGTATAAATTACTTGTTAAAATGTTAGCTGATTGCCAAGTGTGGTTATAATCACTACCTGATACAGGCGCGCCACCAGTAACAGAGCTTAAAACCGAAACATCTAGCGTTTCGCTATCAGCACCTAACCTAAAAAATGTGTTGAATATTATGTTTTCGGTGTAAGTGTTTGCTAGTGTTATATTATAATTTTCCTTATAACTGTCATAAGTACCTATTAAAGAAGTGTGTTTAGATAGGTTGTCTCTAAACCAATCATGCATACCAGCTTTAGATATAGGTGTTAAACCGTCTTTTGAAAGTCTTAACACAGCACCTCTTTGCTTGTCTGTAAAATAAGCTCTATAAGATTCTGCGGCAAATGATTCTGGATTTTTAGATATACCATACTCACCTTGAAACGGTACAGCTTGACCTAATACATTTTGATTAGATGTTAACTGAGCATTTCCATCAGCGTTAAATACCGCGTCTTTATTTGCTAATATTCTTAATACTTTATCTTCACAGAAAGCAATTAAATCAGTATCCCTACTAAAAAGTTTTTGTATACTACCATATGTAGGGTTCAAGTCTTTAGTAATCTTCTCTGCCATTATAAACTGATTTAAATCGTTTATACCAGAGTTAGAGTTATATAGTCCAGAGTATATAATACCGTGCTTACGATGTTCTTCTTCATATGTTTCTTGCACTGTTGTAGAAGCTTTAACACCGTTCGCTATAAACATGTTGTTAAAGCCATCTTGTATTCTATTTGATTCTAAACCGTTTCCAAAAGAAAAACAATTATACCAAGCTAAACCAACCTGTATTTTTGCGCCTATATTTTGCTTAAAAACAAAGTTTGTTTTGTAACCAGTTGTACTGGTAACTAGTTGTTGTAACCCAGCGTTAGCAACAGTATAACTACCATCTCTTCTAATAAATTTAAATTTAATGTTAGAGTAATCAATCTCGTCACCATCAAAACCCCTGTCAAAACCAGGTTCTAAAATAGCTATATTATCCTTCCACTCTACCAAGCGAACATCGCCGTAACTCTGATTGTTAGGAGGGTTTATCATTTCAACTAAACACCCTTTTGGAGCAAACAACTCGTTTGTGTGTTTGTTAATTCTAACAGGTATGTTGTTACTAGCTTCGTAATATATGTCTAAATCAACATCTTGTTTTTTAGGGCTTAGTTCCCATATAGCTGGAAACTTACTTAAATCTTTTAATACAACATCTTGTACGGGATCTAAAAACTCTATGTGAGTGTAGTTGTCAGCGTCTAAATCTGCAGACATGGTGTCGGTATTTCCCGCTCCATTGGGGTACAATGGATTACCCATGCTAGAAGTACTATTAGCCGGATTTTTATCTAATTCAATTATATAACAAACTCTTCTATTATGAGCCGCTCCAAAATCTACAATTTTCTTTTTAAAATTCTCCTGCTGAGTATTACCATAAGCAGAGGCCAAAGTATCAGTCATAGATGTTGTGTGCTCTCCGTCTGCTTTAACATTGTTTAACCAAATCAAAGCCATATCTTCCACGCTGTTATAAGCGTCGTGCGCTACACTCGGGTCATCCCAAACATACCCACCGTTAGCGTAAAAAAATTGATTGTGAGGTGTTCTCCAAGAAGTGTGGTTATAAAGTTTTTTTACATGAACTTTTTTGATAGTATAGACAGCGTCGTCAAGTGTAGGGGTTTCACCCGCGCCACCCGGTGCTTTGAAGTTAAATCTAAACTTTGATCCTGCGTGTAGGTTTCTTATAAAATCACGTATTCTATTTTCTGGATCGTTTTCAGAGTTAAACGTAGGATCCCATTGTCTTTCATGCAGCTCTCTGTAATCTAAGTCATATCCAAAACCAGAGCCAGGTCCAGGCGGCGTGCTATACACTTGGTGATCGTTATCCTCTCCGTCAGCGTAATTTCCCTCCATAGCTAGGTGGAAATGCTTAAGCGCGTCGTCATCGTCATCACCAAACTTTTGATTTTTAGATGTTCCCGTAAAAACACCACCACCCCATATGCCCTGTAAGTTATCCATCCAAGTATTTTTACCATATAGAGTCGGCTCATCAAAATGCCAAGTATTATCGTGTAAATCTTTACCCGGCGCAAAGAAAGACAAGTGCATGAAATGCTTTTCAGTTTCATCACCAGTACTAGAGTATGTTCTGGTATCTTCGCCATTTCCATATTCAGTACCATTAAAACCACTCATCCATCTTCTAGGTCCAGTAGTGTGGTATTCGTTCGTTGTTACTAAACCTTCTAAACCATTGATGTGGTTTTCAGCTTTTTTTAGGTTGCCTGTTGTAGTTTGCGGATAATTTACCCTACTAACATTTTGCGGGACACCAACCCAACCATCGATTTGCAACCCAACGTTACCTATAACATCCCCACTTGCATCTAAACTCTCGTCATAAACCAACCAGTTTTCATGAGAGTCTAACAGGTTTGATGTTGATACAGTGCTAGCAGGATCGTCATTTGTAAAATAATTACCCTCGCTACCATCTACTTCGATTTCATTTTCAGTAACCTCTGTAAACCATTTTTTTAACGGTGGGTAACTCCAAGCTTTATTTAAATTATCATTACTTAACGGTAGGCTTGGGTTAAACGTGGATCCAGCCCAAGTTACACAATTATATTTCGCGTAATCACTTTCATCACTTTGTCCAGACGCCATGTGCATTGCATCTATAAACCATCTTGGTTTACCATCTAGTTCACCCAAAATATTCTCCCACATTTCATGCCAATCGGTTAGCCTAGCGGTACCACCAAGAGCATTGGTATTATTGTTATTACCTCCAGCGCTTTGTATATTGTTAGTACTGTCGTGGTGTGTTTCATCTCCAGAGTAGTTTGTTAGACCATAAGGAGCTCCACCTTGAAATGCAAATGACCAACCGCCACTCGCGGTGTTATTCTGCGTGCCGTTGGTGTGATCATCTTTCCAATGCCAAACACCATAATCAGCCATTACCTCAAACTTATCTAAATTACTTAATTCATTACCAGTTTCTACTATACTTGTTATATGGTTTTTTGATATTTTAACAAAAAACTGTCCTGAGAAATTTTCATCATCTTTTGCTACTTTTTTCTCTACTTGTAAAACCAAATCTTGGTGAACGTGAGTTTCATTTTGAGAATCTATCGCAGTGCCGTCCACGTGAGCTATATTAGCATCTTTTTCGGTTATATCTCTATTTAGTTTTAAAACATAAGTACCACCACTATTCCAACCACCAGTAACATGGTATTTTGAAGAAGACGCTCCACCATTACGAAACCAGGATAAGTATAAGTTATCTGGAGGTGTATTAGCATCTACTCCACCAGGTATGATGTCGTCTCCAAAACCTCCACCACCCTCTCTCCAGCTCGAGACATCAAGACAAATAGTATCTTGCATTTTATCTGGGCGATTGTTAGAATAATGAAAAAGTTTATCATACGTACCATCAACGGTTAGTATGTCGTTTGTGTCATTTGCTGAGGTACCTAAATTAACCAACTCATATTTTATAGCCTCTGGAGCTTCGTCTTGAATGTCAATAACAGTAAATTTGTTTTCAAAACTAATTTGTTCTTCCCCAACACCTATTTTCTTTTTTAAGATTATAGAATCTTCTTTTGATATCTTGTTTCTATCAGACGATGGGAACGACATCCATAAATGCCCTTCTGAATTATCTAGCTCATAAGTACTTTTACCCGTCCAAGCGCGTTCCATAGTTAGATTGTAGTACTCTCCACTATTTTCTTTTACAAAGAACTTTATTGAATCAACCCACGCTGGAAAATTACTATCAACACTAGCAATAATTTGATTTGATTTACTAGCATTTTTAGTACCATCGTTTTCTGCCCAAGGAATATTAACAGCCGCACTATTTGATGTAAAAACAGGTGTTTCTCTACCAAACTCATCGCAATATATAACCCCTAGTTGATAATTTCTTTGAGATTTTATTGATGGTAGTCCTTTAACGTCAAAACTTCCAACAGTTTTCTTTCTATCAGTGTAATCTACAAACACTTTTGGTGTGGACCCTACAGTATAGTTTTGCAAATAGTTACCATAAATAATCCTGCTACCACTAACCTCTTGTGCTAAAGCTTTTCTAGGAACATTATCCCAAGGACGAAGCAACTGGTTGGCTGGTAAAGCTGCGTAAATATTTTCATTTTTAACAGTGTATTTACCTGAGTTATAACCACCATCAGCAGCAGGCATCCAAGTTCTAGAGTTAATTATGTTTTCATTATATCTACCCTGACCACCTACAAAGCTTTGTCCATGCTCGTGGTTAAAGGCAGAAACGTGCCACTCAAAATCAGTGTGTTTAACTGTACCTATGGAATATATAATTGGTGAATCTTCTTTTTTATATAGTAAATCAACCTCAACAACGTCTTCTGGTGTATTTATAGTTATAAAGTCCATCAAATCTACAGAGTGAATAGCGTTAACCATTGCTTTGTTTTTAGGATCTTTTATATCGTATATATCATCTTTACTGTGTAAAACGCTGCCATCAGCAGTTTTGTCAGTATTTTGTGTGTATTGAGGATTAAATACAGGTTCTGTAAAAGGGGCAAATGCGGAAAATTCTCCGTCCACGTATTTGTATCTGTAAGAAAATCTAGGGAATTGTTCTTCAAATAAATTTGGTTTTTTATTTGTTGTTTTTGTTTGTTCTTTGTAGTTTATTTTTACAGAAGGAGCTTTTAAAGGTTTTGGCTTTATGACTGTTATGTGTTTTTCTTCTATATCTAACTTTGTGTTTTCAGCAAAAATAACATCTCCAACTTTAAAGTCTTTTTCAGTATAGCCGGACTTATATCTAAGATGTAGACCGTTTTTATTATCATAAGCCCGAATCGTTTTACCACCTAAAAGCTCACCGTCTCTATAGTGCCTTGCTTTAAACTCGTATCCGCCACCTGAGTATCCTAATAAATTCCCAGTGCTTGAATCACCATTGGCATCAAAAGAATTTGAAGTCGCATTGTCGTTGGCTATTGAACCTGCTATGTTATTATTTGCATCTTTTATGTTTCCGTAAGCATCTACAAAATTATTAAAATCAACACCAACGGCGGCTGCCAGCTTTCTTCTTTCGTATGTGGAATATTGCCCAATTTTAGGTCTTTTTTCTATAGAAGTGAATGGTGGGTGGTATTCTTTTAAAAAACCATAAGCACCATCACTAGGGTTTTTGAGGTTAAGGGTGTATTCCACAGCAATACCAGTAAAACTATTATTACCAAAACTTAATTGTGTGTGGGTATTTATATTTGCTGTCCCTTCTTTACATCTTTTTATGTTTATCTTTTTTGGTTCACCCTTATTGTCTGACCAAAATAATAAACCATCAATAATATTTATACCCGTTATTGTGTTTCCAAAAAACTTTAAAACAGCTTTATTAGTACCTCCTTTTTTATCTACTAAAACAGGCGAAGCTATATCGTGGTCAATATCATATTCTAATATTACGTCTTTATCATATTTAGATATAAACCAATATAGTTTGTTATTTTTTTCGTCAGCAATACTACCAACACAGTTAAAGTCTGATCCAACTAAAGTATCCACTCTTTTGTTTCCAAGAATGTTTTGAACAGTACCAACATCAGACCCTTCAGACGTAGAAACCTCAACGTTTAAAGCGTGTCGGTATTGTCCGTTTGGTACTAGTCTTTCGTCAAGATCCTTATTCATTTTACCCCCGGTAAAATTATGTCTAACTTCTGGCATACTTATTAATGTTTTATTTGTTTCGACTTACCTCTTAAAACTTGAGTAAGTTCTTCTAACTTGATACTAGACAACCTTAATTTTGCTTGTCTAATTGCCGCAAACTTCTCTTTCTTAAACCTAGGTACTAACTGCTGGCCATAAGAAGACGTAGATATTATAGCATGAGAAATATACTTATACATAGCTTCTTCAGCAAATTTATGAACTTGCATTTCCGAATCCGTACCAAGGCTATCACTTATATAATCTAAGATCACAGTTTTTCCTGAAATATTAGATGAAAAATGTATTCTTCCTAATCTAGGATCTATATAAAACGATCCATTAGCTTGCGCATGTTGAGGATCTAACCCATATCTTGATCCGTCCGCTGGCCAATAAGTATCATCTTGATAATCGTCTTGGTTTTCAGATGGAGTACCCGCTTTGTAGCTGTTCCAAGTAGAAGACTCTGTTTCGTTACCAACCGCTGGTTGTAGTTTTGTGCTAGCATAACTATTGGTCACAGATACATTATCTATAATGTTAGTTTTTGTTAACGTATCATTTACACCTGAAAATTCTTGATAAGATACAATTAAAACATAAACTTGATTATATGCTTTAACGTCTACCTTCAGTAATTCTTTCGAAACTCCCGTGCCATCACTTGATCTCCACTCTATATAACTACCAACACCGTCAGGTGCTGTAAGATTAAAGGTTTCTGGTAAATGATTAACACCTGAAGAAGAATATATTTGGCTGTTTAAGTTTTTAGTGTTTGAAAAGTTTGAAACCGTAGTCAATCCAAACCTTAAAACACCAGGACCATTTGTCATATCTACAGCGGTTCCAGTGGCAGATATATCTACGTAATCTTGATCGCTAACGTCTATTTGCTGCCAACAAGCCATAGCATGACCCCAACCGCTAGTGTCACCATGACTAGTTCTAGTTCTATGAAAAAAAGCTAACTCTTCGTTTGCCGCTGTGTAATTTGCATAGATTTCCGTAAAGTTACCAATTTGTGGAATGGAATTTCTATACCAAGGTGCGGCTGGTTTATTACCAGCGTTAGTAGGCGCTGTCCAATCACCATTAACAACTAGCTCTAGTTCTTCAGGAAAAGAATACTCACCATCGTCCTCCTGCATTACTTGAAATGGGTTGCTAGTAGAGTTTGTTGGGTATAAAGGATGTTTTATTCCAGCTGAATCCGCCCAAGATAATTTTGTGTAATTCACATAATCATGAGGAAGTGGCATAACCAATGTTGGTGGTAAGGCTATTTGCTGGGATTTAACGGATTTAAAAGTGTCAAAAGAAAGTTCTTGTAAAGCTCTTTGAGCGTGGAAAGCAACATCAATTCTACTTGCTTTGGGTATTATTTTATTCTCACCAACATAAACAAACATAAATTGGTTTATAATATCTTTTAAAGATGTAAATTGATAATTACCATAATCATTGCCTTGATAATATTCCTTGTGAGTTTGGCCGTCTAATAATCCCATTTATTATTGTTTTTCTTGTTGTGTTTTTTTCATCTCTTCTTGAGAGGCTATTTGAACTAAAGCTGGATCTTTTATGTTTATGCCCGCTAATTGTAATATTTTTATTACAAGTAATGCTTCTTCTGAGGAGTGTAATTCAAAATCCTGAAATCCAGGAACTAAATCGTCAAACATAGCGGATTCACCGACTATTACATACGTCCAGTTAGGTGGTATAGGGTTTCTTGTTAATATAACATTGTAAGTGCTATTAATAGGCGGATTAGAAGCCATAGTATAAAATGTGTTATTATATACGTAGTAGGATGGCGCTAGAGAGTTTCGTAAAAAAGGAGCAGCTTTAATACTCATCACCTCATCTCTGTTAATTCTTTGAAGTATAGTTCTTTCTTCTCCCGGTAAATCGATATATGCATCATCAATTTTATATGTATTCAAAGGAAGTGTAGTTCCATGCGAAACGACTATATTCCCGGATTCAAACGGCTGAATTTTATGATTTATTAATCCAACTATGTCACTACCAGCTCTTCTTTCAAATTGCTCTAAATCATAAAAATACTGCCTAAAAATATCTTTTTGTGCATGATCAGCAAACAAGTTGAACTCTTGGGGTGTTATATAACCTCTCTGTTCTTTGTTAGCTATCGCTAAAACTTTTTGATAAACATCATCTACTCTTACCATAATTTCTTTTTAATTTGTAGTTTACGATCGCCCCCGTAGAGCGACCGCATCTACAGTTAGATTAATTTAATCTTTTTTCAATATTGGAGTAAATCTCCATTCCTTCATCAGTTTTAAACCAAGCGGCTAAAGCTGAATAAGGGTGTTCATCAAACGGAACATTCATTAACTTTCTATCATTAGAACCCCATGAGAAAGTTCTTTGATCAGAAGATAATTTTAATATCCCCATTTCAGTTGCTTTAATACCAAAGTTTCTAAGCACGACGTTGTCATCATTTGCTAACTCTAAGAACAACTCTGGGTTGGCCCTAGCATACAACAGCACATCTCTTTTAAGCTCCTTAGAACTCATCTCTGATACCTTAGAGCCTAACTCTACACGCATAACAGCTTCTGCTAAATCAACATCCATCTGCCTAGCCATTATCATTGCATCTAGCTCTACGTTTAAAAACTCTAAATCATTTATTGCTTGTTTCTTTTCAGAAACCTCAAACCAAGACTTACCGCTTTGTGGGTGGTATTTAGATAACATTTTTTGAAGAGTAACTTTGTTTTTAGGAACACTAAGTATTCCGTTTCTAAAAATAATTCTTCCTCTAAGAACATCTCCTTTCATCTCATCTACGAAGACTGTTTTTTGATTTTCAGCATACATTATTTCTCTTTCGTAACCTAGATTTTCGTCAAACCAATATAAACCTTTGCTTTTAAACCAGTGCGAAAGCGGTTGCTTGTTGCCCGACAACCTGTAAATTCTATCTTTAATTTCCCAGTTATTAATAGTTTTATTAACTGGATCTTTTCTTTTTGGTTTTGGTATTTCCATAACCGGTGTTTCAACTTCTTCGAAGTCTTTTTCTATTAAAGGCTCTACAGCCTTTTCTGTTTTTTGTTTTTTTGCCATAATATAATATAATATAAATTAAAAAAAATAAAGGGACTGGGAAATCAATCCCAGTCTCTTTAAAATAATAAGTGCTTATGAAGTAGCTCCTTTGAATAATACAAAGTTGTTAGCACCTTGAGTAACTAAACATCTTTCAGAAAGCATATGCATTTCCATTGCATCTAAATCAGAAGTAACAGCTCCAACTGAACCAGTAGTCCAAGATTTCATCTTTCTACTTTCTAAGTTAGAAGCTCTATATCTTACATGTAAGAAAGGTCTCTTTAGGTTTTTACCTAAATTTTGGTCATAAACTGAAGAAACTCCCGCAGGAATCAATACCCCACGTATTGCATTAGTTGCATCAGTACTGTTGATTAAACCTCTAGTAGAAGCATCATTTAAGTATTTGAAATCAGATTTGTAGAAGTCATAAGAACCTCTTCTGAAACCAGTAAAACCTAAGTTAATAGCCATATCTTCAGAATTGTTGAATACTCCGTAAGAAGTACCACCAGAACCGTAAGAGTTTTGAGCAGCTAAGATATCATCTAACTGCAAGCTAGTAGTTCTATCTAAAAACATCATGTTCTCCTCAATAGCACCATTAGCATCAAGCTCAGCTATTAACTCATCGTAATCTGCCATAGCAGTCATTGCGTTAGCAACATTACCTCTAGTTTCTAAAGCATCAAATAAACCTTCAGTACCTGATATCTTACCACCATTGTGACCACCACTTGTAGTACCAGCCGCAGCCGCATCAACAGATTCTAACATTGCCATCTCTAAGTAATCAGCGAAACGAGCTTTAGTGTCACCAGCAGCTTTTAAGTACCACATATAACCATTTTGTCCGTCTTCACCAGAAACTTCAACCCAACCAATTTGAGAAGCATCAGAACCTGAAACCTCATACTTATCTTTTAAGATAATTGGCTTGTTAGTTCTAGTTTGAAAAGATGGTGCGTTAGCACCAGCTCTACCCTCAACACCTTTTGCGTATTCAGAACCGTAAACTAATACAGATACATCACCAGCAGCTAAAGAGCTAGAAGCAATGTTTGCACCGTCATAACGTTCCCAAGTAACTTTACCAGAGTTAGCTGCAGTTGAACCATCAACAGCTCCTACAGCAGTAACGTAACCTCTTGCAGTTGCATCGGCGTCTGATACTAAAATCATGTCACCCGGTCTAATACCATGAAGTATAGCCGAAGTTGTACTTGTTACTGATTTACCATCAGCATCTTGAGTACCAGCGTCAAAAGTTAATGTTCCAGTTGTTGAGGATGCCGTTAAAGCAACAGCTTTATACGATAAGTGTAATCTACCTTGCTCTGACCATACTACTTGATCAGAAGACATAGCTTCTTCAGCACCTACTTGTGCTAAGAAACCTGAAATTGTTCTATTACCAAATACTTCAGCTTCCGCTTCCATAAGATCTGGTAAATATTGTTGCGCCCATCCATTTCCATCAGCAGTAAAGTCGATGTAGTTAGTCGCAAGTGTTTGTTTTAGTGGAGCCGCTGTATATCCAGCAGCCACCACGCCTGTAATTGCCATAATTAATTTTTTTTAAATTGTTATTTGTTTTTAATTTTAAACTTAAAATCAGAAGAATTATCACCTAACACTTTGAACTTTATACCACCTGCTTCAATTTTCCCATGACTTTGTCTTGGGTTCATGTCAACGTTTTTGGCCTTAGCAATACTATTTTTCATAGCATCTGCTTTTCCTTGTTCATAAAAGTGTTTCGCAACAGCATCTGCATTCATTGCTGTGTATAGAGATTTATGATAACCCTTGGCGTCTATCAAAGTAGAATTTTTATCGACAAACTTTGCCATAAAATTATTTGAATCGCTTTGGATATCCTTGACCTCTTCAACATTGTTTACATTAAACCTGTATTTCTTGTCACCGACGTTATATTCAAAACCTTTGAACTTGTCGTTGAAAACATTGTTTGTTTTCTGTGTAAAAATATCAGAGTTCGTTTTAACTGTTTTTTGAGTTGCTTCTGATTCTTTGTTGTACCTATTAAAGAAATCAATTGCCTTTTGTTGCTCGCCCGTAAGTTTGCTTCCAGCTTTGATCTCATCATAGTATTTAGACTTTTGCCCGTCTAGGTGGCTTTTAGCGCTGGCAACTTGCTCTTTAAGCGCTAATTTCTTTCTACGTATATCTCTATCGTCGTCTACATCTTCGTCGTAAGAGAATGTGTCTTCCATAAGGAAGTTAATTTCTTCGTTATCTAAATGAGGTTTTGTTTGCTTGTAATACTCGTATAATAGACTTTGATCGTCTAATTTACTGTAATCCTGGTTAAGCTTTACATAATCACTTAAATCTCCACCAGTTTCTTCCATAAAGTCCATTAACTTTTGAATATTCTCTGGTAATGGTTTTCCAGTAGCTTCAGCTTCTGCTATAGCTTCTTCAACTTGTTCTTCAACCTCTTCAACTTCTTCTTCAGTAATTTCTTCTAATACTGGAGTTTCTTGTGTTTCAGCTTCCGGTTGTACTTCTTCTTGTTCTTGTGCGGACTCGGCATTTTCAGACTCTGCAACCACTCCGCTGTCGTCAGCGTTATCTTCTTTAACTTCATCTTCTTTTGGTGTTGGGGGTTTACTTAAATCTACCTTCATTACGCTGTCGTCTCCAGCGGATTCAAATTTACTTTCATCAACTTGTTCAGTCGTTTCTTGAGTAGTCTCTTCGACTACATTTTCATCTTTTTCTTCCATGATATAATATAATAATTAATAAATTCTAACTAGGGTCAAACGAACCTAAATCAAATCCCCCACCTAGTATATCATTACCTGCGGACTCAAAGTTTTTAGGTGGTTTTCCACTATTTCTTTGCTCGATCATCTCGCTTTGTTGAGATGCTTGTATTTTTGTTCTTTCGTCTTTACGATCTTCTTTTTGTTTTTCTCTATCCTTTACGCCATCAACTTCAACGCCTTTAAGCTGCATGTTGTATTGGAACTCTAGAGCCATAAGCTCTTTTTTAAGCACAACCTCTTGTTGCATTTTACCAGCTTCAATCTCAGCTTTCATTTGCTCAAACTGAACCTTACCTTGTAGTAAAGCTTGTTCTTTTTGAACCTCTGCTTGAGCTGCTGCTTGAGCTGCTTGAGCGTTAGACTGTGTTTGCGCTTGTATGTTTTCCATTTGCAACTTCCTGTCTCTAGATTCTTTCTTTTTTCTTCTTATCTTTAACAATTGGTTTGCTAGTTTAACATTGCGTATTTCTCTAAGATCAATAGCATCTTCTAGCTCAATGCTTTTTTGTTGCAACGCCATCTGTATATTGTTTTCTAACCTTCCTTTTTCCTCTTCATCTGGTTGTAATTCTATAAAAATACCAAAGTCATACAAGTGTAACTCGGACATCTCTTCTAAAGTTGCTACATTGTGAGCTCCTATGGCTTGGATAAAAGCGTCTTTAGTAGGCGAATACTCTATAACATCAGATATTCTAAGCGATAAACATTCGGCTGTTTGTGCTGTTAAAAATAATCCCGCTTGTAATATATGTCTTGTCGCTGTGTTTGAGTTTGCTGCAGCTAGTTTTTGAACACCAACCAAAGCATTTTTATCTGGCATACTACCGTCTCTAGCTTCGTTAAGCCCGGTTACATCTCTTATCATTTGTAGATAGTAATTATATGTCCCAATTAGCGCTTGCATTTTATTACCACCAGACCCAGATGTAATTTCTTGAATAGGTACTTTTCCTGGATTCATGTCTCCTTCTGACGTGAAGCTCCTTCCTATCACGGATCCAGTTTGAAAGAACATATTCAAAGCTTCTTGTGGATTATAGTTTGTTCCGTTACCTAAATCAACCTCAGCTAAACCGTCAGCGTCTAAATAAACGCCGTCAGGAACCATCCTTGACATTACCTGTTGTAGTTTAAGGTGTGTTAACTGTATCATATCAGCAAAACCAGTCACACGTTTTACTAATGAATCTATTTTACCGTTATACATTCTTGGCGCAACTATAGAGTAGTTCATTTTAACTTTAGTATAATCACTTTTTGGGCGCATCATGTTTTTAGCCATCTCCCATTTAAGTAATTTATCAGTACCTAAAATCATAGCTCCATCGTAAAGACACTCTATAGACCTTAACATTCTGCCATAACCACCCTCCATATCACTCGGTGGGTTGTATTGATCATCTCTTGGTATAATCTTGTCCGCCCCAGTAGCGGTTTCTTTAACCTTGTAAACCTCATTCATGTAAGTCTTATAGTTAAAGTATAAAACCTGAACAGTGTTGTTATCCTCCTTGTCTGATGAGAATCTTGTTGTGTTATTATTTCTATTAAATGTTTTGTTTTTCATTATATCCTCAAGATCAGTCTCTGATAGATGAGGAAATTGTTTTGCTAACTCGTTTACTGGAATCGATTTAACTTCACCAACATAATAAATATCATCAAAATAAGGCGAGTCACTATAGGAGTAAACTAAATTAGCAGGATCAACATAATCTACAGTAACACCCTCAGATGTATTAAAGCTTGTTTTAACAGCACCTATACCTAAAACAGTTAGATCATAATAAAACCTTTTCTTTATCAACTCGTAGTTACTACCTTCAAATAATACGTTTAAAGCTTGTTCTTCAGCTAATTCCACAGCTTGCTTGTAAGTTAACTGCATGTGTAACCCAAGTTCTTCGTCAGACGTAGGTAGCTCCTCAATATTGCTCTCACTCAAATCAACGCCAATCTCTCCCTCAAGTTCCGCGTCAAAATCTTTCATTCTCATGTCCCTTATAATCTTCTCCATGTAATCAGTTCTCTTATCAACACCATTTGGAGATTGTGAGAAGGCTTTTATATCGTATGTTCTTTCAGCTATACCGTTTACAACTATATCAACAAACTTAGATATAATTGGAACTGGTTTCCAGTCTAAATTTAAATAGGATAAATCACCGTTTATAGACAACTCATCCTTATACTTTTGAATAGATTGCTCGCCTCTAGCGTACAACCTTAAATTGTGAAAATCATTGTGATTAGATCTATACCTACCGTTACTTCTATCATTATTAAACCACTCTTGCTCTATTGCTTTACCTACTTTCAAACCATAATCATAGCTTAGCTTTTCAGCATCACTAACTGTTTGACTCGGGAAATAACTTTTAATGCCAGACTCTGCCATATTTATTATTTGATTATTTGTGAATTGCTTCCAGTATTACTATACTTGGAAATGTTTATATTTAGTGGTTGTTTTTCAACCTTAGCATTTGGTGCATATAAATGCCTGTTGTTAGCCATAATAGCTAAACCAGAACTTATCGATGCATCATGCTTTGTTCTTTTGTTTATATCAAACCTTGCCCAATCGTTTAATAGTTCATTGAAATATAAATCACCAAATGTTCCGTCTTGCTTCATTCCAACGTGATCTTGTATATACATCTCGATTGCTGCTGCGTGTGCTTGTTTAATGTCTTCTGAGGAATTAGGTATACCGCCTACTTCTTTTTCTGCGACAGATAGTTTGTTCCATATTTTATCAGGTCTATTCATACTAAACCCTCTATATCCTCTACGTCTCAGATAGTACAAGAGACGAGGTTTATTGTTCTCCGCGAGTATAGGCATCCCGTAAAATACTAAAGCCATTAGAACGTCCTCAAAGAACATCTCGGCTGTTGGTGGTCTAGACAAGTATTCTAAAAAGAAACTGTTAGCCGGAGCATCTTCCATACTGAATCTAGTTAGACCGTGTAAAGCTCCTTTTGATCCAACTCCATCCACTGTACCTGATATATCGTAACTATCACAACCAAAAGCGCCCATATGTTCGTTACCAGGATATTTAATACCATTTTTAAGTACAACTCTATTTTGCAGTTGTTGAGGTGGAACCCAGCTAACTTTAAATCTTCCTTTTGGATCTGGATAAAATATAACTTGAGAATCTTTAATCCCATTAACCCATTGAAAATTACCTGTTGTAACTCCTAAAGTTCTGGTCATCTCTTCGTTGTAATCTATCTGCTCGTATAATTTAACCAAGTTAAATATACTATTTTTAGTCTCGTCTCTAAAAGCATGCTCTGTAGTTCTTGGAAACTGACGATAAAATTCGTTTAAAGCGTCTTGATCGTCTTTTAAACCATCTACTTCATTTTGCCAATTATCTATTACACCTACATCTATTAATTCACCGTCTGGTGTAAGTCTGTCGATATCAGGGTTAGTAAAGACTGGAATTCCATACTCGTCAATAAATCCTTCATAGTTCCATTCCATTGGGATAAAAAGAGAGTATAAGCCAGACTTTGTCTGACCATTTCTATTTCTTCTCGTGACATCTGAGGCATTGTATAATTTTTTAAAGTTTTCTCCACCTTTATCTAAAGCGTTTGAAGTCGAGCCCATCATGCATTTACCGATAATTCTACTACCTAATCGTAAACATGTTTTTGTAACCCTCCAGTTATTTAAAATATTATCGGGTCTCTCCCATTTACCAGATTCATCATGAACTAGTAATGCTAGTTTCTCACCATCATAACTATTGTCCCCAGTGTTTTTCCAGTCAATTGTCGTGTCCAAACCCTCGATTTCCTCCAACCCATCTGTAGCTGACATCTTCTTCCGTGTAAACTTACTAGCAGGTACACGATAAGCAAGCTCGGACTTAGGACGATCCATACCATCTTGTATAGGTTTAAAAAAGAATGGATAGTTAATTGATATAGGAACCACTTTGTCTGTAAACATCTTCTTCGCATCTGATCCAGTTTTAGATAATATACCAAATCTACTATCACTTGCAAGAGTGGCTAAATTAACCGTTTCCGCTGACGACATGAAAGAAAATCCAGAACGTCTATTTTTAAGGTAGCACATTCCATAACATCTTTTATCTGCCTTGCAAGCTTCCCAGAATATATAAAACAATCTGTTTGCCTCTCTAAAATCTGGAGCACCTACATCAATCTTACTCCATTGCAAGTACATGTACTGCGTACCTGTTATCCAGGTTGGTTTACCATTATTTGTGAACCAGAATCCTTCCTCCCTTCTTTTAAATTCCTCGTCTATATAATCGTACCATTTTTCTTTACTGCTTTCCGGATAATTCCTCCAATCGAATATATTTTTAATTCTCTGCAACTCCTTGGGATACTCGAATTTCACCCATTTGTTCTTTGGATCTTTGTATATTTCTTTAGGAGCTTTTGGTAACGCAATAACTAGTCCTTGTATTTCTATTATCTCACCTATTTGACCGTTATGAGATAACACTATAATGTCGTGTTCTTTATCGTAGCCGTATTTCCACTTCTTACCTTTATTAAGCCTACTAATAGTAGTCTTCTTAACTGGTTCAACTGTCTTAACTAAATTTTGCTCGTACATTACTTAGATCTACTTTCTGCGAATCCTTTAAAAGTTTTTTCCTTTGCCTC